>Ga0209063_1001539_pt1 | contig 11799 bp, 8 predicted proteins | sample KloWWTmeKNB19Kit_FD_187177 | JGI IMG/M metagenome (GOLD analysis project Ga0209063, IMG submission 187177) | Active sludge microbial communities from Klosterneuburg, Austria, studying microevolution and ecology of nitrifiers - Klosterneuburg... | ecosystem: Engineered > WWTP > Aerobic digester >...
CAAGGCCTGGACCGCAAGCACGAGCATGGAATCGTCCACTTTGGTCGGGTCATAGGTGACCTTGGCATGGCCGATGGCATCACCGTCGTGGAAGACGATCTCGGTGGTTTCCACGCCGGGCACCTTCGCCAGCGCGCTTTTGATCATGCCGCCGCACATCATCTCACAGGTCATGCCGCTGATGCCGAGGTCGGCGGTGGCCATGGGCTGTCCCTCGGTAATGTTCACCGTGCTCTCCGTGCGTGAGGCCACGGAAACGGCATCGGATGATCCGGGACCGGAGCAAGCGGTGGCCAAAGCGATGGTTGCGATAATGAGGGATGGCTTGAACATCTTTCGCGGGGATTTGGGATGCGCGGAGCGCAAAGGTAATCAACCTGTGGACCACCTACTTTCGCGCGCATTTTCAGCGACGCCATGCACGAAGAGACCAAGCCCGACACCACGAAGTGGCTGCTCTTGGGCATCCTCTCGCTGATCTGGGGCAGTTCCTTCATTTTGATGAAGCGTGGCCTCTACCAGGACGGTCTTCCTGCGCTCTCACCGCTGCAGCTCGCCAGTGCCCGGCTGTTCATCGCCTGGCTCGTGCTCAGCCCGTTGCTGTTCAAGCACGCACACCTCTTCCGCAAGCACTGGAAACCGCTGTTGGGCACGGCCGTGCTGGGGAACGGCATCCCAGCGTTCCTGTTCGCCATCGCACAGACCAGCATCAACAGCTCGCTTTCCGGCATGCTGAACAGTCTCACGCCGCTGTTCACTTTGCTGGTCGGCATCGCGCTTTTCAGCATTCGCATACGGGCCATCAACGTGGTGGGCATCCTGCTCGGCCTCGCGGGCGCAGTGGGCACCATTGCCTACCGCCACGGCGACGGGTTGCCCTCATGGACGGTCCACGCCGTGCTTCCAGTTATCGGTGCGCTGTGCTACGGGTTCAGTGGCAACATCATCAAGCGCTGGTTGTACATGCTGCCGGCCGCAGCCACGTCGGTATTGGCCATCAGCATGGTGGGGCCGCTGGGCCTTATCGGTGTGCTGGCCACTGGGCTGCCGCACACCTTGGCCACCGTGCCAAACGCTTGGCCTGCCTTGGGTTTCACGGCCATCTTGGCCACCTTCGGCACGGGCATCTCGCTCATCCTGTGGAACGCCTTGATCAAGCGCACTTCCGCCGTGTGGGCATCCTCCGTCACCTACCTCATGCCCATCGTGGCCATCGGCTGGGGCGTCCTCGATGGCGAGATCCTGATGCCCATGCAATTCCTGATGATCGCCGCGACCCTCGTGGGTGTGTACTTGGTGAACCTAGGGGTGCGAAAGTGAGGTGGGAACGGGCATGGAAAATGAAGAACGACATCCTCGCAGACCACCTTGCCAAGGTCCTTCGGCGGCCGGATTTTTCTCGTCTGATCGTCTGATTTTCTGATCTTTACCCCACATGTTCAAAGGCAAAAAAGTCATCGTGGTGCTTCCCGCCTACAAGGCCCAGCACACCCTCAAGCAGACCTACGACGAGATCCCGTTCGATATCGTGGACGAGGTGGTGATCGTGGACGACAACAGCCCGGACGATACTGTGGCGGAAGCCAAGCGTATCGGCATCAAGCACATCGTGGTGCATGAGAAGAACACCGGTTACGGCGGCAACCAGAAGAGCTGCTACGACAAGGCTTTGGAGCTGGGTGGCGACATCGTGGTGATGCTTCACCCGGATTACCAATACACGCCGATGCTGATCCAGAGCATGGTGTCCATCATCGGCAATGAGGTCTACCCCGTGGTCTTCGGCTCGCGGATCTTGGGCGGAGGAGCATTGAAGGGCGGCATGCCCATGTACAAGTACATCGCCAACCGGCTGCTCACGCTCACGCAGAACATCCTGATGGGCGAGAAACTCAGCGAGTACCACACCGGATACCGCGCCTATTCCGCGGACGTGTTGCGGAGGTGCGAGTACCACCGATGCTCCGACGATTTCGTCTTCGACAACCAGATGATCGGCCAGATCTTCTGGAACCGCTTCGACATCGCCGAGGTCACCTGTCCCACCAAGTACTTCGATGAAGCCAGTTCCATCAACTTCAGCCGCAGCATGAAATATGGTTTCGGCGTGCTGAACGTCTCGTGGCGCTACTTCCTGGCGCGCACGGGCATCATGGGCTGGAAGCTGCTCGGGAAGCGTTGAGCCGCAGCGCCGCTACCTTCGGGCCATTCATGAGCAGGCTCTCCAAGATCCAGGTCCAGCTGCTGATCGCGCTCCTCGCGGTGCTGCTCTTCATCCCCGGCTTGGGCGCGGTCCACCTCTTCGATTGGGACGAGATCAACTTCGCGGAGATCGCCCGCGAGATGCTGGCCACGCACAACTGGCTGCAACCGCAGATCGGCTATGTGCCATTCTATGAGAAGCCGCCGCTGTTCATGTGGATGCAGGCCATCAGCATGTCGGCATTTGGCGTGAATGAGTTCGCTTCACGCTTGCCGAACGCCATCTGCGGCATCTTCACGCTGCTCGTCCTCTTCCGCATCGGGGAACGCTTGCGCGGCCGCCTCTTCGGGCTGCTGTGGGTGCTGGCCTATGTGGGCTCCATCCTGCCGCACCTCTACTTCCGCAGCGGCATCATCGATCCGTGGTTCAACCTCTTCATCTTCTTAGGTTTCCTGGCCTTCATCCGCATGAGCGATACGCCGGCCAGTGCAGATGTTCCGCCTCGGCAGAAGAACATCGCGGCGGTGCTGGCGGGCATCTTGCTCGGATCGGCTGTGCTCACCAAAGGCCCGGTAGGCATCCTCATCCCCGCGTTAGGCGCTCTAGTGTACTGGGTGCTGAACAAATTCAAGCTCTACGTCTCCATCCCGCGCGTCCTGCTGATGTTCGCCGTGCTGCTCCTCGTCCCCGGCATCTGGTTCGGCGCGGACCTGCTCCGCAACGGACCTACCTTCATCACCGCCTTCTTCTGGCGCCAAATGGCCATGCTCTCCTCGGAAGACGCCGGCCACGGCGGCTTCTTTGGCTATCACTTCGTCGTGCTGCTCATTGGTTGTTTCCCGGCATCGGTGTTTGCCTTGCAGGAAATGCTCAGATCTGCCCTCACCCCCAACCCCTCTCCCAAGGAGAGGGGGGCTCATGCCGAAGGTCGGCAGCCGGACAACCGACAACTGACAACGGACAACTACAGAAAGTGGATGCTGATCCTCTTCTGGGTCGTCCTCATCCTCTTCAGCCTGGTCCAAACCAAGATCGTCCACTACAGCAGTCTCTGCTACTATCCGCTCACCTTCCTTGCCGCGCTGCAACTGGAACGCCTGTGGAATGGCGGAAAGGCGACCCAATGGTCGCGGCTGCTGATGGGCGCCATCGGGACGCTCTTCGCTGTGGTCACTTTGCTCTTACCATGGCTTGGCATGCACCCGGAGCTGCTCGCGCCCTTGCTCAAGAACGATGCATTCGCGCAGGCGAACGTGATGGCGAATGTCCATTGGACCGGGTGGGAAGCACTTGCGGGCGCATGGATGGTGGTGATCCTCTACCTCGGTCACCGCTTCTTCTCCAAGCTGCAATACCGCAGCGGCATCGTATCCGTCTTCTGTGGCACAGCGCTCTTCGTCACCATCACGCTGTACTACTTCATCAACCACATCGAAGGTTATTCGCAACGTGCCGCCGTGGAATTCTTCCAAGCGCACCAAGACGAAAGGTGCTACGTGATCACCAAGGACTATAAGAGCTATGCGCAGCTCTTCTACTCCCGCGTACCACCCATCACCGATCCGCAGGCGCATGATGAAAACTGGCTACTGCAAGGCGATGTGGACCGCCCGGTGTATGTGGTGTGCAAGGTGACCAGCGCGGAGAAAGTGGCCGCGATACCGACATTGAAGGAGCTGTACCGGAAGAATGGATTTGTGTTCTTCGAGCGGGTAGCTCCGTAAAGAGGAACCATTAGCTTCTTCGCCGACATGGAGCCGCAACTACATTTGATCTTCGGTGCCGGTAGCATTGGTACAAGTCCGATCTCACAATGGAGTGCAGTGCCCGTTCCGAAACTCGGTAAGGAAGGATCCATCATCAAGTTCTGCAATGGGAACCATCGAAGCAACGCCGGCCGGGAACGATCTTCATAAACCGGCCCACCCCTTCCTCTTCACCATCCTGATATTGCCCATGGGCATATCGTTCGGGTATATCGCGGTCACCTTCGGCTATCTCTTATCAACCGCTGGAATTTCCGTGGAGAAGATCGCAGCCTTGATCGCGGCCGCTACCCTTCCTCATGTCTTCAAATTCCTCTGGGCACCCTTGGTGGACACCACGCTCTCCTTCAAGAAGTGGTACATCATGGCGAGCATCATCGGCTCCGCTGGAATTCTTGCCACAGGTATCCTTCCGCTCACACCGGCGAGCCTTCCGCACCTAACGATGATCGTCTTCTTGAGCAACTTCGCCATCACCTTTCTGTGCATGGCCACGGAAGGCCTGATGGCCTACGATGTCCCCGATGAGCTGAAGGGCAGCACCGGAGGCTTTTTCCAAGCGGGAAACCTCGGCGGCGCGGGTGTCGGGGGCGGCATAGGCCTCATCCTCGCGCAGCGCCTGCCCGCGCCGTGGATGGTAGGCGCGGTGTTGGGCGCCATCTGTTTATCCTGCTGCTTGGCCCTCCTCTTTTTCCGGGATCCGAAGACCACGATAATGGTCGAGAGCATCCGCGGGACTTATGTGAACCTGTTCAAGGATGTCTGGAACACGATCAAAACAAAAGGCGGGTTAACGGCCTTGATGCTCTGCTTCCTCACCTTGGGTACCGGTGCCGCCGGAAATCTTTGGTCCTCCATCGCGAAGGACTGGCAGATAAGCGCGGATGTGATCGCATTGGTGACCGGCATCGCGGGTGGCTTGCTTTCCGCGGTCGGTTGCGTGCTGGGCGGTTGGATCTGCGACCGCATGAACAGCCGGAATGCTTACTTGCTCTTCGGCCTCATCTCCGCGGTGATCGCGGTGGCCATGGGCTATGCGCCAAGAACGGAAATGATGTTCGTGGTTTTCACTTCCCTCTACGCCATAGCGACCGGCTTATGCTTTGCAGGCTTTACGGCCTTCACCTTGGCCGCTATCGGCAAAGGAGCGGCGGCTACGAAGTACAACATCTTCGCCTCGCTCTCCAACTCCCCCGTTTACTTGATGACCTATGTTGTCGGCATCGCCTATACGCACTTCGGCGCAAGGGGCATGCTCAATACGGAAGCGGTATTTGCGGCCGGGGCGATCGCGCTCTTCTTGGTGGTGCAACGGATGGTGTTTCGCGATCGGGGAATAGTTCCGGTTCCCGCAACGCTGCCGGTGCAACCGTGAGGTTGGTTTGAGCTCTGTTCTTTGTCAATCCGAACAGTTCTCAAAATTGAAATGCCAAATTGATACCATACGACGTTCCTTGCTCTGGTCCAATACCCTGCAACGTTCGTGGCACTATGATAACCGGAGTAATGGCCACCGGCAGGGCATTCAACTCCCTTTTGACTGTTCCGGACCTCACGATACCTCTGATTCCGATCGTTAAGATGGTAGCACTAACGAGCGTTATAAAACCGTAGCCTATACTAGTCCCAACCTGATCCGAGTTTGGGACCTCATCTGTGAGCACAGTAACAAGCATAGACCCGACGATAGCAGTCCCCAAGGTTCCAATCGCGGCTGCTGCGATCCCACCTCCGAGCTGACCCCTATATGTTCTTTTAAGTTCCGCCCTTTTTGCAGCGTTTGCTGGTTCTGCTATTGGGCGTTGCTTCAACATCGGTTCTTCAATGGTGGCATTTCCACGCGCAAAAAGATCCTTGCTTCCATTCTCATATTCGACCATGAATATCTTGGTCTTCGAGACTACATAATCAGGACCATTCGGATTGCTCTGCAGCTTGTATCGTACTTCAGTTGCTGAAACCTCGGTCACTTTCACATTCATCGTATCGCCATTCATCATATACATGGTGTCCTGCGCAGAACAGCACAGTGTTGCGATGAGGAAGAAAAGCGTTACGGAGATCTTGTAGGCCATGTTGATCATATTGCTTGCCAAACATACTGTCCAAAACTGAAGTCAAGGGTCCACTATCCTGCGGAGATGGTTGTTGCCCCCCTCGCTCTCGCAAGTCTTCCCGGCCAACCGGGATATGAGTTCAAGTGTGATCAGCTGGGGTGACTTGTGAGTTGGGTTCAGCTTCCTTTCCGGCCGGGAATAGCGTCGACTTGCCGCCCGTTCCCTACTTTGCCCGTCCTCCGAACCATCCATGGCCAACACGCTCTTCCGGTATAGATCCGTGGAACGCATTATGCGCGGCCATGCGCAGCGGGAAGCAGGAGATCGGCCCCGATGAAAAAGGTGAGCTTTCTTACTGATCCCTGGATCCTTGGCACGGCGCTGGTCCTGCTCACCTTGTGTATCCACTTGGCCCCGCCGCTCAACAGCATGTTGAGCATGAGCACTGAACAGTGGAATCCGCAGGGCGAGCTGATCTCCTACGACTACATGGCGCAGAACGTGTTGATGCACAGGTCCGTGGAACCCGCGTTCGTAAAGCGACCGCTCACCACTTGGCTGATCGATGGCCTGGCCAGTTTGGGTGTTCCGCTGGCCTGGGGCTTCATTTTCGTGGAGTCGATCTTTTTTCTGTTCTGCGGGGTGCATGTTCGTCGCAATGCCGTCCTGTACGGGTTGGGGGCAAAGGATGCCGTGGGCGCACAAGTGTTCTTCCACCTGCTGCCCACCTCGCTCTTCGCCTATTTCCCGCCCATCTACACGTACGATGAGCCGATGCAATACCTGTTCCTCTTGCTGGCCATCGGAGCGATGGTCAAAAGGAACACTTTCGCATTTGTTCTATGGCTGTCGCTTGCCATGTTGGCGCGGGAATCAAGCATGATCCTGTTCCCTTCTTTGCTTTGGCTGTATTTCTACAGGGCGCGATCGCACCCGGAAGGCAAGTGGAATTCCGCCGCCATGCTCCGCGCATCGCTGGTCTTTCTGGCCCCCTTACTGGTCTATGGCCTGTTCCTGTGGATATACCTTCCCTACACCGGCACCGTGGACGATTCACAACGCGACCTGATGGGCCGTTTTTCCTTCTTCGATATGAACTTTGCCGACGGGGACATGTCCGGCGAGTCCTTGAGCTTTGCCTTTTTGGCAATGGGCCTACCCGTGTTCCTGTTGCTTCGATACGCCTTGCGGCCTGAGTGTACCCCGGAGAACAAAAAGTGGATCAAGGCCATGTTGATCGGCCTGATCCTGAACACCGCAGTGGTGCTGGTGGCCACCAAGGCACGCGAGGCACGCTTGTTCGTTCTGCCGCTTCTGCTGGTGATGCCTTTGCTGGGCAGCGCATGGCGGTCGGAGATCGGACAACATGGTGGCTTCGCGAAGTTGGTCGGCACCTTGCGTCATTGGCCCTATGCCGTGGCATTCGTTTTCTTCGGCGGGATCGTTGTGTTGGTCTCTGATCATGTTTTCTCGCTGTCCGATGGCGTTCCCAGCGCGAATTTGTTCCACGAATACTTCGTCCTGCAATCCTTGTTCATGGGTTGCTGCATCCTTTCCGATGCACGCCACCGGGCTACGCACCTGCAGCGAACGGAATGACCCGCTTGAATGAGCGTCCCGTGCTCTCATGAGGCACTGACCTTTGAGTTCAAACGAGATCTGCGGAGTGTTCCGGGAGTTCTGCGCTTCTTTTCCAGCTACGCTTCTTCCACCTCGATCGGCCCCGAATAGCGGTGACTTGCATCCCGTTCCCTACTTTGCCCGCCCTCCGAACCTCCCATGGCCAATCCTCTCTTCCGCAAAAAATCCGTGGAACGCATTATGCGTGACCATGCACAGCGGGAGGCGGACGGCCATCAGGGCATGAAACGCACCCTCACGGTGCGCGACCTGACCTTCTTGGGCGTGGCGGCTGTGATCGGCGCGGGGATCTTCAGTACGGTGGGTGCGGCGGCATACGAAGGCGGCCCGGGCGTGGTCTTCCTCTTCATCATCACGGCGGCGGTCTGCGGCCTCACGGCTTTGTGCTATGCGGAGTTCGCCGGCCGGGTGCCCGTCAGCGGTAGTGCCTATACCTACAGTTATGTCACCTTCGGCGAAGTGGTGGCGTGGATCATCGGCTGGGCGCTGATCTTGGAATACGCCATCGGCAACGTGGTGGTGGCGATCTCGTGGAGCAGCTACTTCACGAACATTCTGGCGGGCTTCGGGCTCCATCTTCCGGCCTGGCTCACCACGGACCCGCTCGGTGCCGAGGAGACCTTCAAACATGCGCTCGCCACCGGGCAGGCCACGGACGCGTTGGCATGGACCACGGCACCGATGATCGGCGGCATGCACGTGATCATGAACATTCCTGCGGCGCTGATCACCGTGCTGGTGACGGCCTTGGTCTATATCGGCATCCACGAGAGCAAAAAGGCGGCGAATCTGATGGTGATCGTGAAGCTGGTGATCCTTGCCGCGGTGGCGTTGATCGGGCTTTGGTACATCAAGGGCGCGAACTACGTTCCTTTCCTGCCCAACGGCATGGGCGGCGTGCTGAAAGGCGTGAGCGCGGTGTTCTTCGCCTATATCGGCTTCGATGCCATCAGCACCACGGCGGAAGAGTGCAAGGACCCGCAACGCGACCTGCCACGCAGCATGATGTATGCGCTGATCATCTGCACGGTGATCTACTGCATCACCGCGCTGGTGCTCACGGGCATGGTGCCCTACGCCGAGTTCAAAGGCGTGATGGACCCGCTGGCATTCGTGTTCAACAAGATCAACCTTCCCGGGGTCGGCTTCGCCGTGAGCGTCGGCGCGGTACTGGCAGCCACCAGCGTGCTGCTGGTGTTCCAGCTGGGGCAGCCGCGCATCTGGATGAGCATGAGCCGTGACGGGCTGCTCCCACCACGCTTCGGGCACCTGCATCGCAAATTCGGCACGCCGGCATTCGCCACCGTGATCACCGGGCTGGTCGTGGGCATCCCGGCGCTCTTCGCACCGAGCGACATCATCACGGACCTCACGTCCATCGGCACCTTGTTCGCCTTCACAATGGTGTGCGGCGGCGTGCTGCTGTTGCCGCGTCTGAGCCGTATGGACGCCCAAGGCCGCAAGCGCTTCCAGATCCCATACATCAATGGTCGTTTCCTAGTTCCCCTGCTCGTCATGGTCTACTTCGTGCTCGACCGGGAACGCCTGCTCACCGCGGTGACCAGCATGCACTTGGACCGACAGGCCGTGCTGCTGACAGCCTTCGCGGCCTTCGCGGTGGGCACGGCAGTGCAGTCATTCCGCAGGCGCTATTCGCTGATCCCCTGCATCGGTATGCTGAGCTGTGCCTACCTGATGATCGAGATCCCCGCGAAGAGCTGGGTGGTCTTCTTCGGCTGGATGGCTGCGGGATTGGCCGTTTACTTCCTGTATAGCAGGAGGCACAGCAAGCTGAGGGGGGAATAGTGGTCAGTTGTCAGGTCGGCCCCAGCTTCCGTGCGAGGTGGCCCGTGCGTATGCTACAGCGGCCTTGCGGGTCTATGGCTTTTTGGCTCGGATCAGATGGCAACGCATGGGGCATCCTTCAACGTGAACTGGCCGAGAACCCTGACAACGTTCAACAGACAACTATTCGAAAGAACTGCCAACTTTCAACCACCTTTGCGGCCCCCATGGCCTTCCTCTTCCCCTCTTTTCTCTGGGCGCTCACAGCGTTGGCCATCCCGGTGATCATCCACCTCTTCCAGCTCCGGCGGTTCAAGCGGATCGATTTTCCCAACGTACGCTTCCTCCAAGAGGTGACGCAGCAGACGCGTTCCCGCAAGAAGGTACGGCACTGGTTAGTGCTGCTGACGCGGATGTTGGCGTTGGCCTGCCTCGTACTTGCCTTCGCGCAGCCCTACATAAAGTCCACCACCGGGGCGGTGAAGGCCGGGCAACGGGCAGTGAGCCTGTACCTCGATGACAGCTGGAGCATGGATGGGCAGAACAGCGGTGGAAGGCTGCTGGATCAGGCCCGCACAGGTGCGCAGGACGCGGTGATGGCCTACAGCCCCACGGACCGTTTCCAGGCGATCACCAACCGTTTCGAGGGCCGCCAACAGATGCTGATGGGCCGCGATGAAGCGCTGGCCGCGGCCGGACAGGTGGAGGTGGGGCCTTACGTCCGTCCGCTTTCGCAGGTGATGGAGCGCCAGCACGAGGCCCTTTCGCGCAGCGATGCCCCGGCGAAGTTGGCTTTCCTTTTCACCGACCTGCAGCGCGTGACCACCGACGTGGACCAATGGACGAACGACAGCACGGTGAAGACGGTGATCGTCCCGCTGGAAGCCGCCAACGCGGACAACCTCGCCATCGATTCAGTGTGGTTCGAGAACCCCGTACGCCGCCTCGGGCAGACCGAGGCGCTGCATGTCCGCGTGCAGAACTACGGGAAGCAGGAGTTGCGCAATGTGCCGCTGAAACTCACCATCGACGGGCGGCAGCGGGCCATGGCCACCTTCGGCATCGAGGCGGACACCAAGGTGGATACCGTGCTGAGTTTCACCAACGACGCCACCGGTTTCCACCGCGGGCTGGTTTCCATCGACGACCGGCCGATCGCCTTCGACAACGACTTCCACATCGCCTACCGCACGGCGGAAAAACTGCACGTCCTCGTAGTGAGCGGCGGGAATGCGGCCAGCGACAAGGACATCGCGGCGGTCTTCGCAGGGGACAGTGTCCATGCCTTCAGCACGCAGCCGTATCGGCAGATCGATCTTGCGTCGCTGGCAAAACAGGACCTCGTGGTACTGAACGCGTTGCCGGACATCCCCAGCGGATTGGCCAGCGCCTTGGAGGAATTCGTCGCAGGCGGCGGAAGCTTGGCACTGTTCCCGGCGGCCGATGCGGACCGGGCTTCGTACAGCACGGCCTTGGCGCGCTTCGGTGCGGGCTTCGGCGCACGGGACACCACCACGGTGAAGGTGGAACGCATCGACCTGCGCTCGCCTTTCTTCCGGGACGTCTTCAGCAGCATGCCTGCCAACGTGGACCTACCGCTGGTGCGCACGCGCTTCGCGATCACCCCGGCACCTTCCGCCGACGTTTTCCTGCGCTTGCAGACCGGCGCTGCCTTCCTCAGTGCTACACCCCTGGGAAAAGGTCGCGTCTACCTCTGCGCCGCGCCCTTGGATGCTACCGGTGGCACCTTCAACCGGCATGCCTTGTTCGTCACCTCCGTGTTGCGCATGGCGGAATTGGCCCGTCCGATGGGTGCGCTCTACCACATCATCGGCAATGAGGCCGCGATACCCTTGGAGGGCGTGGACCTGCAGGGCGAGGCGGCACCGCACCTGAAAGGCCCCGGCGGCATTGATATCATCCCCGAAGTGCGGCGCACCGTGGGCGGTGTCTCGCTGGTGCTGCACGACGAGGACCTGACACCCGGCCCTTACACGGTAACGGCCAACGACGATACCGTGGCGATCCTGGCGCTCGACCTGTCGCGCAACGAGGGCGACCTCAACGCCTACACGCCGGACCAACTGAAAGAGTTACTGGCACAGCGCGGCATCACCACCATCAGCGTGCTGGAGCAGACCGGCAGAGAACTCGCCGCCAGCCTGAAGGATTTGGACCAAGGCACCAAGCTGTGGAAATGGTTCATTCTCGCGGCATTGATATTTTTGATCCTGGAGATCTTCTTGATCCGCACCATCCGATGAAAGATGTTCTGCTCCGCCAAGTGAAGGTGCTGGACCCCGGCGGTCCGCTCCACGACACCGTCACCGACCTGCAGATCGTCGAT
>Ga0209063_1001542_pt1 | contig 11778 bp, 8 predicted proteins | sample KloWWTmeKNB19Kit_FD_187177 | JGI IMG/M metagenome (GOLD analysis project Ga0209063, IMG submission 187177) | Active sludge microbial communities from Klosterneuburg, Austria, studying microevolution and ecology of nitrifiers - Klosterneuburg... | ecosystem: Engineered > WWTP > Aerobic digester >...
TTGACACCGGCCTGAAGCACATTGGTCAGGTGGGGCTGTCGGTCAACCTGAACCGCGTCAGTGACGACAACTACTGGAAGGATTTCACCCGCAGCAGTTCCACCTTGACACAGCGGCTGCTGCCCAACGATGTGAATGCCTCCTGGGGGCGTGGCTTTGTCAGCGTCGGTGCCCGGGTGCTGCAGTGGCAGACCTTGCAGGACCCCACGGCGCCCATCGTGCCGCCGTACGACCGTGTGCCACAACTGACGGCGCGGTATGCCCAGACCAATCTGCAGGGCTTGGATTTCTCGGTGGACGGTGACTTCACCCAGTTCGAGGCCGACCGGTTTAAAACCCTGCAGCCCAATACCCAGCGCACCTACACCCAGTTGCAGGTCAGCCGCCCCTGGCTGGCACCCGCAGGCTTCATCACCCCGAAGCTCCAGCTGCATGCGGCGGCCTACCAGTTTGACACGATGCTGGCCAACGGGAGCAACACCGCAGACAGCGTGGTGCCGACCTTCAGCCTGGACAGTGGTCTGGTGTTCGAGCGGGACGCCACGCTCTGGGGACGGTCCCTGGTGCAGACGCTGGAGCCCCGCGCGTTTTATGTCTACACGCCCTACCGCAACCAGAGTGCCCTGCCCAATTACGACACCGGTGCGAACGACTTCAATTTTGCAAGCATCTATACCGAGAATGCCTTTGTAGGGCACGACAAGATCTCGGACAACAACCTGCTCACCCTGGGGCTGACCACCCGTCTTCTGGATGAACAGACCGGTGCACAGATTGCACGGTTTGGCATCGCCCAGCGCCTGCGCTTCGAAGACCAGCTGGTGACGCTCAACAGTGCGACTGCGCCTTCACTGGCGGGCTTCAGCGATGTATTGTTGGGCGCGGCTGTCAACGTCAATGACCGCTGGGCGTTGGATTCCACTGTGCAGTACAACGCCAAAACCGACCAGTCCGTGCGCTCCACCGTTGGAGCGCGCTACAGCCCGGGTAGCTACCGCGTCATCAACACGGCCTACCGTTTCCAGCGCGGTGCGAGCGAACAGATTGACATGAGCTGGCAGTGGCCTCTCAATGACCTGTGGGGGGACCGCGGGCAGGAGCTGGGTGCCGGCCGCGGCCAGGGGCCGGGTCGCTACTACAGCGTGGGCCGGATGAACTACAGCCTGAACGAAGGTCGCCTGGTCGACACCGTACTGGGGGTCGAGTACGATGCGGGTTGCTGGCTGGGGCGCGTGGTCTTTGAGCGGGTGCAGACCAGTACATCCACCGCGACCGAGCGCCTGATGTTCCAGCTGGAATTTGTGGGCTTTACCCGACTGGGCGTAGACCCACGTCGAACTTTGACACAGAATATTTCGCGTTACCAGAATTTGCGCGACACAGGCGGCAGCAACAGCCGCTTCAGTAACTACGACTAAACAGAACATGAATTTTCGCTTGTGGGCTTTGGCCCTTGCTTGTATCAGTGGCATTGGCAGCGCAGCGGCGCAAGTGCAAGGTTCCCGTCAGGCGGACTTCATCGTCGCCGTGGTGAACTCCGAGCCCATCACCAACAGCGAAGTGCGTGCGCAGGTGCAGCGTGTCAGCGCGCAGATCGCCCAGCAGGGACAGAAATTGCCATCGCAGGAGGAACTGCGGCGCGATGCGCTTGAGCGACTGATCAATGAGCGCGCACAGTTGCAGATGGCCCGTGAATCCGGCATTCGTGTGGACGACGCTGCCGTTGACCAGGCCGAGCAGATGGTGGCTGCCCAGAGCCAGATTGACGTGGCGGAATTGCGCAAGCGTGTCGCCAAAGAGGGTACGGACCTGGCCACGTTTCGTACCCAGTTGCGCGAACGTGTGCTGATCAGCCGCCTGCATGAGCGCGACATCGAGTCCCGTGTGCGTGTGACGGATCAGGATATCGATCGCTATCTGCAGGAACAGCAGGCTAGCAACACCGATCCTTTTACCCAGGAAATCAATCTGGCACAGTTGCTGGTGGCCGTGCCGGAGAAGGCTTCCTCCGAGCAGGCGGCGTTGCTGTACCAGCAGGCCCAGAAGGTACTGAACCGCATTCGTGCAGGGGAAGATTTTGGCACTCTGGTCAAGGAACTGTCTGCGGCCGACCGCAACAATGGTGGGCAACTGGGGCTGCGCAGGGCGGACCGTTATCCACCGTCGTTTGTCCTGGCGACCCAGAAGCTGGGGGTAGGCGGTGTGTCCGACATCGTGCGTTCTGGCGCGGGCTTTCACATCCTCAAGGTAGTGGATCGCCGTGCACCGGCCGTACTCGTACGCACCGTGGTTCAGAGCCGCGCGCGGCATATTCTCTTGCGTACAGGCCCCGAGTTGACGTCGGCACAAGCCCAGGCACGATTGGCCGATTACAAGCAGCGTATTCTCAGCGGCAAGGCCGATTTCCAGAAGCTGGCACGCGAATACTCCCAGGACGGCAGTGCCCAGCAGGGCGGAGACCTGGGGTGGGTCAGCCAGGGTACTTTTGTGCCGGAGTTTGAAGAGGCCATGAACCGGCTCAACGAAGGCGAGGTCAGCAATCCGGTGGTGTCGCGCTTTGGTGTGCACCTGATCCAGCTTGCAGAACGCCGCCGTGTGGATCTGAGTCCGCAGGAATTGCGCCAGATGGTGGGCAACCAGTTGCGCGAAACCAAATACGCAGAGGCGTATGCCGTATGGGCGCGTGACGTACGCGAACGCGCGTACGTGGAAATGCGCGACCCCCCGCAATGAAGCACATCGCACGCAAACGGTTTGGCCAGCACTTCCTGTCGGATGGCGGCATCATTGACGCCATCGTTCACGAGATTGCACCCAAGCCGGGGCAGCACATGGTCGAAATCGGACCGGGTCTGGCTGCACTGACCCAACCGCTGGTAGAGCGGCTTGGTCATCTGACGGTGATTGAGCTGGACCGCGATCTCGCGCAGCGTCTGCGCAGCCATGGTCATCTGACGGTGATCGAGTCGGATGTGCTGAAAGTGGACTTTTCCAGCATCCTGCCGTCTTCCAGTGCTCCTGAAACAGGAGCGACCGCGGTGGCTATGCCGACAACGGACAAGCTTCGGGTGGTGGGTAACCTGCCCTACAACATTTCGACGCCGATTCTCTTTCATCTGTTGCAGTACGTGGATGCCATTGAGGACCAGCACTTCATGCTGCAGAAGGAAGTCGTGGACCGCATGGTGGCCAAGCCGGCAACCTCGGACTACAGCCGCCTGAGCGTGATGCTGCAATGGCGCTATGCCATGGAGGATGTGCTGTTTGTGCCACCAGAGAGTTTTGATCCACCCCCCAGGGTGGACAGTGCGGTGGTGCGTATGGTGCCACTCGCGGTACCGCCGAAGGTGAACCCGATCTTTCTGGGTGAACTGGTCCAGGTGGCCTTCAGCCAGCGTCGCAAGCTGTTGCGGCACACGCTGGGAAAGTGGCTGGAGCAGCGAGCGTATTCCGGGCACTTCGATGTACAGCGGCGCGCGGAGGAAGTCCCGGTTGCAGAGTACGTGGAACTTGCGCAGGGCCTGCAAGCCTGAGGTTCAGGGCTGTCCTATGATGGCATCCAGAGTGCGCGAAGCGCTTTATCAACAAGGGAAATGGTCGTGGAAATGAGAAGGCAATTTTTCCGGATCGCTGGTGCCGCAGTTGTGACAGTGGTGCTGGGGGCGGTACCTGTCGTGGGGCAGGCGCAGCAGCCGACCTACAACTTCTCTCCGGTGAATCAGTGGGATATCAAACTCACGGCGGCGTACTGGAATCCCATCATTGCGTATGTTTCAGAAAAGAGCGGGGTCAAGCTCAACCTGAAGATTGGCAGGACCTCGGCGGACACGACCAGCTATGTGCTGGCCAACGAAGTGGAATTCGTGTTCAGCAACCACCTTTTCAGTCCACAACGTGAGCAACTGGGGTGGAAGGTCTTCGGCCGGCGCAACACCCCGCCACTGCAGGGACAGATCGTGGTGCCTGTCGATTCGAGCATTACCGACCTGGCCCAGCTCAAGGGGCAGGAAGTCGCATTTGCGGGGCCTGAAGCGTTTGTCATTTACAAAGTGCCCTATGCCCACTTGCTGGCCAAAGGCATTGAAGTCAAGCCGGTGTTTGCCGGCAATCAGAATGGTGCTTTTGCGCAGCTGTTCAGCGGCAAGGTGGTAGCTGCAGGCGGCAACTCCCAGTTGGTGGATGGATACTCCCGCCGCGAGGGCAAGAAATTCCGGGTGTTGTGGAGTTCTGAGCCATTCCAGGATCTGGCACTGATGGCCTCTGGCAAGGTGCCAGACAAGGACGTGAAGGCGGTCGCCGCTGCCTTTGTGGGGATGGCCAAAGATCCCAAGGGTCGGGAAATCCTGCACCAGGCTTCGCAGGAAGTGGGCTTGGCTGCGGACGCCTACTTCATCCCTGCATCCGGTGCGGATTACGCCGCTTACCGCCGCTTCTACCAGTCGGCGCCCGCCTCCCTGCATTAAGACCGACTGCGATGCCCTTGCTGCAGCGCCTGTTACCCAACTCCCTTGTGGGAAGGGTGTTCACGCTGTATCTCGCTTCGCTGGTGCTTTTTGTGGGTGTCGGACTGGGGCTCTTTTACCGTTACCAGTTCACCCAGCAGATCGAAGACGAATTGCTGGCGGGCGAAATGATGATGAATGTGGCCGCCCAGACCGTGGGCGACAGCGCCGTCATTGGAGATTACGACACCATTACCAGGACGCTGGAGCGTGCGATAGCCCGTTCCAACTTTGCACAGGCGCAGTTTATTGACACCACTGGCGGTGTCATTACCGCTTCCAACACGGTCCGGAACGCACTGGTTCCGCCAGATTGGCTGCGTGCCCAGGTGCGTGAGCAGCTCTACGACATCAACCACAACATCGTGGTGGGTGGCAAGGACTACGGCGTGTTGCGGCTGAAGTTTGCCGACGAGGCGATTGCCGGCAAGCTCTGGCAGGTGGCGCTGTTCGCCATGGCACTGTCACTGGCTGCCCTGGTGCTCGGGGTTGTCGGCATCCGCATTCCCCTCAAACGCTGGCTTGGCAATTTCGATCGGGTGCGGGCCCGGGAGACTGAAATCCTGTCTGGCACACTGAACATCAATGCCCTGATTGACAGCGATGCCCCGGAAGAAATCCGCCACACTTTTGACATTCTTCACCGTGCGGCAGAACGTCTGCTCGCGCAGCGCGAGGAGGCATCGGTCACGCTGAACGCGATCACCGACGGCGTACTGACAACCGACGCTTCGTATCGGCTGGTGTACTGCAATCCGGCTGCGGAACAGATGCTGGGCGTGCATGGACAGAACATCATCGGTCAGGATGCCAAGAGCCTGCTGCCGATGGCCTTCGCCGACGAGGACAACCCGGCGGACTGGAAGGTACGCAAGCTCGAAGTATTGAAGCCCGACGGCGGACGTGCCATTCTGGATACCACGCTGTCGACCATTTACTCCGCCAGTCACGAGGTGGCGGGGCATGTGCTTGCGTTCAGGGATGTCACGCAGCAGCACCAGCTGGACCAGCAGCTGCGCAACGAGTTGCAGATGCGCCAGCGGGCATTGGAGTCCCTGCGCGGGGTCCTGGATACATTTCAGACACCAGCAGATGCTGCATCCGGTCCGCTGGTGGCGGACGATCTCGATGCCTTGAGCGTGCGGGTGGTCAACCTGATCAATGAACGCGAGCTCAGTCGCCGGGCACTGGACAACCAGAAGTTTGCACTGGACCAGCATGCCATTGTCAGCATGACGGATCTGCAGGGCAACATCACTTATGCCAACGAACGCTTCTGCGATATCAGCGGCTATTCGCGTGCGGAATTGCTGGGGACCAACCACCGCATTGTCCATTCAGGTACCCATCCACCGGAGGTATTTGCGGAGTTGTGGGAAACGATCTCCCATGGCCGGGTCTGGCATGGCGAGATTTGCAATCGCAAGAAAAACGGATCGCTGTACTGGGTCGATGCCACCATGGTCCCGTTGTTGGGGGTCGATGGCTTGCCGGAGCAGTACATCGCGATCCGAACAGACATTACCGTGCGCAAAACGTTCGAGGCCCAGCTGGCCGAGCAACTCCGGTTTGTGGAAGTTCTGCTGGAAGCGACCCCGACCGCGATCTACCTCAAGGACATGCAGGGGCACTACCTGCGTTTCAACAAGGCCTTTGCAGACCTCTTCGGGATTGAGCGGGGAGCCTGGATTGGCAAGACCGTGTTTGACCTGGTGCCAGGCGAGGCTGCACAGATGATCCACGCCAAGGATCTGGAATTGTTCCGTACCGGCACGGTACAAACGTATGAGGCGGGGTTTACCAACCTCACCACCGGGGAGGTCCGAGAGGGCCTGTACTGGAAGGCGCCACTGACCGATGCGCAAGGGAAAAGCACCGCCCTGGTGGGGACGGTTCTCGATATTACCGAGAAGAACCGGTTTGAGCAGGCCCTGCGTGATGCCAAGCGCAACGCCGAAGCAGCCAACCAGGCCAAAAGCGATTTCCTGGCCAATATGAGCCATGAAATCAGGACGCCGATGAACGGGGTCATCGGCATGACCGATCTTGCCTTGGGTACATCGCTGAACGCCATCCAGCGCGAGTACCTGTCGATTGTGAAAAGCTCGGCCCAGTCCCTGATGGTCATCCTCAACGATATCCTGGACTTTTCCAAGATTGAGGCAGGCAAGCTCAACATCGAGGCGGTGGAGTTTCCGTTGGATGAGTGGATTGCCGAGACCCTCAAAACCCTGGTCGCCCGTGCGGACAAAAAGGGGCTGGTATTGCATCGCCATCTGGCGCCAGATTTGCCCGGCCGGGTACTGGGCGATCCCGTGCGCATACGCCAGGTGCTCACCAACCTGTGCGACAACGCGATCAAATTCACGGCACAAGGCGGTGTGTATGTCGATGTGCGCTGCACCGCCGGAGATGGCGGGTACAGTGAGCTGCAGTTTTCGGTGCGTGATACCGGCATCGGCATCCCGGCAGACAAGCAGCAAGGTATTTTTGAAGCCTTCACCCAGGCGGATGCATCCACCACCCGGCAGTTCGGCGGCACCGGACTGGGCCTGACCATTTGTGCCCGTCTGGTGGAGCTGATGGATGGGCGTATCTGGGTGGAAAGCGTCCCGGGCCACGGCAGTACGTTCCACTTTACGGTGGGTGTCCAGAGCGTGAGTGCACCTGCTCCCGATGTGGTGGCCACGGCGGCCGAGCCCACGGGCGCGCAGGGGCCATCGCTGCAGGTGCTCCTGGTTGAGGACCATCCCATCAACCAGATGCTGGCCACAACCCTGCTCAAAAAATGGGGCCATGCGGTGGTCCTTGCAAAGAATGGTCAGGAAGGGGTGAACCTCTTTCCGGGCCAGGCCTGGGATCTGGTCCTGATGGACATGCAGATGCCGGTGATGGGCGGGCTGGAAGCAACGCGCCTGATTCGGGCCAGTGAACGTCCAGGTCAGCGCACGCCTATCGTCGCCATGACGGCCAACGCCATGGAGTCGGACCGCCAGGCTTGCCTGGAAGCCGGTATGGACGACCATCTGGCCAAGCCGTTCAACGCCAGGGACCTGCTGGCCGTCATGGCCCGCTACACGACGCGGCAAAGCTAGCGGGCAATCCGCCAAGAACCAAAAAAAAGCCCGTCACGCATGACGGGCTTTTGGAGCAAGGCGGGTAGCCTCACGCGGCTGCGAGCCAATACCCTGCGTTAAAGGGGCTGCTCATGCGCAACGCCAGGGGTGATACGTCCAACAACTTGTCGGTAGGCATCTTCTCGCCGGTCTCGGTGACCAGATCGACGCCCGCAGTGCTTTCGATGGATGCGGTTTCGCTGGTAGCCTCGGTCGCCCGTTCTGCTTGGCTGGTGGATGCAGAACGGGCTACAGAAAAGAATAGAAGCATCGGAACGGTATCTTCCGGTCTCCCCAGTAATCGGCCGTATCGCGGAAGATGTCGAGCAGTTGCTCGCGCGCCTCCTTGTCGAACTTGACGTTGGCAGGAATGTGCTCCAGCACCACGATAAAGCCGGGCTGCGGGCCCGACTTGTGGACGGGATCGGTCATGCTGTCGTACAGGGCGTCAAAGTTTTTGCCGCCCTGGGTGGTCAGCATGAACTGCTGGCCGATCAGGTCGAGCACATCCTGTTTGGACTGGGCGTTGGCCAGGTTGGCGTACAGGAAGTGGTGACCCAATGCCTGCGCAGCTTCCTGCAGATCCTGTACGCGGAAAGCGCGGATCGACTGAACAATATTGTTCCTGACAGTTCGAAGTGGCATATCCATCCCCGATTCACTTTCTTAAAGTACAAAACTCGATTCAGGGCACGATCTTGCGAAAACTCGCATAGTGATCGGCCGTGTAGTAACAGGCTTCCGGCGTTGTGGCAGGTCCGCCGCACACAATCCGCCGTGCACCCCGGTCGCGTGATCGGGGCGTCTTTACGGTGTATTCACGGTAGTAGCCGCGTTTTTCGGGTGGTAGCAAACGTTCACGGTTGCCAAAGACCATTCCATCTTTTTCATACGGAAAGGGTCCACCTTGCTGGATGCGCTGGTAGGTCTCACGGCCCTGAACCGGCAGCTGGGTGACAGTTACCGTGGCGTTCACCGATGGCCTTGCCATCTCTTTGGCCACCACGCCATTCCATGCCAGCGAAGTCAGAACAACCAAGCCAGTGAGCGCTAACTTAACCACGCTCTTTTGCACTGCATACCTCTCGCGCTACTACGGGTAAACCCCGAAAAATCAAGTGCGTAGTGTCGCGCATTCCGGCCGGAAAAGCAAGGCCCTGCTTAAAGATTGGGCAGGTAAATTTGCGTAAAACTGTTTGTGTGTGTGTGCTAACTTGTGGCTTATCGCTTATCGGTGGGCATTTGCATCTGCAACTGTGAGAGCAGTCATATTGACGATACGCCGAACTGTCGTGCTGGCCGTAAGGACATGCACCGGTTTGGCGGCTCCCAAAAGCACCGGGCCAATGGCAATGTTGCCGCCTGCTGCTGTTTTGAGCAGGTTGTAGGCAATATTGGCCGCGTCGATATTGGGCATGACAAGCAGGTTGGCGTCGCCGATCAGGGTGCTCTCCGGCATCAGCGTCCGGCGTGCAGCACCGTCCAGGGCCACGTCGCCGTGCATCTCGCCATCGACTTCCAGCCACGGCGCCTGCTCTTGCAGCAGGGCCAGGGTCTTGCGCATCTTGATGGCGCTGGGCTCATTGCTGCTGCCGTAATTGGAGTGGCTCAGCAGGGCGGCCTTGGGCTTGAAGCCGAAGCGCATCATTTCTTCAGCCGCCATGACCGTGATCTCGCACAACTCTTCGGCAGTGGGATCGTAGTTAACATGGGTATCCACCAGAAACACCTGGCGGCCGGGCAGCATCAGGCCGTTCATCGCGGCGTAAATGTGTACATCCTGCGGTGTGCTGGGGCTGCCGCCGGGCCGTTTGCCAATCACCTGGTCGATGTACTGCAGGTGCAGGGCAGTGTTGCCCCAGGTGCCGCAGATCAGACCGTCCACGTAACCCTTGTGCAGCATCATGGCGCCGATCAACGAGAGGCGCCGGCGCATCTCAATTTTGGCCATGGGGATGGTTACGCCCTTGCGCGCCGTCATCTGGTGGTAGGTCTGCCAGAAGTCGCGGTAGCGGTCGTCCTGCTCCACGTTGACTACGTTGTAGTGCTTGCCTTCCTGCAGGCGCAGGCCGAACTTCTCGATGCGCTCGGCAATCACCTTGGGGCGACCAATCAACGTGGGGAAAGCCAGGTGTTCGTCCACCACGATCTGGGCCGCACGCAGTACGCGCTCGTCTTCACCCTCGGCGTAGGCCACGCGTTTCTTGAGTGCGTTCTTGGCCGCATTGAAGATCGGCTTCATCATGGTGCCAGACGCATACACAAAACTTTGCAGCCGCTCGCGGTAGGCGTCCATGTCGGCAATCGGGCGCAAGGCTACGCCGCTGTCCGCTGCGGCCTTGGCCACGGCCGGGGCAATCTTCATCATCAGGCGCGGATCAAACGGCTTGGGAATCAGGTACTCGGGGCCAAAGGCCAGTTGCTCCCCCACGTAGGCCGCTGCCACCACTTCGCTCTGCTCGGCCTGGGCCAGCTCGGCGATGGCGTGCACCGCGGCAATCTCCATTTCCAGCGTGATGGTGGAGGCGCCCGCGTCGAGGGCGCCGCGGAAGATGTAGGGGAAGCACAGGACGTTGTTGACCTGGTTGGGGTAATCCGTGCGGCCGGTGGCCATGATGGCGTCGTCGCGCACCGCCTTGACTTCTTCCGGCAGGATTTCCGGCGTGGGATTGGCCAGTGCAAAGATCAGTGGTTTGGCGGCCATGGTGGTCACCATGTCGGCCTTTAGCACGCCGCCAGCCGACAGACCCAGGAACACGTCTGCGCCCTGGATTACTTCCCGCAGCGTGCGCGCATCGGTCTTCTGGGCGAACTGGATCTTGTCTTCGTCCATCAGCTCGGTGCGGCCCTCGTACACCACGCCGGCCAGATCCGTCACATAGATGTTTTCGCGGGGAATGCCCAGCTTGACCAGCAGGCCCAGGCAGGCCAGCGCAGCGGCACCCGCGCCAGAGGTCACCAGCTTGATTTTCTTGGGGTCTTTGCCCACTACCTTCAGGCCATTCAGAATCGCTGCACCCACCACAATGGCCGTGCCATGCTGGTCGTCGTGGAACACCGGAATCTTCATGCGCTCGCGCAGCTTGCGTTCCACATAGAAGCAATCAGGCGCCTTGATGTCTTCGAGGTTGATGCCGCCAAAGGTCGGTTCCAGTGAAGCGATGATATCGACCAGTTTGTCCAGGTCGTGCTTTTCGTTGATTTCAATGTCAAACACATCGATGCCGGCAAACTTCTTGAACAGCACGCCTTTGCCTTCCATCACCGGCTTGGCGGCCAGCGGGCCGATGTCGCCCAGGCCCAGCACCGCGGTGCCGTTGGTGATCACCGCAACCAGGTTACCGCGGCTGGTGTACTTGAAGGCGTTGTTCGGGTCCTTGACGATCTCCTCGCACGGTGCAGCCACGCCGGGCGAGTAGGCCAGCGCCAGGTCGTGCTGGTTGATCAGCTGCTTGGTGGCAGCGACCGCAATTTTTCCGGGGGTGGGGAACTCGTGGTACTCCAGGGCGGCCTGGCGCAATTGCGCCTTTTTTTCCACAGAGTTGGAGACGGGGGTGAAGCTGGGCAGATCTTGCATGGTGCATCCTCAGGCGAGGGCCAGTGCAACGGTGCATCCGCCCTACTCTTGATTGGGTGGTGGATTGTAGACCTCACCCCTTGGGCCGGGTTTGTGGAAAGCCACAGTTTCATGCAGATCAGTCATGACCTTATTCAGCCCAATGTGGTCTTCGCCAGCTCCATGCGCCGGGCCGTGTGCCTTCCTGTCAGAACAAAGCCGCGTTGCGCGCCATCGGTGTCGATAAAGCGCCAAATGCCGTCTTCCTGCGCATCGGCCACCCATTCGCCTTGTTGTGCCGGATGCGCGGCTGCCACCACGATGGGCAGTGCCGGCGTCTTGATCGACACCGGCATCAGCGGAAACACCACCTCGGTGGGCGTACCGGCCAGTGTGGCGGCAAGCGCTTTGGCGGCATGCATGATGGGCATGACGTAGGGCAGTGTGCGCTGGCCTGCGCTGGCGTACTGGGCGCAGTCACCCAGGGTACCCAATGCCTGCGCCAGCTGTTCGCCCGCTGCGGCCGGAAGCAATGCGGCCAGGGGCCGTGCAGAAGGGTCGGCCACGTGCACCGTGTGCCCGGCACCGGCCAGGTCGTTGGCAA
>Ga0209063_1001543_pt1 | contig 11778 bp, 7 predicted proteins | sample KloWWTmeKNB19Kit_FD_187177 | JGI IMG/M metagenome (GOLD analysis project Ga0209063, IMG submission 187177) | Active sludge microbial communities from Klosterneuburg, Austria, studying microevolution and ecology of nitrifiers - Klosterneuburg... | ecosystem: Engineered > WWTP > Aerobic digester >...
GCATCCGCGGTTGCCGGCTGAAAGATCCGTGGTACATCCGGTATAGTCGGTGGAATTGTTCAGTTGTTGATCACCACAAACGGTAGCACCTCCAGAGCAATCCTCCTGCGGTGTTGCAAAGCTGCTAATGCTGCCGACACACAACCCGAATGTGCCTGTGGCACCTGAGCGGCCCCAATAGCGGATCATGTAGGGTGCGTTCGGGGTCAAGGTGAGACAACGTCGATCGATCCTTGGCATGCTTCCGACCCCATCATTGTCGTCGCATTCCACATTGGAGAGCGAAGCGCATGTACCTGCAACAAGCTGCATGACACCATCCTGCAAAGTACCTGGAACCGATTGGATGATCACCACGCCATTGCTTGGTGCGGTAAAGCTGAACCATACATCGCGGGAATTGGTATTGTTCCAGATTCCCCCGCATGTCGGGTTGGGCGTTTCCGTGGAACGTGAAGCGCCCACGTTGGAATAGGTCTGCATGAAACAGCCATCGATAACGAGCAATGGGATGGCTCCACTGCATGCGTTGTGCGTTACTGCAGCAGGTGCAGTGGCACAGGTGATCACCAACGTGGCACAAAGCGTATTGCTCGTGCAATTGAACCGATCCACCAACACACGTAGTTGACCCGTGAATGTGGCGGTCCATGCGAGATAGGATGTGACACCTCCGCAGTAGCCACTGTCATCGTTGAAACCTAGACTACCACCGCCCGCATTGTTGTAGATCGTGATCTGGGTATCGAAGGGTGCACCGCAGGTGGAGAATGTATAGTTGCGCCCGTTGGTTACATTCACGAGCGCGTATACTCCTCCTGTAATACAAGAGATCGTGGTTTGGCCCGGGCACGTGGGAGATATGGCACCACCGGCCAGCACCGTGTTGTTATTCGCACACTGGCCAAAACTGCCGATGTTCGCAGAAGCGATCCCCAAAGCCAGCGCCACCGAGGTTCGGAGCACCATTGGGCCAGTAAGGAAGTTGGTCTTTGTATACATCGCGGATCCCTATGGTGTGTCGCACGGCGCGCTCAAGATCAAGAGTTCATAAGCTTCCGGATAATGTTCGACCCAACGGGTCTTTTCCGCGTTATAGGTCGCTGCATCCAAGTCGGGATCGCCGGTATCCGGGTACACGGGAAATGGTTCATTGGAGGGCAAGTTGATAGGTCCCGCAGTGGTATCCTGAATGGCGATCAGCCGCATGCCCGCAGTCTCCAATGCAGCACCCACGTGTCCGCTGCTTAATGGATTCGGATGTACGATAAGCAGATGAGTGGGTTCTCGCAGGAATTCAATTCGGGATCCGGGGAACGTGTTCAACAGGGTGGACAACACCGGCTTGGTATCGGGTTCTGTTGATGCAGGGCCCAAGACAATTTCATAGACATGCACATCCGTTCCTTGCGCTTGGGCGAAGGTTCCGAGATCCATCAACAGGACCAGGCAAAAAGCCGTTCTGCACGCGGAAACCGCAAGGCGCCCGGACTTGAAATAAGGGGTGGATGTGTGGAAAAATGTCCTCATTCAGCAGCCCCTGTTACGGAGACTACCGATGAGACGTTACATTTTGACCATGGTCGTGCTTAATTCAATGACAAAGCGTGCGTCCAGTAAGATGTGTGCCAAGTCCTACACTTTGGAGACGCCCGAATACGACTTCAGTGCCTCACCGATCACGACCACTGCACGTTGCAGAAGTTCTTTTTCGAGCACATAGGCCAATCGAACTTGATGCTTGCCCGACTCGGGTTGGGCGTAGAAACCGGTGGCGGGTGCCATCATTACGGTGTAACCATCAAGTTGGAACGACTCCAGCAGCCACTGGCAGAAATGGTCGCTGTCCGCAATAGGCAGTTGGGCCACACAATAGAATGCCCCGTTGGGTTTCGGGCATATCACTCCCGGTATACTATTCAGGCCGTTGACCAAAATATCGCGGCGTTGCACATACTCGGCGGTAACAGCTTCGAAATAGCTTTTGGGGGTATTGAGGGCTGCTTCTGAGGCGATCTGTCCGAACGTCGGCGGGCTGAGGCGTGCTTGGGCGAACTTCAGGACGGCATCGTACAATTCGGCATTGCGTGTAATGAACGCACCCACGCGCGCGCCGCACATGCTGTACCGTTTGCTCACGCTATCAATGAGCACGACTTGTTGATCGATGCCTTCCAGCGCCATGCAACTGATGTGCTTGGCTCCGTCATAACAGAACTCGCGGTACACTTCATCGGCGAAGAGAAAGAGGTCGTGCTCCTTTACAATATCGCGCAGTCGTTGGAGTTCCTCAATACCGTAGATCCGGCCGGTTGGATTACCGGGGTTGCAGATCAGGATCCCTTTGGTGCGTGGGGTGATCAACGACCGGAACGTGCTTACGGGGGGCAGCGAGAATCCGTCATCAATAGTTGTGGGTAACGGCACCACCGTCACACCTGCAGCCAGCGCGAAGCTGTTGTAATTGGCGTAGAACGGTTCGGGAATGATCAATTCATCGCCTGGTTCAAAACACGCCATCATACCGAACAAGAGCGCCTCACTACCACCGTTTGTGATGATGATCTGTTCGTGGTTGATATGGATGTCGTGCTCGGCGTAATAGGAAACCAGCCCCTTTCGGTAGCTCTCGTAGCCTGCCGAGTGGCTGTATTCGATCACGGTGCGGTCCAGGTTGCGGATCGCCTTGAGGGCAACTTCGGGCGATGCGATATCCGGTTGACCGATGTTGAGGTGGATGACCTTGGTGCCTCTGGCTTTTGCCGCCTCTGCGAAAGGAACGAGCTTGCGTATCGGCGAGGCGGGCATCAAACGCCCTTTGGTGGAAATGGTTGGCATGAGCTGTAAATGGGCGACGAAGATCGTGGTAATACGGGAATGCTTCGGAACTTCGACAAACTCATTACATCGCTTCGCTCAGCACAAAAGAGGAAATAGTGAACTTGGCTAGGGAGAACGAATGGGATCCATCAGATCCGTATAGTTCATTCTAGTCCTTTCGCAGGTTCATTCGGGAGATCGTCGCCGTTCCTAAAGTTGTTGTGCGTTCCAAAGAAAAAGGCCCTTCCACCGAATGGGGAAGGGCCTTTTCAATTGGAATTTGGATCGTTCAGCTCTTTTCAACAGGGGCCATTGGGCTGGCCTCTTTTACTGGTGAAGTCGGTGTCGTAGGAGCTGTTTCAACCGTGCCTTTGATGCGGATCACTTTTTCGGGTGTGTTCACGGCGTTGCTGGAAACCGTCACGCTCTTGTTGATCGGGCCGGGACGCTTGGTGTCGTACTTCACAGTGATGGTGGTCTTGGCACCGGGCAGGATCGGTTCGGTGTCGCACTTGGGTACGGTACAGCCGCAACTGCCTTTGCAATTTGTCAGGATCAACGGTGCATCACCGGTGTTGGTCACTGTGAATTCGCAGGTACCGTTGGCACCTTGTGCAATGTTACCGTAGTCATGCACTTCCTTATCAAAGGAGATCTTGGGCCCCGGGCCATTTGGATCGGGAGCTGTGGCTGGAGCATCTTGGGCGTTTGCCGCGAATACAGAAAATGCGAGGCCGAGGCTAAGTAGGAACTTGTTCATGGTCTTCTTTCTTCAGAATTGGTTGTTCGTGAAAATGCACTTATCGTGCCAAAGGGGCAAGGATCAACGTGAAAGTTCGGTAGGTGCCATGGGCGCGGCCGGCTTTACCGGGGAAGTGGGCGAAGAAGCCGGGGCCTCGATCATTCCTTTGATGGTGATCACCTTGCTGGGCGCATTGGTGGCATTGCTGGTGATCGTAACGCTCTTGGCGATAGCGCCCAAGCGGGAAGAATCGTACTTCACCTTGATGGTGCTCTTGGCCCCTGGTTTGATGGGTGCCGTTTCGCATTGTGGCACGGTGCAACCGCAACTGCCTTGGCACTGTGAAATGATCAGGGGTTGATCGCCGGTATTGGTCACCACGAATTCACATTCGCCATTACCACCTTGTACCATGGTCCCATAGTCATGCACCTCCTTGTCCAAGCTCAGCATGGGGCCAGTACCTCCAACGGGTTTCATTTCGGGCTGGGCCATGGCCACCAAGGAAAGGAAGCTGAGACCAAGGGTAAGGATCACGTTTTTCATGTCGGTATAGAGCTTGTTTCAAGTTTGTACGACGAAAGTAGAGTGGTCGGTTCCGGACAAGTTGGACCTTAACAGGACATTAACACGAGTTGGCCTCACCCCTGCCCTTCTCCCAAAGAGAGGGGTGAAAGGCCTCTACCCGGCGAGTTGCAGTGGTTCTGGTGCCAACAGCTGGGTCCTTGGGCGGTCTTTTGCAGAAAGCGATACGATGGTCGAGAAGTCGAAACGGTCGGGTAGGGCGGGCATTCAACTTCCCGCAGCCTCAACCTGTCAACCCGGCCCACGAGCCGGGTTAACCCACAACCATCTTCCAATACCTTTGCGATCCGCCTGAAAACGGTGGCCAAGGAAGTGAAAGAAGATGGAAAGCAAGGAGATCCCCAAGCGATTTGAACCGAGTACAAGTGAACCGAAATGGTATGCGCACTGGATGCGGAAAGGCTACTTCCGCAGTGTGCCCGATGAGCGTGAGCCATACACGATCGTGATCCCGCCGCCCAATGTGACGGGTGTGCTGCACATGGGCCACATGCTGAACAACACCATTCAGGACGTGCTGGTGCGTCGTGCGCGTATGCAGGGAAAGAACGCGTGTTGGGTGCCGGGCACCGACCATGCGAGCATCGCAACGGAAGCCAAGGTTGTGCGTTTGCTGGGCGAGCAAGGGATCAAGAAGAGCGTGATCGGGCGCGAGAAATTCTTGGAACATGCCTTCGCTTGGAAAGAGAAATACGGCGGCGTGATCCTGGAACAACTGAAGAAGCTTGGTGCGAGCTGCGATTGGGAACGCACGCGCTTCACCATGGAGCCTGACCTGAGCGAGGCGGTGATCGATGTCTTCATTGATCTGCACAAGAAAGGGTTGGTCTACCGCGGCCTGCGCATGGTGAATTGGGATCCCGTTGCATTGACGGCGGTGAGTGATGAAGAGGTGATCCACAAGGAGGTCAACTCGAAGTTGTACTTCATCAAGTACAAGGTGGAAGGCCTCACCCCCAACCCCTCTCCCAAGGAGAGGGAAGACGAGTGGGTGACCATTGCTACAACGCGTCCGGAAACGATCTTAGGTGATACAGCGGTGGCGGTGCATCCGGAAGATGAACGTTATGCGCACTTGAAAGGGAAGCGCGTGTTGGTGCCCTTGTTGGATCGAAGCATCCCGATCATTTTCGATGAGTACGTGGAGCGTGAATTCGGTACCGGTGCGTTGAAGGTGACTCCTGCACATGACGTGAATGACCAAGAGTTGGGCAAGAAGCACAAGTTGGAAACCATCGACATTCTGGAGCCGAACGGAACCTTGAGCGCAGCGGCACAACTGTACGTTGGGGAGGACCGCTTCATCGTTCGCAAGAAGATCGCAAAGGAGCTGGAGGAGAAGGGCTTTTTGGTGAAGACGGAAGACATCAAGAACAAGGTCGGTTACAGCGAGCGCACAGATGCGGTGATCGAGCCTCGCTTGAGCTTGCAGTGGTTCGTGAAGATGAGCGAGTTGGCAAAACCGGCGTTGGATGTGGTGATGGACGGCACAGTGAAATTGCATCCGCAGAAATTCGCGAACACCTATCGCCATTGGATGGAGAACGTGCGCGATTGGTGCATCAGTCGCCAGTTGTGGTGGGGGCAACGGATCCCTGCGTGGTACAACGACAAGGGCGATGTGGCCGTGTGCAAGACGGAAGCCGAAGCGATCGCATACTTCACCGCGAAGGGCATTCCGACCACCGGTCTGAAACAGGACGAGGACGTGATGGACACGTGGTTCAGCAGTTGGTTGTGGCCGATCAGCGTGTTCGATGGCTTCAAGGATCCGGACAATGCGGACATCAAGTACTACTACCCAACGAACGATCTGGTGACCGCACCGGAGATCCTCTTCTTCTGGGTGGCGCGCATGATCATGGCGGGCAAGGAATACCGGAACGAAGTGCCGTTCAAGAACGTGTACCTCACGGGCATCGTGCGCGACAAGATCGGTCGCAAGATGAGCAAGAGCTTGGGCAATAGTCCGGACCCGTTGGAGCTGATCGAGAAGTTCGGCGCGGACGGTGTGCGCGTGGGCATGTTGCTTACTTCACCGGCGGGGAATGATCTGCCGTACGACGACTCATTGTGTGAACAAGGACGCAACTTCAGCAACAAGATCTGGAACGCATTCCGTTTGGTAAAAGGCTGGAGCGTTGATGACCGCGAGCAACCTGCGAGCAGTGCCATTGCAGTTGAATGGTTGGAGAGCAGGGTGCAACGTGCCACAGCGGAGATCGATGGATTGTTCGCGCAATTCCGGATCAGCGAAGCCTTGATGGCGACGTACAAACTGATCTGGGATGACCTGTGCAGTTGGTATTTGGAGAGCGTGAAAACCGGCTTTGTGAAGAACGCGGACGGCGAAGGTGTTCCTGAACCGATCGATCGCAAGACCTACGAAGCGACGGTCGCGATCTTCGGATCAGTGATGAAATTGCTCCATCCGTTCATGCCCTTCCTCAGCGAAGAACTGTGGCATTTGTTGCGTGAGCGGAAGGAAGGTGACGATATCATCGTAGCCAGTTGGCCGAAGGGTGGTGAAGGCGATCCGCAATTGGAGAGCGAGATGCAACATGCGTTCGAGCTGGTAACCGCTGTGCGCAATGTGCGGAACGAGCGCGGCATGAGCCCGAAGACCGCGATCGAAGTGCAGGCCATGGGCACCACTTCCATGCGAGAAGCCGCAGTTGATGTTGCAAAGAAATTGGCGAACATCAGCGAAGTGCAAAACGTGGCGCAGGCCAAGTCCGGTTCGGTCGTGTTCCTAGTGGGCACTACGGAATATGGCGTTGACCTTGGTGGGAACATGGACACGGTGGCCGAGGTGAAGAAAGCCGAAGCTGAACTGGGCCATTTGCGCAACTTCCTATCCAGTGTGGACAAGAAGCTGAGCAACGAGCGCTTCGTGGCCGGTGCACCACCGCAGGTATTGGAGACCGAGCGCAAGAAGAAGAGCGACGCAGAGTCGAAGATCAAGGCATTGGAAGAACGGATCGGGCAGTTGGCGGGATAGACTTTCCACCTACGGCATGAACATCGGCGCACCCGGTCCGATGGGCAGTTCCAACAATACCCAAATGATCAGGAGCAAGCTCCAGCCGATCAGGAATACGACGGAGTAGGGGAGCATGGTGCTGATCACTGTACCGATCCCCGCTTTCTTGTCGTAACGTGCAATGAAGGCCACGATCAACGCGAAATAGCTCATCATCGGGCTGATGATGTTCGTGACGCTATCGCCAACGCGGTACGCCATCTGGGTGAATTCCGGTGAGTAGCCGAGGAGCATGAACATGGGAATGAAGACCGGCCCCATGATCGCCCATTTTGCGGAGGCGCTGCCCATCACCATGTTGATCGTGGCGCTCACGAGCACGAAGCTCAGCATCAAGGGGATCGGTCCGAGGTCGGCGGCTTTCAGCACATCGGCACCTTTGATGGCGAGGATCAGTCCGAGGTTGGTCCAATTGAAGTAGGCAACGAACTGCGCGGCAAAGAACACGAGAACGATGTAACTGCCGAGCGTCTCCATGCTCTTGGCCATACCACCCATCACATCGCTGTCGTTCTTGAAGGTCTTGGCACCGATGCCATAAGCGATACCAGCGATCGCGGCGCTCACGAAGATCAAGGCGACGATCCCGCTCATGAATGGTGAGTGCAGCACCTCGTGTGTTTTCGGGTCGCGCAGGAAGCCCTCCGAAGGCAATAGTCCGGCAAGGATCACTGCCGTGAAAAGCAATGCAGCGACCAGTGCCCATTTCATGCCGCGCTTTTCCGCTGCGGTCGCGTTCCGCAGTTCCTCGGGTTTCTCATCGCCGGTGTATTCACCCAAGCGCGGAATGACGACACGCTCTGTTACCCACGTGCCGAGTCCCGCGATCACGAAGGTGCTCACGAACATGAAGTAGTAGTTGCATGCCGGATTCACCAAGTAGGTTGGGTCTATGATGCGTGCAGCCTCTTGGCTCAATCCGGCCAGAAGGGGGTCGATCGTGCCCAGCAGCAGGTTTGCGCTGTAGCCGCCGCTCACTCCAGCAAATGCAGCGGCGAGTCCTGCTAGCGGATGACGACCTGCGGCCAGGAAGATCACAGCCGCTAATGGAACGAGAAGCACGTATCCGACCTCGCTGGCGGTATTGCTCATCACACCGGCAAAGACGATCACGAAAGTGAGCAGCTTCTTCGGTGAAGCCATTACAAGCGCGCGCATCACGGCGCCGATCAAGCCACTGCCTTCGGCGATCCCGATGCCGAGCATGGCTACGAGCACGGTGCCCAGCGGTGCGAATGCTGTGAAATTCACCACCATCTTCGTAAGGATCATGTGGAGGCCTTCCACCGAAAGCAGGTTGAACGGCGTGATCGTTTCGCCGGTACCGGGGTGCAGCGCCGAGAACCCGGTCAGGCTGAACAAGCCGCTGAGCAACACCACGATGAATGCCAATAGCGCGAAGAGCGTTGCCGGGTGCGGCAAGGCGTTGCCCGCTTTCTCGATGATGGAAAGGAAGCGATCGACGCCACTGCGCTTGACTGTTTCGGCCATGTGTTCCGAGTTGGGTGAAAGGCAAAGAAAGGAAAGTCGATCACATCACTCTTCCTCCACAAAATGGACCAATGGATCACAGCTCCACGAATTGCTCTCGGCCGAATTTCCGTTGTTCAAGGAGGTAACGATGAAATAGGAACCCGATCGCAAGAAGTATCGAGATCGCATCCACCGTTCGATCAACAGTGATCCCCTAGCTGATCCAACAACGGATCCGCTACCATAACGGAATGTCGAGAGGAGCTTGCTGGACGTTCAATTTCCGTGCTGAACTCATCCACGAACACACTTGGGGTCGAAACCTAGGGCAACTGCTGCAACACCACATTGGACGCAATGGACCCACCGATATTCACCAATATCGGATCACGGTCATTGTTGATCCCGGTGTACTTAACGATTCCATCCATATTCACATCATCGCGGTAATAGCCAGTTGTGGTGTTTGATGCGATCGCTCCACCGATCCGTACGAGGATCAGGTCGCGATCATTGTTGATGCCGGTATACTTTAAGTTTCCATCGCCACGGCAATCGCCAGCCCAGAGTACCCGGCGCGTGCCAATAGTGGCTTGCGCATTGGTCCCATACGTTGTTGTTGTGGTCAAGCTGAAGTCGACCACGGTGGTCGTCGTGCTCAATGCTCTGGATGTATTGGTCATTACCCCCAAGTGGTTGCGGTGACGAATAGCAACGCAATAGTTCCCTGCGGGTCTATTGAAGAGCACGGGACCTGTGCCGGAGGCTGCCACTACATCGCCATCGCGTTGTACCAAAGCACTTTTGGTTGCTACTACAGCGTACGGCGATGTTGTGTTGCGCAATTCAACCACCACCCAATCCACGATCGCGTTGTTGCCGGTAACGGCGAGTGCTGCTGCGGTTGTTGTTTCGCCACCACCGCCATTCACGTGGGTGTAGCCGAGCGCGGTATAGGGCTCGGTGATCGGGGTCAAACCGCTTCCGCGCAATCCATCGGTCATAAGTTGAGTTGCTTGAACGTATGGACCACCAAGCAGCACCTTTGGGGAAATTGCAATTCCCGGCGCTGCAACGGTGAGTATGGAAGGCTCGGTGATCACCGGCGGATTGAAGTCGAAGAAGATGTTGGCGCTGTTCTCGATCATGGTTGCCGGCAAAAGCGGTTCACGAGGTTTGATGCGGAAGGAGACGAAACCGTGACTGCGCGGCTCGTTCACGTTGCTGTCGGGCAGGAGGATGTTGGGGAAGATGAACTTCAATGTGCTCACATCGCGCAGCTGCCAGGAAAAGCTGTGTGAGGCGGGACCCACTATGACCGATGCCGGGTCGAGGTTGGCAGGCAGGGTGTCGGTGATCACCACGTTGAAGGCCGTGTCGGTACCGGTGTTCTGGAAACGGATGGTGTAGTCGACCCACTCGTCCTCCTCCAAGGTCCAGCTGCTGGAACTTCCAGAAGAGGTGGTGGCGAGCTTGTCGTTGGGGTCGTAGGCACCGGTAACGATGCGCGTTACGCTTGCGCTGTTGTTGCCCAGGTCCACATCGGTGTTGGCGCTCGATACGGTCGCCGTAGCGATCAGCTCAGTCCCCAGCAGGCCCACATCCGGCGGCACTTGGAAACGCACGTTGATGGTGCGCTGTTGGAAGGCGTTCATCAGGCTGAATGCGGGGGCTGTCCAGGTAAGGGTGTTGCCCGCGATGGATGAGGGTGCGGGAATGGCGCTGAGGAAGCTGATCAAGGGGTCGACCGTCATGGAGAGGGTGATGGTGCCCGTTGACGCCGGCGATAGGTTGGTGAGCGAGAGTGAATAGTCCATCTGGAATCCGGGCCTGGCAACGCCAGCACTCATGAGCAAGCGCAGGTCGAGCGGATCGCCGGGAGCGCAGCCCACGTTGCGCGTCATGGGCGTGCCATTGCTCACCGTGGTCGTAACGGTGCAACTCTGCTCCAGCACGGGATGCTGCTCGGTGAAGGTGTAGGTGCCGAAGGGAAGCGCAATGCTGAATTGGCCGCTGGAATTGGTGTTGGTGTAATACGGGCCCGGAGTGACCTGGATGACCGTGTTCGGCACATTGTTCTCTCCGCCATTGTAGGAGCAGTTGCCGTTACCGTCCACGTAGAGCCGACCGTTCACCAGTCCGCAGCTGGCGCCGATGTCCTCGATCACCACCTGCACGGAATCGCGGCAAGGGGGCTGCGTTCCGTACATGGTGAACTCATCGGTGCTGACCATGGCGTAGTAGGTGCCCGGTGCCAGGTTGTTGAAGGTGATCACACTGGGCGTTTCGCTGGCCGTGAAATACGTGTTGCAGGGGGAGCCAACGAAGGTGCCATCGGCATTCTTCAACTTGATCGGTAATCCGCTGTTCATGGGTGCGGCACCAACGGAAATGATCGCGCTACCGATCGAGGAATTGGTGCATGAACCCGTGGTGGAGAGCACCTGCAGTTCAGGAAGGTCCACCAAGGGTGGCAGGTAGATGTCGAAAGTTCCGGGGCAGCCACTGCCGTCGGTGTAGTTCACAGTGACGTTTTGCTGGGGTGCTGCACCAACGATGGTGACATCGTAGTACGAGTAGTACGTGCAGGCATCGGGCAGCTCCTGCCAGGTAGCGGCATAGCCCACCGGCTCGAAGGTGTACGGTCCTGGACCGTGCTGAGTGGCGGTCCCGGGTGGCGGAGGCATGCCGTTCTCTGTACCGGCGAAGAAGATCGCACGCGAGTAGGTTCCGGTGCAAGAATAGCCGGGCACCACCGTGGAATAGGGGTAGCTGTTCACGTTCTCGATCGTGCCCGACCCGGTAGCCTGCTCCCCCATGGCATCGGTTACCGTGACCTGGTACGTCCCTGCCGCCAATCCAGCAAGTTGTGGCGTGTTCTCGCCCGTGCTCCACATGTAGCTGTACGGCCCAGTGCCTCCGCTCGCATAGGCGTACATTATGCCCAGGGGCTGACCGCAAATGGCGAATCCGTTCACTTGTACATCCACTGTAAGGGCCATCAACAGGCAACCATGGAAGGCCAGCAGGAAGGTGGATGTGAGCCGCAGGTGTTTCATCATAGTTCGGTCTTGGTGAAGGGCATGGTGAAGGTCCGGGATCCATCGAACACGCG
>Ga0209063_1001544_pt1 | contig 11778 bp, 8 predicted proteins | sample KloWWTmeKNB19Kit_FD_187177 | JGI IMG/M metagenome (GOLD analysis project Ga0209063, IMG submission 187177) | Active sludge microbial communities from Klosterneuburg, Austria, studying microevolution and ecology of nitrifiers - Klosterneuburg... | ecosystem: Engineered > WWTP > Aerobic digester >...
TTGCCGGATTTGCAGCCCCGTAGCCCGGCTATGGGACAAAAAGACGGTAAAAAATGGACCGCTGCGGACGATTTGCAGCCGGTGATTTCCAGGTCTGACAGACTCCAAGCGGTCAGCCGCGCCGCAGGCTGTCCACGGTGTGGTGCAGGTGCAGCGCCCAGGTACGCCGATCGCGCTCCTGGGCAAACTCGGGCACACCAAAATGCACGATGGCCTCGATGGGCGGTGCGCACAAGGTGCGCCAGATGGACCCCACGAGGCTTTCATCGCCGATGTAGCTGGGCGCAAAACTGGTGGCGCCAGTGGCTTTATCGGTAAACCGCAGCCCCACCGGCTGCACCGCTGCCTGGGCCGTGATGGCCGCCTGCAGCAAATTGGCATGGAACGGCAACATGGTACGTCCATCGCCCGTGGTGCCCTCGGGAAAAACCGCCAGCACTTCGCCCTGGGCCAGGGCCTCCTGCATGCTGCGCACCATGCGCAGGGCGTCGCGCCGCGAACTGCGCTCTATGTAGAGCGTGCCTGCTGCTGTGGCCAGGGTTCCAATCAGGGGCCAGCCCTGCACATCCGACTTGGAAACAAAGCGGCAGTAGCGTGCTGCATGCAGAACCGGGATATCCAGCCAGGACAGGTGGTTGGACACCAGCATGACCGGCCCCAAGCGCGCAGGCGCCCCCCGGATCGACAGCGAAACACCGGCATGGGCCAACAATGCCAGCGACCATGCCTGCACCCGTGCCTGCTGCTGGTCGGGCGCTAGCGTCGGAAAGCGCCACGCCACCACCCACAAGCCCCTGGCGATGTGGAACAGCAAACCCAGCAGGCGCCCGCAGGCCTTGAGATGCTTCACAAACCCCTGTTTGCCACTGCAGGGCAGCTCAGTTCCGCTCGAATGCTACCTGCCCACCCACCAGCGTGCAGCGCACCCGTCCCGGCAGCTCATAGCCCGAGAACGGTGTGTGCTTGCCCTGGCTGCGCAGGGCCTCGGCCTGCACTACCCAGTGGTCCCTCGGATCGAAGATGCAGACATCTCCCACTCCGCCCTCCACCAACTGGCCCACGCTGGCTTGCAGAGTTCCCAGGGCGCTGCCCAGTACGCGGGCCGGCTCGCTGGTCACCACGGCCAGTGCACGCGCCAGGGGGGCACCGCTGTCTTGCGACCATTTGAGTGCCAGACTCAGCAGCAGCTCTAGCCCGGTAGCGCCGGGCTCCGCCTCGGCAAAAGGCAGGGTCTTGGCGTCTTCATCGACCGGGTTGTGGTCGGACACCAGCGCGTCGATGGTGCCGTCACGCAGTCCCGCCTGCAGGGCATCCCGATCGCGCTGCTGGCGCAGTGGCGGCGTAAGCCGCGCCCGGCTGTCAAAAAAGCCGATATCCGTGTCCGTCAGATAGAGCGAGTTGATGCTGACATCGCACGTCACGTTCAAACCCTCGGCGCGGGCCTGGCGCACCAGCGCTACCCCTGCGGCGCTGGACAAACGGCACAGGTGTACATGCGCCTGCGTGGCACGGAGCAGTTCGAAAATGGTGTGCAGCGCAATCGTTTCAGCCGCCACCGGCACGCCCGACAGGCCCAACCGCGTGGCCAGCGACCCACTGGCCGCCACGCCTTTGCCCAAATGCAGCTCCTGCGGGCGCAGCCAGACGGTGTAGCCAAAGGTGGCCGCATACTGCAATGCGCGCTGCAGGACCTGCGTGCTGGCCAAGGGCACCTCGGCCTGGCCAAAACCCACACAGCCGGACTCGGTGAGCTCGGCCATTTCCGTCAACACCTCGCCGGCCAGCCCACGTGTGAGCGCGCCGAGCGGAAACAGGCGCGTCTGGTGCAGTTTTTCGGCGCGAAACTTGAGCATCTCTACCAGCCCCGGCTCATCGAGCACCGGGTCGGTATCGGGCGGGCACACCAGGCTGGTCACACCGCCGGCCACGGCAGCCGCCATTTCGGATTCGAGCATGCCTTCATGCTCATACCCCGGCTCGCGCAGGCGGGCCGCCAGGTCCACCAGACCGGGCAGCACGATGCAACCCGTGGCGTCGATGGTGCGGTGCGGCGCAAAATCCTGGGCTACACGGCCGATGGCCATGATGCGGCCCGCCGCCAGCGCGATGTCGCAGGTCTGGTCAAGGCCACTGGCCGGATCGATCACACGGCCGTTCTGGATCAGTATCTTCATGATTTCAAGCCAAATTGGCTGCTAGCGCTTATTGGACAAGCGCAAACAGCTATCAAACAAATAGCAACCTGCATTACATCAACAGGCACCCGCGCCGCAGCAGACCCACGCCAGTGCCCCCGTGGAACCGGCTTTGCCGGGCCACTGGGGGCGTCCCCCTTGGGGGAAGACGCGAAGCGGCTCAGGGGGTTAAGCCTCATTCCCAGCCACGATCGACATGACCGCCATGCGCACCGCAATACCAAAGGTGACCTGCGGCAGGATCACGGCCTGCGGTCCATCCACCACGGCGGAGTCGATCTCCACGCCCCGGTTGATAGGGCCGGGGTGCATGACGATGGCATCGGGTTTGGCCAGCCGCAGCTTTTCCGGCGTGAGGCCAAAGCTCTTGAAATACTCCTGGCTCGACGGCAGCAGTGCGCCACTCATGCGCTCGTTCTGCAGGCGCAGCGTGATGATCACGTCGGCATCCTTGATACCCTCTTCGAGGGTGTGGCACACGCGCACGCCCATCTCTGCCATGTTGGACGGCACCAGGGTGCGCGGCCCCACCACGCGCACTTCGGCGCAGCCCAGCGTCGTCAGACCATGGATGTCGGAACGCGCCACGCGCGAGTGCAGCACATCGCCCACGATGGCGACGGTGAGGTTGGAAAAATCCTTCTTGTAGTGCCGGATGGTGTACATGTCCAGCAGGCCCTGCGTGGGGTGGGCATGACGGCCGTCACCTGCGTTGATGACGTGCACATGGGGTGCGACGTGCTGGGCAATCAGGTAGGGCGCGCCCGATTCGCTGTGCCGCACCACAAACAGATCGGCGGCCATGGCCGAAAGGTTGGCAATGGTGTCGAGCAGTGACTCGCCCTTGCTGGCGGAACTGCGCGCGATATCGAGGTTGAACACGTCGGCCGACAGCCGTTTGGCCGCGATCTCGAACGTGGTGCGCGTGCGCGTGCTGTTCTCGAAAAACAGGTTGAACACGCTCTTGCCACGCAACAGCGGCACTTTTTTAACCTCGCGGTCGTTCACGCTCACAAAGTTGGTGGCGGTATCGAGGATATGCGTGACGATGTCGCGCGGCAGACCCTCGATGGACAGCAGGTGAATCAGCTCGCCATTGCGATTGAGTTGGGGATTGCGCTGGTGCAGCACGGCTCAGGCCTCTTTGATCTGGAAATGGAATTGACCGCCCTCGGTGCGCGCCAACGCCAGCGATTGCGTGCCGGGCAGGGCCACGCGGGCGGCGGCAAAGTCGGCCTGCACGGGCAGTTCTCGCCCGCCCCGGTCCACCAGTACAGCCAGGCGCACGCGCGCCGGGCGACCGTAGTCGTACAGCTCGTTGAGCACGGCGCGCACGGTGCGGCCGGTGTAGAGCACATCATCGAGCACCAAAATATCTGCGCCATTCACGTCGAAGGGCAGCGTCGTCTGGACGCTCGCCGCCAACCCGCGCTGCGCGAAATCATCGCGGTGCATGGAGGACGACAGCACACCCGCCTCGCCATCGAGGCCCAGGTCTTTCTGCAGCCGCTCGGCCAGCCAGGCGCCGCCCGAGGCGATACCCGCCAGGCGGGTGGTCGGCTCGCGCAGCGTGCGCACACCGCGCAGCAGCTCGCGGTACAGGGCCTCGGCGTCAAGCACCAGGCTGCCCTGGGCACCAGAGAGGGGAAGGGTCATGGAAGGCTCCTCAGGAACTGTTCAAGAATGATGCAGGCCGACGCCGCATCGGCATCGCGTGCGCCACCCGCCAGGGCCTCAGTGGTGCTGTAACGCTCATCCACCTCGTAGACCGGCAACCGGAAGCGGCCATGCAGTTGCCGGGCAAAGCGCTGCGCGCGGCGGGTGTTTTCGTGGCTGGCACCGTCTGGATGGTAGGGCACACCCACAACCAAGGCGTCGGGCTGCCATTCGGCAATGCGCTCGGCGGCACCCACAAAACGCGCATCGCCCTCGGCACGGATGGTGGCCTGCGGGCTGGCAGTGCGCAGCAGCCGGGTACCGACTGCCACGCCGGTGCGCTTGAGGCCAAAGTCAAAGGCGAGAAAGGTCTGCAGATGCGCCGGAACTTCTGGCGTTGCAAGCGGCGGCGCAGTGTCGCTCATGCGTGGCCTGCCCCGGGCGCCAGGCGCCACGCCTCCAGCCCCAGCAAGCCCAGGGCGCAGTCGTAGCGCTGCCCCACCGGAGTGTCGAAAATGACCGTCAGATCGGCACCCACCGTGAGCCAGCTGTTTTCGGCCAGTTCGGATTCAAGTTGCCCTTCGCCCCAGGCCGAGTAACCCAGCGTGACCAGGACACGCCGGGGCCCTGCCCCGGTAGACAGCGCTTCCAGCACATCTTTGGAGGTGGTCATCTCCAGTCCGCCAGGGATCACCATGGTCGATGCATAGGCTGGTTCCTCGGGCGCATCGCCGGTATCCTGCAGCGATTCGTGCAGCACAAAACCGCGCTCGGTCTGCACCGGGCCACCCAGAAACACCGGCGCATCGGTCAGGTCGCCGCGGCCCAGAGACAGATCAACCTTCTCGAAAAGGCCTTTGAGGCTGATATCGGTGGGTTTGTTGATGATGAGCCCAAGCGCGCCGCGCTCGCTGTGCTCGCAAAGGTAGACCACGCTGCGCGCAAAAGACGCATCCTCCATGCCGGGCATTGCGATGAGGAAATGGTGCGTCAGATTCATGGGCGCAGAATGGTCAGACATAGACTGATTTTACGGTGAACATGTCTGCCAGCTACCGCACAGGGCTGGTCTGGTTCCGGCGCGACCTGCGCACTGCGGACCAGGCCGCCCTCTACCATGCCTTGCGCCAGTGCGCCCAGGTGCATTGTGTTTTTGTCTTTGACCGCTCAATCCTTGACGCCCTGCCCCGCATGGACCTTCGGGTGGATTTCATCCGCAGCGCTGTTGAGGAGCTTGATGAGGACCTGCGTAGACTGTGCGGGCGCCAAGATGGCGGCCTGATCGTACGCCACGGCATTGCAGAAGACGAGATTCCGGCGTTGGCCGCTGCGCTGGATGTGCAAGCCGTTTTTGCCAACCACGACGACGAACCCCAGGCACTGGCACGGGATGCCCAGGTGCGCACGGCGCTAGCGGCTTTGCGCAAGGCTTTTCACACCAGCAAGGACCACACGGTTTTCGAGCGCAGTGAAGTACTGACCCAGAGCGGTACGCCCTACAGTGTATTTACGCCCTATAAGAACGCCTGGCTGCGCAAGATGGATGCGTTTTATCTGAGCGCCTACCCGGTCGAACGCCATGTGCAGGCCCTGGCACCCCGCCCGCCCTGGGCGTGTAGCCCCGTTCCATCGCTGGAGGAACTGGGATTTTCATGCGCCCCACGCCTGCCCATCCGGCTGGCCACCGGTAGCCGGGGGGCGCAGCAGTTATTCGACGAGTTCCGCGCCCGCATGGAGCGCTATGACAGCACGCGCGACTTCCCCGCCATCAAGGGCCCCAGCTACCTTGGGCCGCACCTGCGTTTTGGCACCATTTCCATCCGCACATTGGCGCGCACCGCCCATGCGCTGGCACAGTCGGGAAACCTGGGCGCGAGCACCTGGCTGAGCGAACTGATCTGGCGCGATTTTTACTTCCAGGTTTTGCACCACCACCCGCACGTAGCGCAGCGCAGCTTCAAGCCCGCGTACGACGCGATCGCCTGGGAAACTGGTCCGCAGGCTACCGACTTGTTCGACGCATGGTGCACGGGGCGCACGGGCTACCCGCTGGTGGATGCAGCGATGGCGCAGATCAATCAGACGGGCTACATGCACAACCGTCTGCGCATGGTGGCAGCCAGTTTTTTGTGCAAGCACCTGGGGTTGGACTGGCGCTGGGGAGAGCGCTATTTTGCGCAAAAGCTCAACGACTTCGACCTCGCAGCCAACAACGGTGGCTGGCAGTGGGCCAGCTCCAGCGGATGCGATGCGCAGCCCTACTTTCGTATCTTCAATCCCGTGCTCCAAAGTCGCAAGTTCGATCCGCAGGGCCGCTTCATCCGTCGCTACCTTCCAGCATTGTCAAAACTGCCCGACGCGGCGCTCCATGCGCCCTGGCTGGCACCCACCACTACGTTGCAGGCCGCTGGTGTGGTGCTGGGGCACCACTATCCCGCCCCGATCGTGGACCACGGTACTGCGCGACAACGTACCCTGCTGCGCTATGCCGTGGTCAAGGAAGGGTAGGCAGCGGCTGCACATCGTCGGCAGCGTCCGGGGCCATGTGCATGCCTTCCACGCTCAGGGATGCACCGGCCGCCAGCCGCATGCGCAAGGCCATGTCCGTCTTGTTGTCGGCGTGTGCAACCGCCTCGGGCTGTGCGATCTCCCCGCGCTCGAATAACTGAAAAATCGACTGGTCAAAAGTGCACATGCCCACCTCGCCACTGCGTTCGATGGCTCCCCGGAGTCCTTCAATCTGGCCTTTCAGGATCAGCTCCGACACATAGTGCGTCTGCAGCATCACCTCGACCGCTGGAACCTGGCGCTTGTGCGTGCCCACGATGAGGCGCTGTGCCACCACCGCCTTGAGATTGAGCGACAAATCCATGCGCAACTGTCCATGGGCCTCTTCGGGGAAGAAATTCAAGATACGCTGCACCGCCTGGCTGGCATTGTTGGCGTGCAGGGTCGATATGCAGAGATGACCCGACTCAGCGTAATGCAAGGCATGCTGCATGGTGGTCCGATCGCGGATTTCGCCAATCATGATCACATCCGGTGCCTCGCGCATGGCGTGGCGCAGGGCCTCGTCATAAGACAAAGTATCCATCCCGACTTCGCGCTGGGTGACCAGTGATTTTTTGTGCGCGTGCAGGTACTCGATGGGGTCTTCAATGGTCAGAATGTGGCCTGCCGTGTGTTCGTTGCGGTAATCCAGCAGCGAAGCCAGGGAGGTCGTCTTTCCTGACCCGGCAGCGCCTACCGCCAAGACCAGTCCACCCTTGAGAAATGCCAACTGCTTGAGCACGGGCGGAAGCCCTAGTGCGTCGAGTGACAGGATAGTAGGCGAGACGTAACGCACCACCATGCCCACCTGCCCGCGCTGGCGGTGCACATTGATGCGAAAACGGTCTGCGCTGGCTGTCTGGTAGGCCAGGTCGCATTCCATACAGGCTTCGAAGGCCGCAGCCTGCACGGCATCCATGACCGAATAGGCCATGGCACGCACATCATGGCCCGTGATAGCGGCGGAACCCAGGGCGGCGAAATCCCCGTGCCGTTTGAGAGTAGGTGGCGCCCCGGCCACCAGAAAGAGATCGGACGCGCCTGCACGCACCATCTGCTGCAGGCAGGAAAGCAACCGGGGATCGCCAGGAGGTTGCAAGTCATCCACTTTTGGCGTCTCCCGGCCTCGTTCCCGGCTCTGCTATCCGCGCTGCGGGATCAGGCGGCCACCACGTCGGCTGCCAGCTTGGCGTAGTGTTGTATGAGGCTCAGCAACTCTTCGTCCGAGTACGGTTTGCCCAGGTAATGGTTCACGCCCAGCTCCATTGCATGCTCACGGTGCTTCTGCGCAATACGCGACGTGATCATGATGATGGGCAGGTCACGCAACGCTGCATCGGCCCGGATGTTGCGCGCAAGGTCGAAACCATCCATGCGCGGCATTTCAATATCAGACAGAACCACCGTTGGACGCTCTTCCTGCAGTCGCTCCAAGGCTTGCAGGCCATCGGCGGCCAGGGCCACACGGTAGCCTTCGCGCTGCAACAAACGCTGCGTGACGCGCCGCACGGTAATGGAATCATCCACCACCAGCACCAACGGCACCTGGCCCTGTGCAGGAGACATCGAGACACCGGGCACCAAGGTACCCGTATCCGACGACGCTGCCAGATGGGCCACAGGCCCGCTGCTGGCGCGCACCTGATCCCCGTACACCGTCGAAAGCGCTACCGGGTTGTAAATCAGCACCACAGCACCCGAAGCGAGCACCGACATGCCCGCCAAACCGGGAAGCCTGGACAACTGCGGCCCCAGATTTTTCACCACCACTTCTCGGTTGCCCAGCACTTCATCCACGTGCATGGCAATACGCTGCGACGCGCTGCGCAACACCACGACAGGCCGGGTCTTGCCCGTCGCCGCTTCGTTGCTGCGCTGCGAAGCCTGCAGCAAGGCGCCAGACCAATAGAAGGGCAGGCTCTCACCTGCAACCTCGAAGGTTCCGGTGCGATACGCCGCATCCAACTCGGCCAAGGGCACCCGGCGCACAACTTCCACGATATTCGCAGGCACACCCACCGCCAGATCACTGGTACGCAACATCACCACCTGCGTCACCGCCGTGGTCAGCGGAAGTACCATGCGGAATGCTGCGCCTTTGCCGGTTTCGGTCGTGGTTTCGATGCGGCCACCCAGCGCATTCACTTCGGCTCGAACCACGTCCATGCCGATGCCACGACCGGAAAGACCGGTGACTTCAGAGGCTGTGGAGAAACCTGGCGTGAAGATGAGATTGGCCGCCTCGGAATCGCTCAGTTCGGTGCCAGAACCGATCAGCCCTTGTGACAGTGCCTTGGCGCGGATACCTGGCAGATTCAGCCCGGCGCCATCGTCCCGGAACGCAACCGAAACGTCGTTGCCTTCATGGCGCAGATCAACGGAGATGGTTCCGGATGCAGGTTTGCCCTGAGCCAGTCGCTGTTCTGGGGTTTCAATGCCATGGGCCACGCAATTGCGCAGCAGGTGCTCAAACGCAGGCGTCATGCGGTCAAGAACACCTCGGTCCATTTCGATCGAACCACCGGTGATATCGAGCTTGATCTGCTTGCCGGTTTCCTTGGAAGACTGCCGCACCACGGCATACAAGCGCTCGGCGATGCCTTCGAACTCCACCATGCGGGTGCGCAACAGGTCACGCTGCAATTCCCGCGCTTGCCGCCCTTGCGCAATCAAATCGTCTTCGGCACCTTCCACCGTGCGCTGTAAGTTGCGCTGGATTGTGGCCACGTCGTTGACCGATTCCGCCATCATGCGGGTCAGTTCCTGCACCCGCGTGAAGCGGTCGAATTCGAGTGGGTCGAAACCGGCCGCCGTATCCTTGGACAAAGCCAAGCGAGACTGCATCTGGGATTCAGACTGGACCTCGATATCACGTAGCTGTTGGCGCAGTCGCTCCAGGTTGCCCGTGAGATCGGCCATTGAGCCTTTGAGTTGGCCCAGCCGTGCTTCCATGCGCGAGCGGGTGATCATCACCTCGCCTGCTTGATTGACCAGTCGATCCAACAATTGCGCACGCACCCGCACCGAATGTCCGGCCGTAGAGCGTGCAGGGGCCAGTTCGAGCGGCCCCTGAGGTCGCGCCACCGCAGGGCGCCGAGGCTGCTCGGTCTGCGGTGCTTCGTCTGCAGGCGTAACCTCGGACTTGACAGGAGCGACCGCCACAGCTTCGGCAGGGGCCTGGTCACTGATGACTCGCAGTGCGTTGAAATTAGCCTGCAAGCCGTCAAAACTGCCCAGCAAGGGCTCAATGTCCGCGGACTGCACGGTATCCACATCCAACTGCTCGATGGCAGATTCCAGACGGTGGGACAGTTCTCCCAGGCGCATGGCACCTGCCAGCCGCGCACTTCCTTTGAGCGTGTGCAATGCACGCAGCACCTCGGTACGCGCACCCAGGTTCTCAGGTCGCGAAGCCCACTGGCGCAAGGCACCACCCAGAACAGGCAACAGTTCTGCGGCTTCTTCTTCAAAAATCGGGAAAAGATCCGGATCAATGACGTCAATCGCATCGATATCGTCGTCGATATCGGCTGGAGCCACCGGTGCCGGTGTTACCGCCTCACGGGCGCTATCAGCCTGTTCGCGCAAGGGAACCGAGAGGGCTGGCGCCACATAGCCACGTACGACCTCGGGCACAACAGTTTCAGCGGGCAGAGGAGGCACCAGTGCTTCCGAATCCACTACTGCTTCTGCTTCTGCTTCTGCTTCTGCTTCCTGGAGAGATTTTTCAAGCAAGGCGGCACGCGCATTTTCTTCCCGCCATGCCTCCATTGCCTGCTCGGCGTCCTCGATGGGAGGAGATTGCGTGCTGACGACCTCGGTTTGGAGGATTCGTTGCAATTCTTCCAGAATCTGCGGATTCGACTCTTTGAGGAACCCTGCCGCAAACTGGTGCAGAAGGCGCCGAATGTCTTCCGCAGCATCCAGGAACGCCCGTGCATCTTCCGGCTCACCCGTGGACTGCAACTGGACATGCTCCTGGGCATGCTCCAACAAGCGGGCAGTTTCGGACAACGCAGAAAATCCTACCGTGGCAGAACTTCCGGCCAGGGAGTGCGCCAACGCGACCGCCATGTCCGGCAGCCGCTCGTGCAGCTCCATCGACCATTCTTGCAAAGTCGTCACGAGTCTGCGCGACCACTCATCCGCTTCATTCAGGTAAACGTTATAGAGCGGGATATTGATGCGCAGATCACCAATGACCTTGACGTTGTCATCCGGCGAAGGCTCGGATGCCATAGCGGTGGTTTCAAGCGTGGCCTCTGGTTCTTGCACAGGGGCATCCAAGCTCTGTGCTGGTGCGCCTTCGGTTGGTTCGTCGTCCTGACCAAAAGGCACCTGAGCGGGCGACTCTTCAAGCGCTGCGGGCTCCAGGTCTTCCTCAGACAAGGCCGACTCTTGCACGGCAGGGACCGGTTCGTCCAACAACAGATCGATGTCCACCAATGCAGCATCGTCCTGTGGTGCTGGTTCATCCGTGGCCAGGGCCGCCGAGAACTCTGCAAAATCGATGTCTTCTGCCAAAGGGACTTCGGCCGTTTCACTTTGTGTCGTCGTTTCCTCTCCCAGCACCAGGGGCCGGGTTTCGGAGAAATCGAGCGACGGGAAATCATCCGCCAGAACCTGGTCATCCAGCACCTCCGCCGCGACAGATTCCTGCTCTGCGTGTACGGCTGTGGCTTCGCCCGGCAGCTCCAGCGGCAGCTCGGTGCCCTGTAAGCGCATGGCATCAGCCGCGGTGCTGAACATCTGTACCTGCCATGCTCCGGCAGTGCCAGCGGCGATGTCATCAGCCCAGCGGCCAAAACCCTTCAAGGCTTGGCCGGACAAGTTCAGCAGTCCAGGCTGCATGGGTTTCTGTTCGGCCAGCCAAGCATTGAGCAACTGCTCCATGGACCATGCGGCTTCACCAAAGTCATTCAATCCCACCATGCGTGAACTGCCTTTGAGCGTATGGAACGCCCTGCGCAGCGTGGTCTGTTCACTGAGATTGGCGGGTTCAGCCTCCAGCACCTGCACGGCAGCCAGGCCATTGCCAACGACTTCACGCGCTTCTTCCAGGAAAATATCCAGGAGCTCGTCTTCCACCTCGGTGATGACGGTAGGCACGGGCAAGGGTGGCACAACGGGGAGCTGTGCATCAGGCGCAACCGATGCATCCAGTGCGATGGTTGCAAGCATGTCGATCTCTAACGGCTCGACCTCTGCCGGTACCGATTCCACAGGAGCTGTCGGCGCCACCACAGCTGGGGCGTTGGAATAGAGCGAATCGCGCGGCACCACATCAGGCAGCGGCACAGCGGCGCGTTCCTCGATCTTGTGTTCCACTTCTTCCGGGCTTTCGGCCTGGTCAGCCGCCCGGGCGCGGGTACGGCCC
>Ga0209063_1001546_pt1 | contig 11776 bp, 9 predicted proteins | sample KloWWTmeKNB19Kit_FD_187177 | JGI IMG/M metagenome (GOLD analysis project Ga0209063, IMG submission 187177) | Active sludge microbial communities from Klosterneuburg, Austria, studying microevolution and ecology of nitrifiers - Klosterneuburg... | ecosystem: Engineered > WWTP > Aerobic digester >...
GCAGCGCCGCAAGACGTTGCGCAATGCGCTTGATGAGGTCGCGACGGTCGCACAGATGGAAGCAGTCGGCATCGACCCCGGCGCACGCGCCGAAGCCATCGCCGTGGCAGACTGGATGCGTCTCGCTGCCACCTGATGTCACGCGCGGTGTAGGCGTGGTTCCGGCTAAACTCCGCGCCCATGCGCATCTTCATGCAAACCCCGCCGGTACCGAACGAGTCGCCGCGCTATTACCACCTGATCCTGCAGCAAGACTTGCTCGGTGGCTGGTCGCTGCTGCGTGAATGGGGCCAGACCGGCGGCCGCGCGTCGATGAAGCGCGAGTTCTACGAGCAGCGCGACATCGCCGAGGGCGCGATGATGGGCGTTCGCGACCAGCAGTTGCGCAAGGGCTTCCATATCATGTTCTGCCAAGGCATCGAGGCACCTTCGGGATCACGCTATGAATCGTAAAACAGCAGCATGGTCGATTGTCATGATCGCGTCCTCGGTCGCAGCACGCGCCGAGGCGGCTGGCGAAGCCAGCAATACCGGCGTGTTCGAGGCTGGCGTGCAGCACGTCTGCGTACCTGCCGCCGGTGGCGATGGCTGGGACTGCGGAACCGAGCAAGCACCGCCGGCGAAATATCATTCGGCGCCAGCGGATCCGGCGACCGAGATGGTGCCGTTGTCCGAACCGGCTGCGGTCATGGCGACCGATCCGTTACCCGATTCTGAGCCAGTGACCGAGTCGCGCCCACGAACAACGCCGCCACCGCCACCGTTCTTGATCGACCCGATGCGCAACACGCCTTACGCGCCAGTCGAGGAAGTTACGGACCAGCCACAGCGTGTGTCGGCGCCATTGACTGTGACCGAGGAAATCGTTCCTGATCTGCCGCTGGAAACAACCACCGCACCAGTAGCCGCGACACCAGTGCTGCCCGAAGCACCAGTTGCGCCAGTTGCACCAGTCGCACCAACGCCGAACGACGGCACGTCACTCGGCGATGCAAGCAGCTTTGCGCGCTTGCCCGCCAGCGCATTCACGCTGCAACTTGCCTACGCCGAGACGGCGGTCGACTTTCCTCGCTTGGTGGCCGAGCTTGGTCTCGATCCCGCCAGTTGCTTTGTACTGCGCGTTCGCGGTGCGAATGGCCCGACTTGGCTGCTCGCACACGGCGCCTTCGCCGATGTAAACGCCGCCAAGGTGGCGCAGGCGCAGCTGCCGGCGGTGAACGGATTGCTGGCGCAATGGCCGCGACGCATCGGCGCACTGCAAAACGAAATCACGCAAGGACGTTGAGCCTCATGTCGAATGGATTCGCGCCGCTGGCGAATGATCGGTTTTTACGCGCGCTAAAACGGCAGCCGGTCGACCGAACGCCGGTCTGGATCATGCGTCAAGCCGGGCGCTATCTACCCGAATACCGGGCATCACGAGCGAGCGCGGGTTCATTTATGAATCTCTGTCAGTCGCCCGAACGCGCGTGCGAAGTCACGTTGCAGCCGCTGGCGCGCTTCCCGCTCGATGCGGCGATTCTGTTTTCCGACATCCTCACGGTGCCAGATGCGATGGGCCTTGGTCTCAGCTTTGCCGAAGGCGAGGGACCACGATTCGCGCGTCCGCTGCGTAGCGTCGCCGAGATCGATGCGCTGCGGGTGCCGCAAATTGACCAAACGCTGCGCTACGTCACCGATGCCGTCGCGCTGATTCGTCGTGAACTGCAGGGTCGCGTGCCGCTCATCGGTTTCTCCGGCAGTCCGTGGACGCTGGCCTGCTACATGATCGAAGGTGGTGGCTCGGACCACTTCGAACGCGCCAAGGCACTGCTCTGGAATGAGCCCGCCGCGGCGCATCGCTTGCTCGACGTGCTCGCGCAAAGCGTGACGGCATATCTGCAAGCGCAACTCGATGCCGGTGCGCAGGCGCTGATGTTGTTCGATACTTGGGGCGGTGCGTTGTCAGCCGACCACTATCGCGAATTTTCGTTGCGCTACATGGCGCGTATTGCGGCGTCACTGAATCGCGGCGAGGGCGAGTCGCGGGTGCCGTTGATTCTGTATTCCAAGGGTGCGATGGGCCAGCTTGAAGCGATGACCGATACCGGCGCCGACGCGCTCGGACTTGACTGGACGATCACTCTCGACGAGGCCCGCCGCCGGGTCGGTGATCGAGTGGCCTTGCAGGGTAATGTCGATCCGGTCGTGCTGTATGCGGGCGTCGATGCGATTCGTGCCGAGGCGCGCAAGGCGGTACACAGCTTCGGGCCGCATTCTGGTCATGTCTTCAATCTGGGTCACGGCATTCACCCGGCGATTGATCCGGAACATCTGCGCGCACTGATCGAAGCTGTGCACGCCGAAAGCGCCGCCTTGTTCGCGGCCGATGGATCCAACGTATGAGCAAGCCACTGATCGAAATGCGCAGTTCGGCGATCCACGGCAATGGCGTATTCGCAATCGCCGACATTGCTGAAAATCAAGAGATCATCGAATACGGCGGCAAGCGCCTCACCCACACGCGTGCCGACCACAAGTACGGTGGTAGCTCGATCACCGGCCACACCTTTTTGTTCACGCTCAATGATGACTATGTCATCGACGGCAACCAAGACGGCAACGACGCGCGCTGGATCAATCACAGCTGCGATCCGAACTGCCGTGCATGGAAGATCGAAGCCGAAGACGGCAATCCGAAGCATGATCGCGTCATCATCGAAGCCAAGCACTCGATCGAAAAAGGCGATGAGCTGACCTATGACTACGGCATCGTGCTCGACGAGCCATACACCAAGGAGCTCAAGGCCGCGTGGGCCTGCCGCTGTGGCGCCAAACATTGTTCCGGCACCATGCTGAAGCCGAAGGTGCGCAAGCTGGGAAAGACGTCGCGTTGATTAGCGCGCCGTGCGCGCTACGCGCGCCGCGAACTCTGTGGCTTCTTCGAATCCAATCAAGCGCTCGCCGCGAATTTCGATACCGTCCTTGCCGAAGAATAGTGTCGCCGGTGGGCCGATGATGCCGAAACGCTGTTGCAACGCGACGTGCGCTGCCGACTGCTCGGTAACATCGGCCTTGATCAACACATATCCCTGCGCCGCCGCGATCACGGCACGATCGCGGAATGTCGTGCGCTCCATGCGCTTGCACTCGATGCACCAGTCGGCGTAGAAATCGAACAACACCGGTTTGCCGGCAGCCTTCGCCGATGCAATCGCCCGATCGAGTGCCTCGTTCGAATCACTCTCGCCGAAGACGAGTTCGCCGGCACGGTCGCCGCCACTGACCGCGTTCGCAGTTGCACCGACGCCCAGATTTTCCAGCGGTCGCGTCCAGTCGCGCGCGCCCGAGGCCATGCCGAGAAACTGCAGTACACCAAGAATCACGAAGATCAGGCCGATCGCCTTCCAAGTTTTCTGCCAGCCGGTCGGGTTGTCAGGCAAGCGCTCCAGCGCATGTAAGTGCACGCCCTTGCCAACCAACAGGATGCCGGCCAGGAACATCACCCAGGTCGGTGCGAGGATGCGTTCAAGCATCCATAGTGCGAGCCACAGGAAGGCGACGCCGAAGCCGACCTTGACCAGTTCCATCCAGCGTCCGGCGCGCGGCATCCAGTGTCCGGCACCAGTGCCGAAGGCCAACAGTGGTAGCCCCATGCCAAGCCCTAGCGCGAACAGCGCCAAGCCGCCGAAGATCGGGTCACGCGTCTGCGAAATGTAGACCACGGCACCCGCTAACGGCGGTGCGACGCAAGGCCCGATGATCAGTGCCGAGAGCGCACCCATGATGGCGACGCCAGTCAGCGAACCGCCCTCAACCTTGTTGCTGGTGGCCGTTAGCCGGGTCTGCCAGCGGCTCGGCAGTTGCAGTTCGTAGAAGCCGAACATCGATAGCGCCAGCGCGACAAAGACGGTCGCAAAGCTGACCAGGATCCACGGCTTCTGGAACAACGCCTGCAGGTTCTGTCCGGCCAGTCCGGCGAATACGCCGACCACCGTGAACACCACCGCAGATGCCAGCACATAGGTCAACGACAGCACGAAGGCGCGGCGCGTGCTCAGGTTGTCGCCGGCACCAGCGACGATACCGGACAAAATCGGCACCATCGGGAACACGCAGGGTGTGAACGCAAGGCCAATGCCGACCAGCAGGAACACCAACATCGCGAACATCCGATTGCCACCGCGCAGACTGTTCGCGAAGAAGTCGGCACTGCCTTCAGCCGGGGTCGGATTCGCATCGACGGCACGCAACTCGGGCGTCGTCGTCGGTGCGATGGCGGCGCGTGCGCTGGCGAGTTCGTCGACACTTGCGGCCGGCATCGACACGTTCAGGATACGCGTCATCGGCGGATAACAAATGCCATCGAGTTGGCAGCCTTGCAGGTTCACACGCAGCGCGATATCGCGCGCGGCGCCGTCCTTGCGCGCCAGTGTGATCGGAACTTCGACCAGATCAAAGAACACTTCGACGCGACCAAATTCGGGATCATCGAACGAACGCGACGGCGGCCACTTCGGCGCACCGAGATTGCCGACCGAAGGGTCTTCGAGGATGAATCCGATGCGATCGCGATAAAGGTAGTAGTCCTTCGGCATCGTGAAGCGCGCCAGCAGTTCGGTGCCGGCGGTGGCGATGGTCTCGACCTGGAAGGCTTCATCCTCGGGCAGTGGTAGCGCTTCGACTGCAGTCGCTGCGGCGCCAGCACCGGGCAAGCTCAGCACGACCGGGGCGGCGACGACGGGTTGATTCGCCGAAGTTTCAATCGCTGCAGCCGTACCCGGCAAGGACAAGCTCGGCGTAGCGGATGGCGTCGGGTCGATCATCGGCGCATCGATCGCCGTGCTGTCCGGCTTCGGGAGTGACAGCACAACGTCCTTGCGTTGCGGTGGATAACAGATGCCGGCATCGGCGCAGCCCTGATAGCTGACCTTGAAGCGCAGCAAGGTCGCGCCCTCATCGGCCGCGCCGGTGAGCTTGGCAATCACGCTGTCGCGATAGGTTTCCATGCGCCCGAAAAACTGATCGTCCTTGATCGTGCCAGGCGGCAAATGCAGCGGACTCGCCTTGAAGGCGGCGTCGTCGGCGAGCGTGACCTTGATCCGCTCCTTGTACAGGTAGTAGCCCGGCGCGATCTTCCAACGAAACTCGATCCAGCCCGGCGTGACCGCTTCCGCTTCGAGCCGGAAGGCCTCATCGACCGGCAGCAAATCCTTTTCGTCGACCGCCAGTGCCGGTGCGGCAGCGATCGCGAGTGCGAGCCACACGAACAGTCGTCTTGGCCAAATTGCGAATGTGTTCATGGCGGGCCGGAAACCTTTTCGAAACCTTCAGACCGGCAATCTTGGCAGCGCGTGGCAGACCGCGAAAGCCGAGTTTGCAACGACAGGGTGACCGCAGGTCGCGCCACAAGTTCGCCTCCGCCATCCGAGCCGCTACCCTTCGCGCTCCATTTCCACGATTTCCGAGTCCAAGCCATGTCCGAATTGCCGCCCGATCGCCTCTCCGTCAATCCGCGTAGCCCGTTCTACAACGAGGCCACGCTCGCACGCGGCATCGGCATCCGCTTCAAGGGCATCGAGCGCAGTGATGTCGAGGAATATTGTGTCAGTGAGGGGTGGATTCGCGTCGCTGCCGGGCGTGCACTGGATCGCCGCGGCAACCCGATCACTTTCAAACACAGCGGCCCGGTCGAACCGTTCTTCAAGGACAACGCGCCGGCCGGATGATCCGGCGCGGCGCGTGTGCACACGGGCACTCAGTTTTCGAAGCTGTCCGTGAACAGCGCATCGGTGATGCAGGTCATCGTGATCGATACGGTTGCTGTCGAACCACCGTTCAGCGTGTAGTTGAAGCTCGTGCTCGCGCAGAAGTTCGTACTCGGTGTAAAGCTGATGTTGGCGCCGGCATTGGTGATTGCGACCACGCCACCAAGCGGTTGCGTCACGGATTGCACGAATTTCGGGCCCGCGTCGACGTCGGTATCGTTCAGCAGTACATCCAACGTATTCGCGCCGCTGTCTTCGACGATCGTGAAACTATCGGCGACGGCGACCGGCGGCGTCGATGGCGCACCGCAATTGCAGTTGAACACACAGTCAACCCATTCCGGGTGGTCGATGAACGGATTGCGGTTGCCCTGGAACGAATACACGACATCGTTGCGCATCTGTTCGTAAGTATCTGGCAAGTCGCCATTCGCCCACGCGATCAGATCGGTCTTGACGCCCATGTAGCCGACCGCCTGCGGAACATCCGAGGGTGTTGTGTCCACCAGGGAAAGATTGTCCGTCAGTTGCAGGTCGGGTTCCGGCTGGCCATTGCTATTGGTGCCACCTTCGTAACGGACGTCCATGTACAGCGCAGCGCGGGCCGCATCACCCTTGCGATGATCCCAGACTTCATAAACCGTGCTGTTGTACAGATTGTCGTCATCGCCACCGCCGAAGCCGAAATAGGACTCGGTGTCGTCACGTGAGCAGGTACCGGTGCAGTTGCCATACGAAAGATTGCTGCGGTGGCTGTTGAAGCCGACATCGGATGCATACAGCATGTGCGTGTCCGTGTACGGCGGGTAGGGTATGCCACTGCCGGCCGGCCAATCATCCATGTCGTTGAAGCCGAGCGAATTCGGCCAAGTGTGTTCTTTGTTGTAGCAACTGGCACCACTCAATTGCTTCGGGCACGAATGATTCTTGTAGACGTCGAGAATGTTCGCGGGATTGAGCGGGTCTTCATCACCGAGGTTCATGACCGTCAGCGCGTTCGGCGGTGCGCCTGAGTAGGACACCGCCGTATGGTCCTTGATGAGCGCATGCAAGGTCGTGCGCAAGGTTGTGCAAGATGTCGCGTCGACACTCGCGTAGTAATTCGGAACTGCGGTGCCCGAGGTAAAGCTGAAGATAAAATCGGCGGCCATCGGCGTGGCTGGACCATCGGTATCGGCGACCAGCGTCGAAGTCACCGTGACGGTGCACAGTTCGGTTGCGGAGAAATCGGTGTCCGGGTTCAGCGTGTACGTGCTGGCCGGGGATGCACTCAGCGTAAAGGTATGCCCGGCGGAACTCGCGCAGTTCAGCGTGAACGACGCCGTCGTCGCGCTGACTGGCTCGCTGAATACGATCGTGATGTCGCTGGCGAGCGTCACATTGATCGCACTGGCGGCCGGGGTCGTGGTTGTGACTGTTGGCGCGAAGTCGGCACTGGTGGTGAATGTCCAGATTTTGTCGGCCGCCATGAAATCCGGATTGCCGTCCTGATCCTGTATCGCGCCGTCGTCAATGGTTGCCGTGCAGACTTCGCTGAAGTTGAAGTCACTGTCCGGATTGATCGTCCAGATCACCGGGCCGTCGCTGATCGCAACGGTGTGCGCGGCGGAACTGGCGCAGGTCAATTGCAGCCAGTTGGCTGTTGTCGGCGTAACCGCTTCGCTGAAAGTGACGGTCAGGTTGGCGTTGATGTTGACGCCCGTCGCAGTGTCCGCCGGAACAGTCGATGTGACGCTGGGTACGAGGTCGGCAACCGTCGTGAACGAGAAGCTGTTGGTGCCCGTCAGCGCGTCGAACGTGCCGTCGATGTCGACAATGTTCGCAGCGTTCAGTGTGACCGTGCAGCTTGTACCAAATGGCAGATTGGCGGTCGGGTCGAATGTGCGCGTATTGCCGCTGCCGCTGATCACGCCGGCAACGTTTCCGGCACCGCAGTCGAGTGCGAACCAGGGATCGGTCGTGGTGACGGTCTCGGAAAACAGAAGCACGACGTTGCTCGCGACTGGCACCAAACCGGCGCCGCCGGATGGGTTGCTGCCGGTCAACTGCGGCGGGTTGTCGACGGCGAGACCGACGCTGAAGTCGTCGATGGCGAGGCCGTCATCATTGCCCATACCGCCGACCGCATTGAAGTCGACCCAGCGGATATGCATCAGCGCAGCATCAGCAAGATTGATGCCGGTGATCGTCGCGCTCACTGCGGCGCGGTTCGCCGGCGCATTGCCATCCAGCGCGCTGGCAGTGCCATTCGTGATGATCGAAGTGACGTCGAGTGCGTCGAAGTCGATCCAGGTCGCGGCGCCGTCGCTGATCGACAATGCGTTGAAGCTGTACTGGAAGTCCATGCGGTCGATCGAGCTGGTATTGCCGACGCGCCACTGTTCCTTGGTGAAGCTCAGCAGCAACTCGCTGAGTGCTGCATTGGTGTTGTTCTGCAAGCGTGCGCCAATGGTTGGTGCCGTTGAACCCGATCGCAGCGAACCAAACGCACGCTCGCTGCTCAGTGCGGTGCCATAGCTGTAACTCGTGCCCGAAATCGCGGCGCCATTGTCGGCCGTGTATTCGGTGTTTCCGGAGCTCTCGGAGAGGAACCAGCCCAAAGGAAGAACGGATGAATTGCCCGAACTTGCGAGTGAATCGAAGGATTCGACCGCCGGCACACCGCCGGTGATCGAGACCGACTGCGCCATCGCAGCCGAAGAACAGCAAAGCGCTAACAGCGCGCAACGAAGCACGGATCGCATCACGGTAGTCCAAGGTTTGAAAAAAAGGGGGAGGTGATTCTACCGGCGAATCCTGAAACATTATGTTGCAGTGCGGCGAATCACGCTCAGGGCGGTGGTGGCAGTGTTTCGAAACTGTCGGCGCATGCACGCCGGCGCTGATGGTGCCCACTTGAAACGGATCGCCCGCTGCCCCACATGGTGGTTGTCCCGACATAGGCCTTCACTCGGTCACGTCGGGCGGCTAGACTTGGCACTCCTCGACAGTGAGTGCTAACAACTTGTCGAAACTTTCGTTTAATCAATCATTTGCAGAGGATGAACATGAGCATCAAACCGTTACACGACCGCGTTGTCATCAAGCGCATGGAAGAAGAACGCCTGTCCGCCGGCGGCATCGTGATTCCGGACTCGGCCACCGAGAAGCCGATCCGCGGTGAAATCGTCGCCGTTGGCCCGGGCAAGCCGCTGGACAACGGTTCGGTGCGCGCCCTGTCGGTCAAGGTCGGCGACAAGGTGCTGTTCGGCAAGTACAGCGGCACCGAGCAGAAGATCGACGGCGTCGAATACGTCTTCATCAAAGAAGACGACATCTTCGCAGTTCTGGCTTGATCCGTCGCAGCGAATCCGCGCGACCACATCTGAATAATTAAGGAAGCAAACATGGCTGCCAAAGAAATTCGTTTCTCCGAAGACGCTCGCGCCAAAATGGTTCGCGGCGTCAATATCCTTGCCAATGCCGTCAAGGCGACGCTGGGTCCGAAGGGTCGCAACGTCGTGCTCGAAAAGAGCTTTGGCGCGCCGACGATTACCAAGGACGGCGTCTCCGTCGCCAAGGAAATCGAACTGGCCGACAAGTTCGAGAACATGGGCGCGCAGATGGTCAAGGAAGTCGCATCGAAGACGTCCGACGTCGCCGGTGACGGCACCACGACTGCGACCGTGCTCGCACAGGCGCTGATCCGCGAGGGCATGAAGGCGGTTGCCGCCGGCATGAACCCGATGGACCTGAAGCGCGGTATCGACAAGGCGGTCACCGCCGCCGTCGCCGAACTGAAGAAGCAGAGCAAGCCCTGCAACTCGTCCAAGGAAATCGCCCAGGTCGGCGCGATCTCGGCGAACTCGGACCAGGACATCGGCGAGTTGATCGCGAAGGCGATGGACAAGGTCGGCAAGGAAGGCGTGATTACCGTTGAAGAAGGTTCGGGTCTGGAAAACAGCCTCGATGTCGTCGAAGGCATGCAGTTCGACCGCGGCTATCTGAGCCCGTACTTCATCAACAATCAGCAGTCGATGTCGGCCGAGCTGGAAAGCCCGTACATCCTGCTGTACGACAAGAAGATCTCGAACGTGCGTGACCTGCTGCCGGTGCTGGAAGGCGTCGCCAAGTCGGGCAAGCCGTTGCTGATCGTCGCCGAGGAAGTGGAAGGTGAAGCCCTCGCCACGCTCGTCGTCAACACCATCCGCGGCATCGTCAAAGTCTGCGCCGTCAAGGCGCCGGGCTTCGGCGACCGTCGCAAGGCGATGCTCGAAGACATGGCCGTGCTCACTGGCGGTACGGTGATTTCGGAAGAAGTCGGCCTGTCGCTCGAAAAGGCCACGATCAAGGATCTCGGCACCGCCAAGAAGATCCAGATCTCGAAGGAAAACAGCACGATCATTGACGGCGCCGGCGACAAGAAGGCGATCGAAGGCCGCATCAAGCAGATCAAGGCGCAGATCGAAGAAACCACTTCGGACTACGACCGCGAGAAGCTGCAGGAACGCGTCGCCAAGCTTGCTGGTGGCGTTGCCGTGATCAAGGTCGGTGCCTCGACCGAAATCGAAATGAAAGAGAAGAAAGCACGCGTCGAAGACGCCCTGCACGCAACCCGTGCGGCCGTTGAAGAAGGCGTCGTCGCCGGTGGCGGCGTCGCGCTGGTGCGTGCGCTGGCCGGAATCTCCGCGCTGAAGGGTGACAACGAAGACCAGAACCACGGCATCGTCATCGCCAAGCGTGCGATGGAAGCCCCGCTGCGCGAAATCGTGGCGAATGCCGGCGAAGAGCCGAGCGTGGTGCTGAACAAGGTCGCCGAAGGCAAGGGTAATTACGGTTACAACGCTGCCAACGGCACCTACGGCGACATGGTCGAGTCCGGCATTCTCGATCCGACCAAGGTCACCCGTACGGCGTTGCAGAACGCGGCTTCGATCGCCGGTCTGATGATCACGACCGAAGCGATGGTTGCGGAAGCACCGAAGAAAGATGCAGCTCCAGCGGGCGGTGGTCATGACCACGGCGGCGGCATGGGCGGCATGGACTTCTAAGTCCACGCTGCATCCGCACTCCAGAGAGCCCCGCAGCGATGCGGGGCTTTTCTTTTTGGTCCAGCCGAGGCATCGTCCAACCGCCCGTCAATCAGGTTGCGAACTTCATGCCAAAGCGAACGAGCCTCGCTGGGAGCGAACTCTTCATCGTCGACAACAGCGATGAGGACTGGAAAGCTGCCCGCTATTTGCGCGATTGGTGCCAGATCTCACGTTCAATAGATGTTGCTACCGGCTATTTTGAGATCGGCGCACTTCTGTCGCTCGACACGGAATGGCAGAAAGTCGACGGCATCCGCATCTTGATGGGTGATGAAGTTTCACGGCGGACCAAGAAAGCATTCGACGAAGGGCTGGCGCGCGTTGCTTTTCGTCTTGACCAGAGCATAGAGTCGGAGAAGAAGAAGAATGATTTTCTTGACGGGGTCGCTGCAATTGTCGAGGCCATTCGCGCCGGAAAAATCAAGTGCCGCGTGTACCGCAAGGACAAATTCCACGCCAAGGCGTACATCACCCATGCGCGAATGGAGGTCGTAGGCGCATCGGCGCTGGTGGGTTCTTCCAACTTTACGTCCCCTGGCTTGACCCAAAACATCGAGCTCAATGTCCAGATCACCGGTGCCCCCGTGGCGGTACTGCAAGAATGGTACGAGCAGCACTGGGACGCGGCGGAGGACGTGACCGCCGAACTTCTAAAGGTCATTGAGCGGCACATTCAAAACTATTCGCCGTTCGAGGTATACGCAAAATCCCTCTACGAATTTTTCCGTGGACATGAGCTGACCGCTACGGAATGGGAGCGCGACCACTCCTCGATCTACAAGATTCTTGCGCCCTATCAGCGCGAGGGCTACCACGCTCTTCTCAAGCGTTCGGCGCGATACAAGGGCGCTTTCCTTTGCGACGGCGTTGGCCTCGGCAAGACCTACGTCGGCCTCATGTTGATCGAGCGGTTGATTGTTCATGACCGCCAGAAGGTCGCGCTGTTCGTGCCGAAGT
>Ga0209063_1001548_pt1 | contig 11757 bp, 5 predicted proteins | sample KloWWTmeKNB19Kit_FD_187177 | JGI IMG/M metagenome (GOLD analysis project Ga0209063, IMG submission 187177) | Active sludge microbial communities from Klosterneuburg, Austria, studying microevolution and ecology of nitrifiers - Klosterneuburg... | ecosystem: Engineered > WWTP > Aerobic digester >...
GATATTAATTGATCCCCAGCGTTATCATATAATTTTTTACTTGGATTAGTTGCTGATACTTTTCTTGTTATAGGTAAATTCTTAATTACATTATCTAATTGTATATTTTTAAGAATCTGATCATAAGATGAATTATTATTATTCCCACCAAATTGAAACCTATAACCGGAAGATCCTGTATTTGTTGTATCAAAAGATTCTTTTGGTTTATTGTCATAAGTTTCCTGACCTTTCATTAAAGAAAATATATTAGCTCCTGTTTCTAATATTTGATTATTTTTTTGTTCAGTAACTGCTAAATGATCTTTTTGATTTTTTTCCCATTCAGCACCAAATCTATTAGCTTCTCTATCTCTAGCTTTATACCATGAATTATAATCTCCAGGATTTATACCTGCTTTAAGTAAACCTTCAGTATAATCAGGACCTGTTAAATTATTTGCAGTTTTTTCAAATAATGCATATTGATCAAATCTATCTTTATCTGCTTCTGTAGCATTAGGATTTCTTTTATCCCAATCTTGTCTATAATAAAAATTATGTGCATCATCCCCCCATTCACCAAGATAATTATTACTAGTTCTTTGATACTCAGCACTAACATCACTATTTCTACCTATTAACCCTCTATAATAATCTTGAGAATTACTACCATATAGATTAGATTCACCATTAGTTTGACCTTGATAACTTTTTATTTTTGGTACAATAGATTTAAAATAATCGAAAAAATTAGTATCTCCTCCAAATTGATAAGATGGAATTAAATGTTTTATTTTTTTTCTTATAGGATTCATACTAAACTATTATTTTATTATCTCATTTTATGGTTGTGATGAAGTATCATTGTTTTAATATATAATTTTGCATTTGATAATTCTGTTCTTTCTAATCTTGTATAAAACATACTATCAGCAATTACTCTTTTACTCCAATTTTGAGAATCTCTACCTACACACGCATAATTTATTGGTTCTATAAATGGTAAACATTTCTCTTTTTTAATTACAGGATTACCTTCTACATCTGTATAATCGTAAAACTCACTAAATCTAAACTCACCATCGATATAATCTATAGGTATTACACCATAATTATCCTGCAAATTTAAATCATTTTCTCTATCAATTACTAGTTTATTATCTAAAAAATGAACACCACCTGTTTGATTAGATCCCCAGAACGATACTTTATCAAAACTTTGAAATATATTTTTATATAAATTACCATCTACATTCTTCTCCATATTGGTTCTAATTATATGAGATGCATAAGTAGTACGAAATCCTATAACACTTTTTACATCTATATAAAACCCATATTGTTTTTCAAAATAATTATTATATTTTGATTCAATATCTTGTGTTTTTTTGAAAGAATAAAGTTTATTATCGTATAACGCATACATATCTTCTCTAGTAAATAGATATTTTCTAGGTATATAAGAGTGAAATGAAACAAAGTAATTATCTAATAAATCATATGATATTGTCCATGATTTTTTATCATCAGATTTAGTGATTAATAATCTATGGAATCGAGGATCAATACCTAATGTATAATGTTGTCCAGTATATTCATCTCTACAAGCTTTTGGTTCACAGTATTTCGTATAATTTTTAAACAGTGTAGCTACTCCTTTATCTTTACTTAAAGGTTCTACACCACGACCATTAAACAAAAATAACTCATCAGCTTCATAATCAATAAAAAATCTACCATAACGAGAATCAATTGCGTGTGATCTATTTAAAATACCAGCATGTCCTTCATAAGATGATCCTAATATTCGTACAGGATATATTTTTTTATTACCAGTAATTATATCAAATATTCCATTAGTACTAGTTCGTGTTTGTGGTTCAATTAAAGATAAAATAGAATCTGTTGTATGTGCAAATAAACCACCATTTACACCAGTAAATATATCAATTAACTTACCATCACCTTGATTTAACACAAAGTAATTTCCTGGTCTAACTGATTTATAACTATCAATAAAACTTGTTTCAACTTGTTTATCAGAAATATAAACAATATCTATATTAGATTCATTACATCCACAATTAGTAAATTCTTGCATACCTCTATATTGATAGAGATTTCTTTTTTGTGAGAATATAAATGAATATTTATTAAAATTCTTGTGATATCCTTCGATTTTATAATCTAAACCACCTTCACTATCCATTTTACATTGAGGTAATCCTAAAAATTCATCTATAAAATCATTAGTAAATAATACTTTTGATAATAAGAAATAAATAATTACTGTTATTGGGAAAGTAGTAATATCTCCTATAGATTCTAATGCACTTTCTGGATTTAATATATCAATCATTTGACCACCTAATAAACCTAAATTTATTAAACTATCAATTAAAATTTTTATCATTCTTTCTCCAGCAGATGGTTGTTCTATTCTTCTACTAAACTGCGATAAATAAGAATCTTCGCAAGGATGTTTAGTTGCTTCTAAGAAATATTGTGTTTTTATATATGGGTATCGTTGTTCAGCTAAACTATCTGAACGCTGTACCATAAAAGGATTTGCTTCGCTTTCTCCAGTAAAGGTATTAAGATGTGTTAATGTTCCTGGATAATAATATTGCGATTCACTACCTACTCCAAATGATTCACTCCATTGTTTAGATCGTGCATCTCCTGGGGTGTGTGTACCTGCCCAATTTTTAGCATTAGCTTTATCATTTTCAGTAGGTAATTCTGTCCAAAACCACTTTCCTATAAGAGAATGAATAGCATCTTCTGGATTATCACAATGACATCTATCTTCTTTACCAGCAACCATATTAGAAATAGGAAATTTATTCCCTACTTTATCTGATACCCAAGATGTTTTAATATAACTATATGGTGATATAAATCTATCACCAACTAATCCTTTTGCTGTAGTAACATCTCCATCAGCTTCCAATATAGGAATATAGTTTATAGTTTCAAGCGAACCATATTGATCAGGAAGATCTCTATATAAAACAGCATAATCACCTTCAGCATATAAAGGAGCTTTATGATCTAATACATCTCCTACAAAAGAATCATCTTTTACAGAATAAGATGAATTTAATCCTATCCATAAACAATCTTGACCATATTTATTCATTAATGGTCGAGTTGCTCCTGGTCCAGGTGCTTCTACAGAATCTAAACCACCTTTTATATATTTATAAAATGTAACATCGTAATCAGCAGATTTTGCAGAAAATGTTGAAAGATTAGTTGCTGATACACATCCAGCTCTATCTATTCTCCTACCGAATGTAGCATTATCAACTTTTTTACCTTTTGTATATAAGTAATGTCTAAAACCATTACCAGTCATTCTCCCAAGTATTTTGAGCTTAGTAGCTCCTGCGATAGATGGTTGTAATACTTGTTGATCTAATGAATACATACAAACAGTATTACTAGGACCTGCACCTGGATCCCATCTAGAATCATTGATATCTATGTATTTGTTAACACGTTCCATAGAATTAACTGCGTGAGGTTGATAATCATACTCTTTACCTTGATTTGATGATACATAATTGGATAACATCAACCCTTTAGTAAGAATAGTTTTATTACTATAATTCAACTCTGCTTGAACGATATTAAAAGGTTTAGTTTTACTAACCTTTTTACCAGTTACTTTATAATAATCATCGTAATCGATAATAATATTCTTAAATATTAATCCTAAATATACTCCATAATGATCTGCATATTCATCTGCATCAGGAGTAGCAATAGATGGAACACCTATACTTTTAGATTCAAAAAATGTTAATTCTGTTTCATCAGGTAATTTATGATGTCGTATTTTAGAACCAGTTAATCCTTCATATATAGGATTACCATAACAATCTCTAATACAAGGATATTCTCTAGATTCTACTTTACATTTAGTACTACCAGTTGCAACTATAATACCGTTTGGATAACTTGGGGTTTGCGGATTAGATGTTGGTGCGAAACCAGTTAAAGAATTAATAGATGATGAGTTACTACCACCACCATAACTAACATTTTTTGTAACTTTATATATAGTTTTTTCTATAATTACTCGTTCTCTCTTTTTGATAGCATCAATAATATCAAGAGCAACTTCTTTTATAGTATTTGGTTTGAAATCTAATTTTAAATCAGTTTTACCATCTCTACCAATATAATCTCCTAAGATAGATAACCATTTAACACCTATTTTTTCAGCAGTTTGAATATCTTTTAAAACTAAATCTGCATCTTTGTGTCCATTACAAACATTACAGAATTGATTTAATTCATCTGGTGGTGGTGGACAACATCCTTCTATAGGTGGATCTGGTGGAGTATATCCTTGACAACTACAAGCTGGTCTAATAACATTAACTAAATCTAATACATCTGTAGTATAAGATTCAATTAATTGTTTTTCAATATCTATTAACTCATCATTGTTACTCAAGTCGCTAGGTGTATCTGGTATAGCAGTTCTAGTTCTCTTATACTCACCTTGTTTTTGAATTGAAATATTACCTAATGCAGATCCAGTTGATCCTGAACCAGATCCACTACCTGTACCTGTTGATCCAGATGATGAATTAATATCTAAACTTTTACCACCCGATCCAGTATTCCCAGTTAAACTATTATTTGAAGTACTAGAACCTAAGTCTATTGATAATGAAGATGATCCAGCTCCACCACAAGGTATATGACCCACATAAGAATGTGATCCATCATCATGATTAATAACTAAACCTAACGCAATTGATTCTCCATAAGGTAGTGTTTTTATGTTATATCGTTTTGCATCTTCTAAAGTATATTTTTCAGCTATCCATTTTACAGTTACTTTAGATGCAATTTTTTGTATGTTATATTCTTTTCTTGGTTTAATACCAAAATAATACATCATACCATCATAGTTAAATAGATCTGATCCTTCAAGATTTATTTGAGATTTTATTAATATCTCATCTACAAGAATATCGGTACCCTCTAATTGATGATATTCAACAGTAAAAGAATCTTTACTATAATAATATTCATTTGATCTTGCTGTAATTGTAGAACCATTGTAATATATTACAACAATTTCTATTTTACTATAATTACAATCCAAATTATCATAAGTAATACTTAATCTACCAGTAGATTCTTCTCCAGGTATATTATGTTCGGATCCCACATGAACTGTTCTACTAGGTACTCCCCAATTAGTATAAGTTTTATCTTCATTAATTAATCGTGGAACAGTTACATAAGTACCTGCTGGTAAACTACCTCCATATTGATGTGAATCTAATTTAGATTTAGGTTCGTTTTTTGGTCTAAATATTTTAAAATAATCACATCCAGTATTGCAATCTTTGCAACCACCCCCATTAAGTTTTTTTATTAAAGATTCTTTTCTTTTAGGATCTCTTAATTCAGATAAATTTACCCAATAATATATATTATTACTAGACCAGTGTAAATAAGAATCACAACCTTTTTTAGTATATCTTACATTAATATACTCGCAATCTTTGACTTCCATTGGACATCCAAATTCTGCGAAAGATGCTACATCTATTTTTTTATTCTGATCATAGTTAAAAATCTTAATACTTCCATCTTTAGTTATAAAAGCAGTTTCGTTTAGATCTTTCATGAATACATCTCCTATAACATCAGGAAATTCTTCTAGCTTAATCGTACCATGTTCATTGGATTTAAAAGAACTTTGATACTCATCTCTATTAATAATATTCATTCCTATAGGATATGTACCTTCTGGTTGCACTGAATATTGTGCATCCATATGCATTCCTTTATTAAATATCGATATTATCGGTTTATCATCCATTATTAATGTGTATGATTATGAAACATGGAAGAATAATTATTATAATCTTGTTCTGTATAATGAGATCCAACCAATCTCCCTTCTAACTCTGGTAAAAACCTATTTAATTGATCTGAACTAGAATTATATTGTGATTTTTTAGACCAAATATTTTGAAAGAATAAATCCATTTTATCAGGTGGAGGTATTCTATATCTACTTCTTGCTTGTATAATCGATTTCTCAGCTACCATTTTTACATTCATCCAATATCTTTCAGACGATTGATCTCTTTTGATAGAATAATCTATAAAAGCTATATATGATATAATATAATCTGTAACAGCTTTAATTACATATAATTCATCAGGAATCATTCTAAACCCTTCTTCATCAACTTTATGACCCATATATGATATCAAAAGTTCACCATGACGTTCCATAGGGAGATTTGTTTCACAAGAACCATTTCTATTTTTACAAGAATTACATTTATTACATCTATAATCATAATTGTTCAATTGAATGATTCTATTATCTATAGAATACTCTAAATTCGTATCATAACTAGGAAGATTGCAATATTTTAATTCGTTTGGAAGATTAAAAAAGTAATTTGATCTTGGTCTAACAACTTGAAACTCTGGACATTTTTGTGATCTAGTAAAACTAGGAATAATATGATGTCGAACAATATTTTTTTCTAAGTTACTTTTATTATGTGGAAGTTCTGATAAAAAACTAGTTTTATTGTTTGAATATTCGTTTTGTACACCATAGAGAAATTTTGAATACCCTGTTGCTAACATTGGTTCTTTAACAAGTTTTACATAAGTATCTGTTGTTTCAATAGGATACCATTCTTTTGTTTCGCAACAACATTTTGTTTGTTTACAAGATGTACAAGCATCTAAACAAACATTTTCGACATAATTATTATTTATAGTACTAATGAAGTATCTTTTTAAATCATTAGCAGGTGTTTCTATATTGTATGGTGGTCTATATGCTACTTGAGTTGGATATTTAAAATTTGCTGGTAATTCAGCTTTTTGATTATAAAGATTTAATAATATTATATACTCGAAATAACCATTTCCTGTTATTATTTGATCTAATGCTTCTTCTGCTGCTATATATACATATTCTTCATTCAAATTACCTTTATGTCCAGATTTATTTATATAATCCTGGATGATATTTTTAATTGAAATTTGTCCACTATAACTCATAAAGCATTATTTTATTCTACAAAAGTACAATTAATATTTGATTAATAATTGCTATATGTATGTTTTTAGTTCTGTAAATCGTTTATGTGTATAACTCTTATTATATTCCCTTAGATCTTTTTGAAACATGAGTTTAATCTTTTTTGATACTAAAAAACTAAATCTTCTAAGATATAAATTAGAAGATTTATAATATTTAATTTTTCCAAACACTTTGACCATATCCATTTTAGCTTTACCTGTTTCAGGACTATTATTAATGATTATATTTTCATTTTTCTTAACATATATTGATGAAAAACGAATAATACCAATACGATTAATGTTCCATGCTTTTTTATTAAGTATAACTTGTTTAGCTATTTCTGTAAACAAATAAATTAATACTTTAGCAAATGATATATAGTTTATGTGTGTATCATTCGGTAATTCCTTTTCTCTATATAATTTATAAGCTTCAAATCGTAGTATTTTGTGATTATTAAATTTATTCTTTTTATTATCTAATGCCTTAAATTTTCGATTATATCCATTAGAATGATCTCTACTTATTGGAGTAGATATTTTATTTTTCTTAAAAATCGTTTTATCGAGTTCACTCCCTAAATCAAACATTTATTTCTTGTTTATTAGCGATATTATCATCTACACCATTATTTTTAACATCAGCAAGTTTGCTTTTTGTTCTAAGCAATATATTAATTGTTTCATCAATACACGCTTTGGTTAAATCAGGATCTAAAATCCATTCTAAATCATAGGTAGATATGCATTCATTTATATTATTTCCTTGACAATCCAACATTCTTTGTACTTCTTCTGGATACTGAGGTATTAGAGTTACTTTGATTGCTTTTAATGGTTTATCCGATACTATATACAATTTTGTACCTTTGTTATTGGATAGTTGAAAATATGATGTTTTATCAGCGAATTTTTTGATTCTTGAATCTTTTCTATATTTCGATAAATTTGATTCCGTAGGAGTATATTCTTTTGTACCATCAGGATTTGTTACTGAAATAATATTTCCTATCATATTAGGTAAATATAACTCTGTCATTAATATTTCGCACCCAGTTGGTGGTTTACATGGACATTGATTATCAGCATCAATGAGATTCATACAAGGTGTAGTCATATAATCTTTTTGACTAACATCTCTATATGTTCTATACTTTCTATATAAAAATAAACTTCTACATTGTAAAAGATAATAATAAATTTGTTCATCAGAAAACCCAGTATCATCAGATAGTAAATGAGCGTCTGTTTGCTCTTTTACAGAAAAAATAACTTTACCAACTGTTTCGTAATGATTATGGTTACTCATGATCTTGAATATCTTAATTATCTTAATTCCAACGCTATAATTCTAGTTTCTAAACTAGAAATTTTATCCAATAAATAATTGATCACATCTTCATCAGAATTTAAAATAACAGATGATAGATGTTTTACATTATTTATTATTTTATTTTCTTCAAGAGCGTTGATTTTATTATTTATATTAATCTCGTAAGTTTCATCTTTATATTCATAAAGCAGATTACCTTTTAAAGTAAGAGAGCTATAAACATCATCCAGAAATACATCAGTATTAATTTTTAATCCTATATCTACAATCCTGTTTCCTTTATTAGGATCTAATAAAGATATATTATATTTTTTTAATATAGCATTTGTAGGAAGAATTTCCATCAAATTGAATTTAATTCTATTTGGTTGGAAATCAATTTTTAGCTCATTTGATTTTGATACTAAATTTGTTGATTCATCCGCTATTCTTAACTTACTAATATCCATATTAACTTAATGTTTTTTTTTTATTTAAGAAAGGAGATAATTTCTCATCTCCTAAACTCAAAACTCATGAAAAAATGAAAACCATCGCTTACTTTTATTATTATGAATTACAACCCACACAAGTTCTTGTTGGTGCATGAGTTCCCAAATTATTCGAGAATGAAATCGAAGGAGTTCCTGTAAGAGTAAGAGAGTTATATGTTACTGTATAAGGAGTTCCTAGTAAACTTTGATATAATTTATCTGTGATTATAGTACCACATCCAGTAGTATATCCTTGTGCTATAAATGCTGTAGCACTCGCACCACTACTAAAATTCAATGTACTCGATCCTCTTGTGTATGTACCAGATGTATTGAAACCAGAAGTATTTGCGCTTGATATTGTAAACTCTACAGAGCTGCCAGTTGCGATAAATATACTTGAAGATGTTATATTATTAAGATATTGCGCTAAATGTACTGGAGATGTTTGAGGATTTCCTCCACCAAAAGATGTAGGTATTGCTTGTGTAACCGAAGATCCTGATATAATCATATCAATAGATGTAATAGGTTCTGTAGATAATAAATCAACTCTACTAATTACTTTAGTAATACCATAGTTATAATTACCCGTGGTATCAAATAATATTTCTGGGACACCACCCAAACATTGTTTTGTTACTATTTTTCTACCAATATGTCGAATTTGTTGTCTTCCTGATAATTCAATAACTTCAAATGTCGATAGTATTGTATCTATACCAGTTACACTATCTACTACAGAAATTGTATAATTACAATCACATCCTCCAGCACACTTAGTATAATTCATTGATGCTTCGGATGGAGCACATCCAGAACTAAGAGCACTTACTCGTAAAGTAACCAATACTGTATCTCCTACATTAATTGATTGACCAGAAAATGTCATACCATTATGTATAACTACATTATCAATCAACCACTCATAAGTGAGTGTTCCAGAACCCCCAGATGCAATTGCGTTAAAAGTTTGACAACCTGTGTTTCCTGATACTGATATACTTGCTGTAATAGGATTAGCACAAGATTGTTCTATTGTAATAGTATGAGAAGCTGTACCTATACAACCATTTGTATCAGTATTTACTACAATATTATAAACACCTGGTGTATTGAATTGTATAGGATTTGATGTTGCATTATTTCCGCTAACACCTGCTCCAGACCATGAATAAGTTGTTACTCCAGGTACACCACCTTGTGCTGTAAATGTATATGTAGATGTTGTATTTCCTACAGTTTGCCCAATTATAGAAATAATAGGTGGTTGTATTGAAGATGTTTCAATAGAATTTGTATAATAAGTATTACCACCTTGGGTAAATTTAACCCTATAACTTTCTATAACACCTATGGTATTATTTACTGTAAAACTATTTGTATTTGGTGGTGGTGCTGAAAATATACCAGATTGTCCAGAAACATCAACCCAAACTCCACCAATTTCTTTTTGAAGTTGATAATTATAACCTATTAAACCTGCTGTGTATGCTGTATAGAAAATATCTTGAGATCCTTGTCCACAAGTAGATCCTGAAATACCTATAGTTGCTGAATAATTAGGAGATTCACAACTATTTAATGTTATAATTTGAGTTGTAACACACGATCCGTTCGTTGCTTGTATAGTTATATCTCCAGATCCAGTTACAATTTTAGTAAATTGTCCAGATCCCAGATTTGTACAAGGTTCATTATTTATCATAGCCGATACTGCTCCTATCGCAGTAAAACTTACAATATGATTATTATCTCCATTACACGGATAAGTAATATTTGTAATATTTACTTGTTGAAGCAACCCAGAAATAGATGCTTGTATAGGAGTTGTTGCTAATGTATTACATTCACCTACTACACTAATAATTGATATATAAGCTGGATTTGTTGATGGGATAAATGTACCATTAAACCCTTGAGATGTTGCTTGTAATGTAGGAGGAACGATCCCTGATGAACTTTGTAGTGTATAAGTAGCACCTATACCACCATCTGTGATTCTAAATGGTATCGAATCGTTTATGCAATAATTACCTACTTGAAATTCTATAAATGGGGTTAAATTCTGACCACCTATACTTAATGTAACAATTTTACTAAAAGGAGAACAATAAGCACCATCAACATTATTATTTAATGTTACTAAATATTCTCCTGAAAGCGAAATGCTTGGTATAGTAAATACTCCAGTATTTGGAATTATTGGTGATGAAATTATCGAACCAGATGGATTATATACTGTAAAAGCACTACCAGGAATTGCTTCAATATTTATAGAAGTTGTTTCTCCTTGACAAATACTACTATTTGCTATAGTAATGTTTGGTGTAGAAGCATTATTTACTATGATGGTCGATGTTGCTATAAGATCATCTTGAGTAGCTATACCAGTATAAGTACCTGCTCCTAAATCGTTAAATAACGCTGATCCATCGGTATTTGAAACACTCAATGGTTGTAAAAGATCACCACCAGAAAGAGTATAAGTAATAGGTCGAGAATTATCAAAAAAATCAGGTGTTGCTTTTATAACTACTCCTGTACCAGATATAGGACAAAGTTTATTACTAACTGTTCTACCTTGTGTTTCTAAATTTAATTTTACTTCACATGAAGGAATATTAAAATATTTTATACAACCACCAACAAATCTTACAAGAGCTTTTAATGGAAATACTGATTTATTACTAACTTTTTTTGGTATTTCTGTAACAAATAAACCTCCAACCAAATTAGTAACTACATTTAAAGATATTTGTGTATTTTTATTACCAGATATATATTCTATATCTGATATTCTAAGATCAGCACCACTTGTTTGTTGTACAGTAACTTTTGCTTTAGTTGTACTAAATTCACAATCAATTTTAAAATCTA
>Ga0209063_1001549_pt1 | contig 11753 bp, 11 predicted proteins | sample KloWWTmeKNB19Kit_FD_187177 | JGI IMG/M metagenome (GOLD analysis project Ga0209063, IMG submission 187177) | Active sludge microbial communities from Klosterneuburg, Austria, studying microevolution and ecology of nitrifiers - Klosterneuburg... | ecosystem: Engineered > WWTP > Aerobic digester >...
GTAAATTAGCTTCAGACAATGTTCGAATTATTTCCGGCGATGTTTTGACGGGTGATAAAGTTAATGCTGATGGTAATTTAGGTTATTATGCCAATTCAGTAACAGTTATTCCAGAAGGAAATTACTATCGAATGTTTGGTTGGTTGCCGTTTTCCGGTATAGATAAACATAGTATACAACGTACGGCTTTATCTTGGTTAATGCCAGGGAAAAAATATAAAGCGGATACGAATTTGAATGGCGAAGAGCGTGCTTTTGTAGTAACAGGAGAAATGGAAAAATTAATGCCTTTAGATATTTATCCAATGCAATTATTAAAGGCTTGTTTAGCAAACGATATTGAGAAGATGGAAAATTTAGGAATCTACGAAGTAGCTCCTGAAGATTTTGCCTTAATAGATTATGCCGATACTTCTAAAATTGAAGCTCAGGTTATTATTAGAGAAGGTTTAGATTTAATGATTAACGAAGTAGGTTAAAAATAGAACTATGAAGTTTTTAAGAGATAAAATAGACCAAATTAAAAAGCCTTTTGGAAAAGGCGAAAAATTTGAAAAATTCGCACCGGCTGTGAATTCATTAGATACCTTTTTATATGTACCTAATCACACGACAAAACGCGGGGCTCATATTAGAGATGCGGTAGATTTAAAACGAACCATGATTACGGTGGTACTGGCTTTAATACCGGCTTTAATCTTTGGTATTTGGAATGCCGGATATCAAAATTTATCACAATTACAAGAAGTAGTGCCTTTCATGGATGCATTCATACACGGACTTTGGAAAGTTCTGCCTATGATTGTAGTTTCTTATGGTGTTGGACTAGGAATTGAATTCTATTTTGCCATTGTAAGAGGGCATGATGTAAACGAAGGTTATTTAGTAACCGGTTTGTTAATTCCAATGATTATGCCGGTTGATTTTCCTTTGTGGATGCTAGCTTTATCGGTAGCTTTTGCTGTAATTATCGGAAAAGAAGCTTTTGGAGGGACTGGAATGAATATTTTAAATCCAGCTTTAACGGCAAGAGCATTTGCGTTCTTTGCTTATCCAACATTCATGTCGGGTGATAAAGTTTGGGTTTCCGATGCAACAACAATGGATGCTATTTCAGGAGAAACCATTTTAGGAAAATTAGCTGCCGGAAAAGAGGCAGGTTACGATGCTTGGAGTATGTTTGCCGGAACAATTCCGGGCTCTATTTCAGAAACATCGGTGCTTTGGATTTTAGTAGGTGCTGCTATTTTGATTATAACCGGAGTAGGTAGTTGGAGAATTATAGTTAGCGGATTCTTAGGAGCAGCTTTCACGGCTTTCTTGTTCTCTTTATGGGGAGCAAATCCTTTAATGAATTTTGGAATGTTACACTTATTAGTAGGAGGATTGGCGTTCGGAATTGTATTTATGGCAACCGACCCTGTGTCTGCAGCTCAAACCAATAGAGGAAAATGGATATACGGATTCTTAATAGGTTTATTCAGTATATTAATTAGAGTATTTAATCCAGCCTATCCGGAAGGGGTAATGCTAGCAATATTATTATTAAATGTTTTCGCACCTACAATAGACCATTACGTGGTGGAAGGAAACATCAAAAGAAGAAAGAAAAGAGTTGCTAAACAATTAAAAACAGCCTAATCATGGATAGAAATAGTAACGGATATACCTTTATGTTTGCTGCCATTATGGTAGTTATAGTTGGAGCTTTGTTGGCTTTTGCCGCAACCTCATTAAAAGACCTACAAGATGAGAATGTAAAGAAGGAAAAAATGCAAAATATTTTAGCTTCTGTTGGTGTAGTTGTTGAAAGAGAAGAAGCACCTAATCAATTCACATCAGTAATCAAAGAACAATTAGCTCTTAAAGTTGATGGATCAGTAGATGAATCAACTAAGGCTTTTGATATTGATTTAAAAAGTGAACTTTCTAAAAAAGTGGAAGACCAACGTTTTCCTTTATATGTAGCAGAACAAGATGGAAAAAAATTCTATATCGTACCTCTCAGAGGTGCCGGTTTATGGGATGCCATTTGGGGATATGTAGCTTTGGAAGAAGATTTAAACACTATTAAAGGAACTGTTTTTGACCATAAAGGAGAAACACCCGGTTTGGGAGCAGAAATTACACAAAAATGGTTTCAAGATCGTTTTATTGGAGAAAAGATTAATGATAAATCAGGTGAAATAGTTGGTGTTGCTGTTGCTAAAGGAAATACTTCCCAAGCAAAAGATGATAATAAAGTAGATGCTATTTCGGGAGCAACAATAACAGGTAATGGTGTTACAGCCATGATTAAAGAGAGATTAACTCATTATAAGAATTATTTCTCTGCTCAAAAATCTAAATTAGCTTTAAATAACTAGAAATTATGTCAGAAGAAAAAGAAGCTTTGTTTTCAAAGAAAAATAGATCTTTGTTGTCTGATCCTTTAAATGACAACAATCCAATTACCGTTCAAGTATTAGGTGTTTGTTCCGCTTTAGCAATTACAGTTCAGTTAAAGCCGGCAATTGTTATGGCGATTTCAGTAACTGTAGTAACTGCTTTTAGTAACGTTATTATTTCAATGCTCCGAAATTTAATTCCTAACAGAATCCGAATTATAGTTCAACTTGTAGTTGTTGCTGCTTTAGTAATTTTAGTTGATCAAGTGTTGAAAGCCTATTCTTATGATGTTAGTAAACAACTTTCTGTATTTGTAGGTTTAATAATTACCAACTGTATAGTAATGGGACGTTTAGAAGCTTTTGCCTTAGCAAATAAACCTTGGCGTTCATTTTTAGATGGTGTTGGTAATGGTGCAGGTTACGGGTTATTATTAGTTGTTGTGGCATTTTTTAGAGAGTTGCTCGGTTCAGGGAAACTTTTCGGATTTGAAGTTTTAGGACACAAAGGTGTTACATTAGCTGAATCTACCGGTTTATATGCTATGGGTTATGAAAATAATGGATTAATGTTATTGTCTCCAATGGCATTGATTGTAGTAGGTATCATCATCTGGTTACAGCGTTCAAAAAACAGAAAATTAATTGAAAAACACTAATCATAGCCTCGCTATTTAAAAATTATTATAATGCAAGAATTAGCTAGTTTATTTGTAAAAAGTATTTTCATAGAAAATATGATTTTTGCCTACTTCTTAGGAATGTGTTCCTATTTAGCGGTGTCCAAAACGGTAAAAACTGCCGTAGGATTAGGTGTTGCAGTAGTGTTTGTCCAAGCCATTACAATCCCCGTCAATTATTTATTGGATAATTATTTATTAAAACCAGGAGCTCTTTCTTGGTTAGGGGAAGAATATGCATCATATGACTTAAGTTTTTTAAGTTTCATTATGTTTATTGCTGTAATTGCCTCCATGGTTCAATTAGTTGAAATGATTGTTGAAAAGTTTGCACCGGCTCTTTATGGAGCTTTAGGTATCTTTCTTCCTCTAATTGCGGTAAACTGTGCTATCTTAGGAGGGTCATTATTTATGCAACAAAAAGATTTCGGAACTCTAACGGAAGCAGTTACTTATGGTGTTGGTTCAGGTGTGGGATGGTTTTTAGCCATTTTAGCCATTGCAGCAATCAGAGAAAAAATAGCCTACTCACATGTACCGGCTCCCTTACGTGGATTAGGAATTACCTTCCTTATCACAGGATTGATGGCAATTGCGTTTATGAGTTTTATGGGAATTAAAATATAATTTATACATACTAAGAATGGAATATTCAGTAATAATAGCCAGTGTAGTTGTCTTCCTTTTAGTCGTTTTCTTATTAGTTGCTATACTTTTAGGAGCAAAAGCGAAGTTATTGCCTTCTGGGCCGGTAAAAATTAAAATCAACGGTGAAACCGAAATAGAAGTTGAGTCTGGAAATACCTTACTTTCAACACTTGGAAACAGTAAAATTTTCCTTCCTTCAGCTTGTGGTGGTGGTGGAACTTGTATCCAATGTAAATGTATCGTTACTAATGGTGGAGGATCTATTCTTCCAACAGAGGAACCGCACTTTACCAGAAAAGAAATTGCTCAAGGTTGGAGATTAGGATGTCAAGTAAAGGTAAAAAATGACATGATTATTGAAGTCCCTGAAGAGGTATTCGGTATCAAAAAATTCGAAGCAAAAGTATATTCAAACTACAATGTAGCTTCTTTCATTAAAGAATTTATTGTAGAATTGCCAGATGATATGCATTATGAAGCCGGAGGTTATATTCAAATAGAAATTCCTGAATGTGAAGTAAAATATTCTGATATTGACATTACGGCACATCCTGAAGAACATCCGGGAGAACCTGAAAAATTCAAAGCGGAATGGGATAAATTTAATTTGTGGCCATTAGTGATGAAAAATCCTGAATTAGTAGAAAGAGCTTATTCCATGGCTTCTTATCCTGCAGAAGGAAGAAAAATCATGTTGAATGTTCGTATTGCTACCCCACCTTGGGATAGAGCAAAAAATGGATGGGCTGCCGTTAATCCAGGTGTTGCTTCGTCCTATATTTTCTCAAAAAAATCAGGAGATCCTGTTACGGTTTCCGGACCTTATGGTGAATTTTTTATCAATGAAAGTGAATCAGAAATGCTTTATGTAGGTGGTGGAGCTGGAATGGCACCAATGCGTTCTCATTTATACCATCTTTTCAGAACTGTGAAAACAGGTAGAAAAGTAACTTATTGGTATGGAGGTCGTTCAAAACGTGAATTATTTTATGTAGATCATTTTAGAGCATTAGAAAAAGATTTTCCTAATTTTAAATTCTATTTGGCTTTATCAGAACCAATGCCGGAAGATAATTGGAAAGTGAAAGATGGCATTAATGGAGAAGGTGATGGATTTGTAGGTTTCATTCATAATTGTGTAATAGATAATTATTTGTCAAAACACGACAGTCCTGAAGATATTGAATTGTATTTCTGTGGTCCGCCAATGATGAACAATGCTGTTCAAAAAATGGGTGAGGATTTTGGAATGCCACCTGAAAATATTCGTTTTGATGATTTTGGGGGATAGTATTTTATAAACTTTCATAGGTTAATTTATTTTAAACCATTAAGAAAAAGTCTAAGGCTTAATTTCTTAATGGTTTAATTTTTGCTAGAACTTTCATATCCTTTTTTGATTTTATTAAGAGTTGTTTTTCCTATTTCTCCTTACTTTTGTTTTATGGAAAGTTTATCAAAACAAGAACTTCACAATCTGGCCATGAATCATGTTGGGAAAGAACTCGAAAGTCAAGGATTTGAGTTCATTGCTGTGAATAGTCAGTTAAAAAGACATCCACAATTTGTTTGTGTGGATAAACCAACCAATACGCTCCATTTTGTGTTGGTTACTGTATATAATTACCCCGATAATCCAGAAGAATATGATGAATTTTGGATGGAAATGTTTAAAACACATGCCATCAAATTAAAAGCAAAAGTCCTTTATGCAGGTGTAGGTATTGCTAATGCTACTGACTATGAAAAACCGGTTACAAAAAATGAAGATTATATCATCAATTATAATGGAATTAAAGAAATTAGTTAGTGCAATAGTTTTTATTTTACTTTTGATAAGTTGTCAAGAAAATCAAAGTGAACAAGTTTTTTTGATCCAAGGTGAAGCACAAGGAAGTACTTATGCAATTAAGTATGTTAATTCAAATGAAGTAGTTACTAAAGCTTCAATAGATTCTCTTTTAATAGCTTTTGATTTGTCACTTTCAACGTATAGACCTGAATCAAAAATTTCAAAAATCAATTCGGGTGATTCTACCATTGTGGTAGATGATTTTTTTGTGGAAACATTCAAAACCTCTCAAAAAATATATGTAGAAACCGACGGATTTTTCGACCCTACAATAGGTGTTTTGGTTAATGCCTATGGCTTCGGGCCTGTTAAAGAAAAAATTGATTTAAACCCGTCTAAAATTGATAGTTTACTGACATTTGTGGGTTTTGACAAAGTTAAATTGAATGAAGACAAAACAATTTCAAAAAAACATCCTGAAACTTATTTCGATTTTAATGCTATTGCCCAAGGATATTCTGTGGATGTTGTTGCCAACTTTTTAAAATCAAAAGGCATACAAAATGGCCTAGTTGAAATTGGAGGTGAAATTTTCGCTTTTGGAGAAAATACTGTTGAAAAAAAGAATTGGGTAGTTGGTATTGATGATCCTACACAATCTCCAGAAAAGCGAACCTTAATAGCTAAAATTGAATTGGAAAATTTAGGAATGGCTACTTCCGGTAACTATCGAAAAGTAAAAGTGGATAGTTTAACAGGTCAAAAATTCGTACATATTATCAATCCAAAAACAGGACTTTCAGAAAAAAGCTCGATTTTGAGTGCAACCGTTTTAGCACCAAAATGTATAGATGCAGACGGTTTCGCTACTGCATTTATGTTAATGGATTTAGTTGAAACTAAAAAACTCCTTCAAAAAAGAACAGATTTGCATGTTTTGTTGATTTATACGGATGAAAATAATCAAATACAACAGTTTAAAACAGCTAATTTTGAAAAACTGATTATTAACTAGTTTTAAAACAAACCGGGATAATTTCCCCTTTTGCCAAACAATATTTTTCTACTAATTCAGGAGAAATTTTTGACGTATAATCTTCTTCATGAACTGTAAAACCGATGCCTCTTAATTTATCAAAATAATCTCTGCCATAAACCCGGACGTGGTCATATTGACCAAATATTTTCGCTCGTTCCTTTTCATCCGTAATTGAATCATCCGAAAAAGTGGTAGTTCTTGATAAATCCTGTGGAATCTGAAAAATCCCCATCCCACCAGGTTTTAAAACACGATATAATTCCTGCATAGCTTTTGTATCATCCGGAATATGCTCTAAAACATGGTTACACAAAATAACATCATACGAATTGTCTTCAAAAGGGAGATTACAAATATCCGCTTTCACATCCGCCAATGGCGAAAATAAATCAGTGGTGGTATACTCTAAATTCTTTTGATTTCTAAATAGTTTATAAAATGCTTGTTCAGGTGCAAAGTGAAGAACTTTTTTTGGTGCAGTAAAAAAATCGGTTTCCTTGTTCAAATACAACCACAACAATCGATGTCTTTCTAACGAAAGTGTGCTTGGAGATAACACATTATTACGCTGTTTTCCATAGCCGTAAGGCAAAAACATTTTGAAACTTTTACCATCAATAGGGTCGGTAAATCGATTTCCTTTCAATAAAAAAGCTAAAATTGGTCGAGCTAGATAACTCAACCGAATTAATATCGGACGGGGGATAGTGTTTAAAATAAATTTGAATAATCTTTTCATTTAATAACCGAAGGATTTTTTCTAAATTCATCTTCCTCTTGACTTACAATTCCTAAAGCTTCATAAATATATTTAAAAGTAGAAAGTAATTCCGGTTTACCATCAATCAAGGCAACGTTATGTTCAAAGTGAGCACTTGGTTTCATGTCAGCGGTTAAAATTGTCCAGCCATCTTTTAACTGCTTAATATTTTTTGTTCCCATGTTTATCATCGGTTCAATAGCAACAACCATTCCTTCTACAAATAACTTTCCTCGACCTCTTTTGCCATAATTAGGCATTTCCGGATCTTCATGCATTTTTCTGCCTAATCCATGACCTACTAATTCTCTCACAACTCCATAACCATGCGATTCACAATAAGTTTGAATAGCATTTCCCACGTCTTCCACTCGATTACCTGCTTTAAATTGGCGGATACCAACATAAAGTGATTCTTTAGTAACTTTTAATAATTTTTTTACATCCGGAGCTACTTCGCCTATTTCAAACGAATACGCATGGTCTCCGTAAAATTCATTTTTTAAAACACCACAATCTACCGAAATAACATCGCCCTCTTCTAATGGTTTGTTGTTTGGGATACCATGAACTACTTGAGCATTTGGGCTCATACAAAGTGAATTTGGGAAACCATATAATCCTAAAAAACCAGGTATACCACCATTGTCTCGGATGTATTGCTCAGCTAATTTATCTAGATATAATGTCGTAACACCGGGTTTAATTTCTTTTGCAATTTCACCTAATGTTCTAGAAACCAACAATGCACTTTCACGCATTAATTCAATTTCTTCTCTTGTTTTTGGGATAATCATTTTCAAAAATTAAAGGGACAAAGGTACACTTTTTTGTTGTTTTTATTATTTTGTTTAGTAGCTTTACTTTTGGCACGAACACCTTTTCGAACCAAAAAAAAATAAACAATGAGAAATATCATCTTTGTTAAATGAAATTCATTTTATATTTGTTGAAAATTTTAGAATATGAGCAAATATGTAACCGCAGAAGAGGCTGTAAAAGTTGTAAAATCAGGAGATAGAGTTTATTTACAAGCAGCTGCTGCTTCGCCTACCGTTTTATCCAAAGCATTAACCAATAGAGCTTCCGAATTAAGAAATGTAGAAATATGTCACTTGCATACCGAGGGTGAAGCTCCCTATGCAAATCCTGAATTAGCTGAAAGTTTTCATGTTAATTCGTTTTTTTTAGGTGCAAATGTCAGACATACTTTAAAAGCCGGAAATGGCTCATATACGCCTGTTTTTTTGAGTGAATTACCAATGTTGTTTCGAAAAAAAGTATTGCCATTAGATGTTGTTTTTATTCATGTTTCTCCTCCCGATCGACATGGATATTGTTCCTTGGGAGTTTCTGTTGAGGCTTCGGTAGCGGCAATTGAAAATGCAAAAATTGTGATTGCTCAAGTAAATCCAAATATGCCTAGAACTTTTGGTGACGGAATCCTACATGAATCTGAAATAGATTATTTGGTGGAAGTTAATGAACCTATTTTCTCTCATGGGATTGATATATTTTCTCCGGAAGAAGAAAAGATAGGGGAATTTGTAGCCTCATTAATTGAAGACAGAAGCACCCTTCAAATGGGTATTGGATCAATACCAAATGCTGCTTTGAGTAAGTTGCATAATCACAAAGATTTAGGATTGCATACTGAAATGTTTTCGGATGGAGTAATCGATTTAATTGAAAAAGACATCATCAATTGTAATTATAAAGGAACCACACGTGGACGTGTTTTGGCAACTTTCTTGATGGGTTCTCGACGGCTATATGATTTTGTTGATGATAATTCATTTGTAGAATTAAAAGAGTCATCAGCAGTGAATGATACCGCCAGAATTCGTAAAAATCCGAAAATGGTTGCTATTAATTCCGCTATTGAAGTTGATTTAACCGGACAGGTTTGTGCCGATTCAATTGGTGGAAAAATGTATTCCGGTGTTGGTGGTCAAATGGACTTTATTCGAGGTGCTTCCTTAAGTGTTGGAGGAAAAGCAATCATTGCTTTACCTTCTCAGACAAAAAGAGGTGAATCGAGAATCGTGCCTTTTTTGAAACAAGGAGCGGGTGTTGTTACTACTAGATCCCACGTTCAATATATTATTACAGAGTATGGAATTGCAAATCTGTATGGCAAAACTCTCAAACAAAGAGTGACAGAAATGGTTAAAATTGCTCACCCGAATCATCGGGAATGGATTGAAAAAGCATACTATGAAATGAGTGAAATCAAACCATTTACTCGTTAAAAAAATAGTTCTTAACTGCTTTGTTTAAATTCATATAAACAAAGCAGTTTTTTAATTATTAAATTCCGGATTTGCAATCAATTTAAATAAATCGGAGTTTGAGACACAAAACTTTACTTGTGTATCAATTTGTTGTAAACTGGTGTTGAGTAGACTGTTTTCACGAGAATTGATTATAAATAAAGAACTTTCTCCAAATAAAAATAGTTTTTCTTCAGAATCTAACATTGTTTGGAAATTTGCTACTAAATCATTTGCAATGTTTATTTGATTTTTTAACGAACTAATTTCTTCCAATTGGTATTCGATTTTATTTTTCAAAACCTGATTTTCAAACTGTAAATCCAATTCAGCATCCTGCAATTTGAATTTCGCTATTTTAAAGTTACCTCTTTCTTTTCTTAGAAATAAAGGGAAGCTAAAATTTACACCATATTTATAATTCAACGTATTAAAATCTTCAACAAATTCAGGCTCCGAAATGTAATTGTAATTTAAATTAATGGTTGGTAATAACAGATTCCCTTTGAGCCGTTTGTCTACTTCTAGAATGCTGACTTTATTTTGAAGTGATTTTATTTTTGGATGATTTTCAAAATCAATGTTAGCAAGCAATAACCCATTAGTTTTTAACGTATTTTCAACTGTTTTTTCCAAGGCAGTTTCCGGTGTAATAAAATCTTGTAATTCTAACGGTAAATTATTGTCAAACCACAAATAATTCGAAAGTTCTAATTTCGATTTAACTAATTTTAATCGAGATTGTTCTAAACTTAATTGTCTGGATTTTACCAAAATTCCTGCTTCAACACTGTCAATTGCCGGTCGGTCACCGGCAGATATTAAACTTGTAATACCATCATATCTTACTTTTGCATTTTTTAAAAAAGTTTCATATAGCTTGTATTCATTATAGTTTTTGTACCAATGGAAATAACTATTAGAGGCTAAATAGAGAACATTGGCTACTTCCAAATCACGTTCTGCTTGCGATAATTTTGCATATAATTTTGCCTTTTTTAAGTCGGCCATGCGATTATTAATAAGTAAGCCTTGACCTAAAGGCACCGAAATTCCAAGTATTGCTAATCCGTTATCGGGAGTAGTGTTTTGAGGATTCAAATACACACCATCCATTTGATCAAAACCTGCTTTTATTTCAACTCCATACCAAGTGGGAATTTTGAAGGTGGTATTCAATAAATCATAATATTCAGTCGATTTAAATTGCTTGTTTTCGTAATCCACTTCTATTTTTGGATCAAATCCACCGCGACTTGCAATAATTCCTGCTTGAGCTTGGCTCACTTCAATATTAGCTTGTTTCACCAAGGGATGGAATTGTTTGACATAGCCTAAATAGGCATCCAACGTTAAAATACTATCAGAAGCTTTGTTTTGCGACCAAGAATAAACAGAAAAAAGCAAAAAGCAAGCAATTATTGTTCTCATGATTTCCTTATTTTTTTGATTCATTGGTTTGTTTTGGTGTATAAAAATCAGGTGGAAATCCATTTAATTTCCGCCACAGTTCATACCAAATTGGTACATTGTCTAATAAAGCGAAAGTTTGAGCTCCCGCACCAATACTTAGTTGCTTAGGCCAAGGTTTGTCTGATGGATCTTGAGCAATCAAAATACGGTATTTTCCATTCGTGCTGATAAAATTTTCAACAGCAACGATGGATCCTCCAAAAGTTCCGTAGGAAGTATTTGGCCATCCACTAAAAACAATGGTAGGCCATCCATCGAACCAAATTCTAACCTTTTCTCCTTTGTGAATTAGTGGCAAATCAATAGGGTCAATATAGGTTTCCACAGCAATATCATATTTAGAAGGCATAATGCTTACAACCGGAGTTCCTTCTTTAATCGTTTCGCCAAGACCGGATTGCAACGCACGGTTTACATAACCATTTTGTGGAGCTTTTATGTAATAAAGTTCGTTACGCATTTTGTAATTAGTAACCTGATTTTGCAATTTATTCACTTGTGCTTCAGTATCAAACTGACTGCTGAGTGCTGTATACCGATCGCTTTGAGCTTTTGAAATTTTATCGGTATATTCAGCTGAAATTCTGTTTATTTCAACTCTTGCGTTGAGTAATTCATTTTTTGAAGTTAAATATTTATTTTGTTGTGTAATTATTTTTGCCTCTGCATCTTGAAGTTTCAATCGTTTGTCCTCAACATCT
>Ga0209063_1001556_pt1 | contig 11721 bp, 12 predicted proteins | sample KloWWTmeKNB19Kit_FD_187177 | JGI IMG/M metagenome (GOLD analysis project Ga0209063, IMG submission 187177) | Active sludge microbial communities from Klosterneuburg, Austria, studying microevolution and ecology of nitrifiers - Klosterneuburg... | ecosystem: Engineered > WWTP > Aerobic digester >...
AATTCGAACACGTTCAACCTGTACCCGCAACCGGCCGATCAGGAGCTGACCATTCAGATCGCAAATGAACAACCGTCCAATGCGAGAATGGAACTGTACGATGCGACCGGAGCATTGGTGGGCACGCATTTGTTACTTACCGATCGTTACACACTTCGCACCAGTGACATGGCGAACGGACTTTACACGTTCCGCATCACTGCTGCTGGAAGGACCATTGGGGACGGTCGCTTCATGGTGGTACACGGACTCTGAACGAGCGGTGACCTGTTTCCTGCCAAGGGACCACCAACGGAACGCTCCACTACCTTCGGCCGCTGATGACGGGCATTTCCGCAGTGATCATTACGCGCAATGAAGCGCACAACATTGTCCATTGCCTCGTCCCTCTCAAGGGACTGGTGGATGAGGTGATCGTTGTGGATGCACAAAGTACCGACGGGACCCGCGAGCTGGCCAAGCAACACGGTGCAACGGTTGTGGAACGAGCGTGGACTGATTATTCGGACCAGAAGAATTTCGCAAATGACCAAGCGACCGGTCCTTACATCCTTTCCTTGGATGCCGATGAAGTGCTGTCGCCCGAATTGATCGTATCCATTCGAAAACGCATCACGGCAGGCTTGAACGGAGCCTATCGCTTGAACCGGTTGACGAATTATTGCGGCCACTGGATCCACCACAGCGGCTGGTACCCCGATGCCAAGGTCCGCCTTTTCCCCAAGCAAGGAACGCGTTGGGAAGGAGCACATGTGCATGAGGAGTTGCAGCTGGCCCAAGGCACGAAGATCACTCCGTTGGAAGGCGACCTGCTCCACTATTCATACACCTCCGTGGCCGATCATTTGCAGCGATTGGAGCGGTACAGCGATCTGCATGCGCAAAAAATGAACGCCGCTGGAAAACGCGGCGGACTGGTCAAACGTTACCTCTCGCCCGTTGTGAAATTCATTCAGACCTTCTTCTTCCAACTTGGCTTTCTCGATGGAGCAGCGGGATGGAGGATCGCTTGGTATTCCGCGTATGGGGTGTACTTGAAGTACGCGAAGTTGCAGCGGCTGCGGAACGTTGAATAACGTCGGGGATCACGCCTCTTGCTGCGGTGCCCCGAACACGAACAACGCGTAATACAGACCCAAGAACGTAGCACCTGCTTGGGTCTCGATCGTATCGTCCGAGAGGCAGGAGATTCCGAAGATGATCGCCCAAGCAATGAAATAGGATTTTCGCCACGCGCCTTGTTGCCACGCAGGCCACCACCAACTGAACAAGGCCCACAACAGTCCGAAGACACCGAAGCTGATCAGCAGCGTGAGGTATTCGTTGTGCGCACGGTACTGGTATTCCTTGGAGAGAGCGGTGTGCATGTTCTCGTACTGCTGCTCGAATGCGATCTTGGTATCGCCGGTGCCAACGCCGTAGATCCAATTGCTCTTTGCCAAGGCCCAACCCGCCCTAAGGAATTCCAAACGCATGGCCACGGAATGGCCGTCCGCAGCACCATACGCGTAGTAGATCTCCATCTCGAAGAAGACCTCTTCGAACCGCTCGCGCAATTTGCTGCGCTTGCCTTGCATCACATTGGTGACCCCTGTTTCGATCGCACGCACCTCGACATCGCTCAATGCCATGATCGCCAGACTATCCTTGCGTTCACCTTTGCTGGAGAGGTACCGCGCCAAGGTGCTGCGGAGCGGATTGCCCTTATCGTCCAATGAATCCATTGGACGGTCACTCCGAGCGGCCCATCCGGTATACATCTCTCGCCAGGCAAAGAAGGTCCAGACATGCGTGCCGTTCTCGGTCTGGGGATTGGTCAGGTCGTGCTCGTAGAGGTCGCCGCTCGAAGTGCGTTCCAACGAGTTGGCCAACGCCGGATCAGGCAATTGGTAGCGCTTGCGTACTTCAAGGATACCGAACAGCAGAAGGAGGATCGGCAACAGGATCAAGATCGACCGAACAACAATTCGCAGTCCTTTTCTCCCAAGGAATTGCAGGCGCCAAAGAAACACCCACGCCAACGTTGTCAAGATCACGAACCCTTGGATGCTGCCCAATTTATTGATGAAGAAGATGCTCCAGAGCGCAGCGAGAACACCGGCCCACCGCAACCATGGCAAAGCGGGCCGTTCCTTCAGCAACACCACCACGGCCAAGCACAAGAGCAAGGTGAGCCGGATGTGGCTGATGAACACCGATAGTGATCGATAGTCCGAACCCGCATCCGGGCGCATGAAGAGGCTGACCATTGTACTAACGACCACGCTCCACGCACCCAACAGCAGTACCGTGCTCAGTTCGTCCTTGGAAAGCCTTGGAGCACTCGCCAGTACCGGAGTGAACGAGATGATGGGCAAGAGGATCCGCACAAGGTCCCAACCCCATTCCATATCGGTTGTCCACAACAGACCGACCACATGCAACAGGAAGAATGAAATGAATACCAGCGCGGCAGCGGAGCCCAAGCCGGTTCGAAAACGCTGAAGGAGATCCTTTCGAACAACTCCTTCGGCCAGCCAATTCACCACCAACAGCATTTGGGCGATGCTGAGAAAAGCGGTGCTCCACGGAAGCATGATCGCACACAAGGCCAAAGCGGCCACGTGTACCGTGCGAAAGGGATCGCGACTCCGCAATTGCCCCATGGCGGACGCGATCATAACGTGTCTGCTACTTCTTGGCCACGGTTAGGACCTCGTTGTAGCTCGCACCGTTCAGTATTTCAACCGACTTGGCCACATAAGGATCGGTCGCCAAAGCGGACTTGGCACGACCCGTCTGGAAATAGTACCGGCCTACGATCTCGTTGAGCAACACTTCCGAGATATCGTCGCGGAAACGTACCAGCTCTTCAGTGCGGTCCGGTGCTATTTCATTGTGCAAAGCCTCCATCTGCGCCTTGGCATGCTCGTAATAGCGTTCCTTCTTCGCCTTTTCCTCCAAGGTCTTGAAGGCTTCCATCGTCTCCGTATCGTAATCGAACTTTTTGTCCTTAACGAAACTGGTGAACTCCTGGTAAAGTCCATCGCTGATCTTGAACGACTCGGCAGGTCCGATGGAATCATGGGACAAGCGATAGTTCGTTGCAAAGTCGAAGAAAAGGTCTTCGCCATACAGACCACCGACTACTTTGGCCAACTCAGGATCCATCACATCAACATCGGGCAGGATCCCGCGACCATCGAACACGGGCCTTCCGTTCCGCGTTTTGAATTCCGCGATGGCATTTTCATCAACTTCTGAAACCTTGCCGGTACTGTCGCGGTGCGAATAATCCAGCTTCTGGATGCACCGGCCACTGGGGATGTAGTATTTCGCAACGGTCACCTTCAGCTTGCTGTTGTAGTAGAGGTCGCGGGTTTGTTGCACCAATCCTTTTCCATAGGTACGCTCTCCCACGATCACACCACGGTCCAGGTCTTGTATTGCGCCGCTAACGATCTCGCTGGCGCTTGCACTTTGCTCATCTACCAAGACCACCAAAGGGATCTCTGCATCCAATGGCTCGCTCAAGGTCTTGTAGGTCTTGTCCCATTCGGGGATCTTCCCTTTCGTTTCCACCACCAATTGGTTCTTGGGTACGAAGAGGTTCACGATGTTCACGGCCTCGCGCAACAAGCCACCGCCATTTCCTCGCAGGTCCAAGATGATCTTCAAGGCACCTTCGTCCTTCAACTCCTTCATCGCATTGCGCACTTCCTGTCCAGCGGTTTGGGTGAAGCTGTTCAGCTTGATGTAGCCCACTTTGCCAACGGGATCGATCATGCCCTTGTAAGGAACGTCCGGGATCTTGATCTCTTCGCGGAGCAGATCGTGCGTTACCGGCTCCATACCCTTGCGCTGGGTGATCACATGCACTGTACTCCCGGCTTGTCCCTTCAACAACTTGCTTACTTCTTCCGTGTTCATGCCCACGATCTTGCGACCGTCCACTTCCACGATCTCATCGCCCGCCCAGATACCCGCCTTCATGGCCGGGTAACCTTCGTAGGGTTCGCTTACGAAAACATGGTCATCCTGCCGCTTGATCAACGCGCCGATGCCACCGTATTGGCCGGTGGTCATGAAGCGGTAATCTTCCATATCGCTCTCCGGAATGTACTGGGTGTATGGGTCCAGCGAGCTGAGCATGGCATCAATGCCGGTCTTCATCAACTTGCCGGGCTGGGTATCATCCACGTAGTAGATGTTCAGCTCCTTGTACAGTTCGGTGAAGATCTCCAGGTTCTTGCTGATCTCGAAAAAGCTGTCGCCGGCCGAGATGGTGATCGCACCACCGCCAACAATTGCCCCGCCGATCAGCCAGAGCTTCCATTTGGGTGATGTACGTGTCTTCTGATTATCCATGTGAATGCGGGTCTTGCGGAACGGGATCATGGCCATGGCCCCCCCACGGGTTACAAGATATAAAGCGTTTCAGCGTGAGCCAACTTCCCCACCATGCGCCATGCATGCGTAAGGCCTGCAAACCGTATTCCGAACAGGAAGGCTCATACCTGCACACACCGGGAAGCAATGGCGAGATGAGGAATTGGTACCCCTTCACCAGAACGATCAACGGCCATGCCAGCAGTTTACCCATGCTCCTTCAGCCAACGGTGCAATGCTCTGGTTATTTTGTCCTGGGTCGTGGCCAGGTCGATCACCGTGCGCGCTTGATAAACGAACAACCACGCACATTGTTTGCCCTTCGCCCGAAGGTGTTCATGGTATGTGTGCTTGTTCATTCGGTAGGCCTCGCGCATCAACCGCCGCATCCGGTTGCGGTCCACGGCATTGCGCAGGTTGCGCTTGGGTATCGCGAAGGCTACTTGCGCGGCTGCAGTTGTCGGTAGTTCCATCACCTTTCCCACGAGTTTGAACGGTGGCACGTGTACCGTACGGCCGGTCTTCACCAATTCTTCGATGCGCAGCCGTCCGCACAAACGTTCGTGTTTTCGAAAGGTAGCACGCACCTTGGCCTGCCCATCAGCTTGCGAGGTCGGAAGGTTGGGTCCGTGATGCGCGGTGCTCACTTCTGCTTGGCAAGGCGCTTGATGAACAGCTCGATGGCCCCGGTCATGCTGGGGGCCTCCGGTAGCGGCGCCTCCAGGTCCAGACGGAAACCATTGTCCTTGACGGCCTTTGCAGTGGTGGGTCCAAAAGCCGCCATGAAGATCCCGTTCTGCTTGAACTTGGGGAAGTTCTTCTTCAAGCTTTCGATGCCGCCGGGACTGAAGAACACGAGCATATCGTATTCCAACTTCTTCAAGTCGCTCAGGTCGCTGGCCACCGTGCGGTAGAACACAGCATTGGTGTAGCGCACGTTCGCCTTGTCCAACTGCTTGGGGATCTCGCCTTTCTGGATGTCGCTACAAGGAACCAAGTACTTCTCGGACTTGTGCTTCTTGATCACGTCCATCAGGTCCGCAAAGGTCTGCTTGCCGATGAACACCTTCCGTTTGCGGTACTGGATGTACTTCTGCACATAGAATGCGACCGATTCCGAAACGCAGAAATACTTCATGCCCTCCGGGACGGTGATCCGCATTTCCTTGCACATGCGGAAGAAGTGATCCACCGAATTCCGGCTGGTGAGAACAATAGCGGTATGGTCCAAAATGTTCACCCGCTCTTGCCGGAACTCTTGGGCAGGAACAGCTTCCACATTGATGAACGCACGGAACTCCAACTTCAGTGAATACTTCTTCGCCAACTCGTGGTATGGCGACTTCACGTCCGTAGGGGCGGGTTGCGAAATAAGGATGGTCTTGATCTTCAAGGCCGTCGTCTTAGGTGTTGAACAAAGGTGATGGAGTGCTTCGCCAATGGTCCAATAGCAACAAGACCGGTAGCAATTCGGCGGCGCAAAAGTATAGAATAATGTAGCGCAATGGGAGACCCTCACCCAACCCGATCCACGCACCCCGCAGCCAACGGTACAGAACCAGCACCAACATGACCCCCCCTCCTGCCACGACGAGCCCCTGCCGCCACTCCGCCCGATAGGCGATCACCGTAACGATCGGCAAGAGCAGGATGCCCGTCAAAATAATGAGCAGAAAACCTGTGTACAGATACTCTTCAATACCCTTAGCAACTCCCAGAACACTACCCACTGCACGCAATACCAAATAATGGCCCAAGATGATCCCACAAACCACCATCAGAAGCCGCGGAAAGGCCCAGGACACGCCGCTCACCATGAATGCCTGCCAACCGAACAACGCCAACACGGCCGCGGCCACCACAAGAAGTCCGATGAAGGCCCGGTCCTGGAGGTCCATTTCTTCACGTAGGGCTTGTTTGCCCAAACGCATTTGCAACATTGAACTTGCCAGCAACCTCCACTTCCTTGGGGAACTCCGGTTGATCAACGCCATTAGACCCACGGCTGCCAAGAGCACAAGGGTTACCCACTCCGCGTTAAGCGGGTCCAACATTCTTAACTTGTCCATTGGCAGCTCGAGCCCATGCTTTACACGTCCAGCAGCAGTGACCTCCTGCTTTTGCGCAAAAGTAGACGGACCCGACCGCATCCCACGCACGCTCCTTTTCTACTTTTGCACCGCTTTGCCGAATTAGGGCATGGCACTTCACCCCATGAGCACATCTGCACAAGCGCCTAAGGCGACCACCAAGAACTCTGTTGAAAAGCGCACTGCCACGGACCAGTTCCAAGCGCACGACCATTATCTGGTGGACGAACTCCTGACCGAGGAACACCGCTTGATACGGGATACGGCGCGCAAGCACGTGAGCAAGCACCTGAAGCCCATTATCGAAGAAGCTTTCGAAAAGGCCGAATTCAATCCGGATATCATCCCTGGCCTTGCCGAGATCGGTGCATTCGGACCGATGGTTCCCGTGGAATATGGCGGCATGGGACTGGACCAGATCAGCTACGGCCTGATCATGCAGGAGATCGAGCGTTGCGACAGCGGCCTGCGCAGCTTGTGCAGCGTACAAGGCAGTTTGGTGATGTACCCGATCTGGAAGTACGGCAGCGAAGAACAAAAGAAGAAATGGCTACCGGATTTGGCAGCGGGAAAGAAGATCGGCTGTTTCGGCCTTACCGAACCCGACCACGGCAGCAACCCGAGCGGCATGGTGACCACGTTCCAGGACAAGGGTGATCACTACCTCTTGAACGGGGCAAAAATGTGGATCAGCAACAGCCCATTGGCCGATGTGGCCGTGGTCTGGGCGAAAGCCGAGAACACCGAAGGACGGATCCATGGACTGCTTGTGGAGCGTGGCATGGAAGGGTTCTCCACCCCCACCACCCATGGCAAGCTTTCATTGAGGGCCAGCCCCACCGGTGAATTGGTGTTCGACAATGTGAAAGTGCCAAAAGCGAATTTGCTTCCGAACAAAAGCGGATTGGGCGCACCACTTGGTTGCCTGGACAGTGCTCGCTACGGCATTGCGTGGGGCACCCTTGGTGTGGCCATGGAATGCTACGACACGGCCTTGCGGTACAGCCAGCAACGCATCCAATTCGGCAAACCGATCGGGCAGTTCCAACTGACCCAAAAGAAGTTGGCCGAAATGATCACCGAGATCACGAAGGCCCAGTTGCTCACGTGGCGTTTGGGTGTGCTTCGGAACGAAGGACGTGCTACAACGGCACAGATCAGCATGGCCAAACGGAACAACGTGATGCTCGCTTTGACCATTGCCCGGGAAGCACGTCAGATCCTGGGTGGTATGGGCATCACCAACGAGTATCCGATCATGCGCCACATGATGAACTTGGAAAGTGTAGTGACCTACGAAGGCACACACGACATCCACTTATTGATCACGGGTATGGAGGTTACTGGATTGGCGGCGTTCAAGTAAGCAAAGGAACTTGTAAAGCGTGGTGACCTATACAGGCACTCGCCATATTCACGCTTGATCACCGGACATGATGTGAAGAGATCGGCGGCGTTCAATTAAGCGATCAAGGACTTCGGTCAGTCTTTTCTATTGGTATCAACCTTGGGCTAACCTCTCCAAGGAAGCAAGCAACCATGCCTTTGCGTTGTCCTCGTCATCGAACACTTTCACCTCAAAGGAACATTGGTAGTACCTGAAGTAGAATTTGGTTACAGCACTCATGGCCTCGCTACTGGTGACCACGGCCAAGGCAACGATACTTCGCTCATCACTTTCCTTGCGGTAATGATCATGGTTGGTCGCAGCGGCATCCACGGGCACCTCTTCCGGCACAATGATCAGAAGTGCAAAAGGCACTCCCTTGGCCAGTTTCCTTCTAGTTGCCCGACACCGTTCCATGGTCCGTTCGTCCAAGCTCGCATCGGGTAAATGGCGTTGTTCGATCAAGCCCGGAACGATGACCGTGAACACGACTGATCCCGTTCCAATTCGCGTAACTTCCTTCGTCATTGGGCATACGAAATTCCGCCGACCTGGGTCGCTCTTTTCTTCATGGTGGTGGGCCATTCCGGTGTAGGACCGGGGCGGCATCGATAGAACGGGAACTACCGAAATGGTTGCCTCTTTACCGCGTAGTCATCCAAAGGACCAATTCAGAAATTCCCAGTTGGAACGGCCCAGATCGGCGGCTGTGCAGCAGAATCAATAAATGACCTAAAGGATCACCAATGCTGCAACAATGAAGATCACGATGATCAACAGGTATTGCCACACATCCACGAAATACCGTGAATAGGTGTTCCAAAACTCTTTGAATTCCTTGAACATGGGGTTCGTGTTCCCTAGGTGCCGATCCGCCGCGCCAAAGTAGATCGTATGTTCGCCAATAACGAACCATTCTTCCCGTTGAAGTGTTTATTCAAAATGAACTACCGCACTATAGTCCAAGTCTGTACCATCGCCTTTCTGCTCGTGGGGTGTACTGTGGCCAACCCTAGGAAGTACTACACGAAAGCCTATGAGAAACGCCCTTACGATGTGGTGATCGTACCCGGAACACCATTCGTGAACGGCCAATGGGACCGCGTCACACACGGTAGGTTGTTGTGGGCGAAGTTCCTCTACGACCGAGGGGTTACGAAGCACATCATTTGCTCCGGTGCCGCCGTGTACAGCCCATACGTGGAGGCTGAGATCATGCGCAAATACGCGATCGCCATCGGCGTGCCGGCAGCTGATGTGTTCGCAGAACCAATAGCTGAACACAGCACCGAGAACTTGTATTACGGCTGGAAGCTGGCGCGGTCACTGGGGTTTGAAAAGATCGGACTGGCCACCGACGAGTTCCAAAGCAAGATGCTGAAGAAATTCAACCGAAAGATGCAGCGCAAGGTCGGATCCGAGGTGGACATCATTCCCATGGTACGGGATTCCGTTGAGATCATGGACCAGCGCACTCCAGAGATCGACCCATCTTCAGCATTTCGGAAGGACTTCGTTTCCATTGTGGACCGACAAACCTTCTGGCAACGCTTCCAAGGCACCCTGGGAAAGTATATCGTTTGGGAAGAGGATGGAACCGTCGGAAGGGGCGTTACTCTGCAACAATAAAACGTTGCCCGGTAACACTATCCTTCAACACGAGCAGATAGACCCCGGGAAGGAGTTGGCCAACACCGATGGAACTCTTCCCGCGGAGTGGGCCGCTTTGCACCACGCGCATGGCCGCATCCAAGATCCGGAACGTGGTATTCATGTCGGCGGGTCCGGTCACGAATAAATTGTCCGTTGTAGGATTCGGGTAGACCGAGAACGTTGCAATACTTGCTCGCTCTTCCACGGACGTGGCACATACGGTAAGGTCTTCCAATGTTACCGTACTGGAGCTTGTGTTGGGTATGCAGATGCGCGAATTCACAGCATCGAAATCGATGTCCGCGGGATTGGCCACGCTCCAACCCATATTGGTCAAGGTGTTCGGCCCAAGTACCAACCTTGTGACCGCATCCGGCGTCCAAGATGCCAAGTACAAGTCACCGAAACAATCACGGGTTATGCCATCGATATTCGACAAGGTCGTTGGGACCACCGGACCTGCAGAACCATCCAGCATGTACCCCTTCACCGGTGCGTTACTTCCCCAGAAAGCGGTCCAGAGCATGCCGCCACCCTGGTCTGGATCGTACACAATGCCATTCGGTGTACCGTTGGTATTGGCCACCAATACGCTGAAGGTGGTTGCATCCACATCGACCTTGATGATCTTGGCCCCACTGAAATCGGTGACGTAAATGAAGGTACCATCGGTGGTGATCCCGTTCAGGAAAGAGGCGTTCACGTTCAGGCTGAACACTTGGATGCCCGTAGCCAAGTGGTAACCACGAACAAAACCACCCGCGCAAGCATACAGCACGCTATCCAAGATCTCGATACCAAAGGGCCCACTTGCTATACCTGAAGCGAACGCTGTAACTGTGCCGGCTTGGTCCATGGCCACAATGCTGTTACCGGCCGAGTTGGAGATCAGGTAACGATCGTAAAGCGCGTCGTACTCCACGCTTTCCGGACTTGTTATGCTTTGGGCGTTTGTTGTGAGGAAGGCGAAAGCGAAGAGGTTAAGGGTAATGAATTTGCGCATGTGGAGCTTTGGGGATGTCGAATTCGTGCGCAACTTACGACTTTGAACAAGGCACCTTCGAGAGAACAAGCACTCGCGGCTATTCTATTCCTTAGAGGCCGAACCCGTCCGCGATCACACAGGTGCTGTGGAAGTCCAGATCAACGGCACGGGTAGCGACCCTTCCGCCTTGGCAGGGGCCGGGCCCGGGGTCGATCGGTATGGCGTGGCCCATGTTGGCGATGGAATAATAAGTGATCACCGCATTATCGTTCGGATCATTGTACACACACCGTTCAATGCCGTTGTGCCCTTCCATCGGGCGTTCCTCCTTGTCGGGTATCGCATCCGTTCCGTGAAGGACTGCCCATTGATCGATCAGTTCCAAGGATGATCGCGGATCCACCACCCCATCCTTCGTGCCATGCATTACGATCAGCTTGGGCCAAGGTCCGGTGTTGTTCGGGAATGTGTTCGATACCACTTCCTTCCAAGCCTCCGGAGTTAGGTCCTGCGGGCCCAACATCGAGCGCATGGCCTTTAGCGCATTTACATCACCAAGGCATGGACCACCAGCTAGTGAAGCTCCCATGTTGAAGGTTGCTGGAAGCCCGACCATGAGGTTGACCGCCATTGCCGCACCGGCCGAAACGCCATAGATGAACACGCGCTGCGTATCCACCTGCCAATGCTTCTTGGCGAAGTCGATCATGCTTACGATCGAACGCGCCTCGCCCTGATCACCATACGCATCCTTGCTCCTGAACCAATTGAAACAGTGCGAGACATTGTTCGCTCCACGTTGTTCCGGACAAAGGAGGATAAATCCCCGCTCGTCTGCGAGTTTGACCCAGCCGGACAGTGTCACCAATTCTTCCGCGTCCTGCGTACAACCGTGCAAGGCCACCACCAACGGCAAAGGCTCCGAGGCACGCTCCAGTTGCTGTGGAACGTGAACGAACATGCGCAATTTGCCGGGATCGGGACCGAAGTGCAAGACCTCTTCAAGTTCTTGGGCCCAAGTGAAATTGCCCATTACAAGAAAGAGGATAAGCAGCACCGACCTTGCCATTTGCACAAGGGTACGAAACCTTCCCTCTGGGACGAGATGCCGACTAGCGCAACAAGGTCACAGAACCCACCACCCGCTGCGTTTCCTGATAGGGCAACCGGTACTTCACACGATAGGCATACACTCCGGGTTGGGACGACACACCGCCGAAGGTCCCATCCCAAGAGAG
>Ga0209063_1001558_pt1 | contig 11710 bp, 6 predicted proteins | sample KloWWTmeKNB19Kit_FD_187177 | JGI IMG/M metagenome (GOLD analysis project Ga0209063, IMG submission 187177) | Active sludge microbial communities from Klosterneuburg, Austria, studying microevolution and ecology of nitrifiers - Klosterneuburg... | ecosystem: Engineered > WWTP > Aerobic digester >...
AGAAAAAGCCATGCTTATCCGCATACGTGTAGAGCCTTCCAAAGCAGCAGCAGGAATCATCAACTGGCTGCTGATGAATCCATCTTCTGCAAGTAGGAGAGAATCCAGTAGTAATTCATCTTCTTCAAAAATGCCATTCTGGTTAGCATCCAACCATATCCTGAATTTTTCATCAAATGAATCTCCCGGGCTGAACCCTGGACGGATCCATAGATTATAAGATTCACCTGCTTCATAATTTGGATCCAGATCATCTACAAAAAGATATCCTCCATTTTCACCTGTATAGCTCACCAGCGATCCTAAGATCAGGGAATCTATAAATTCTTCAGAAGCATCTTCAGATGCAGAAGCACAATATGTAAGATCAATACAGTTGCCACAACCTTTAGTTCGAATACGGATGATGTCGGAAAATGCGGATGCAGAGGTGTCACAATCCGTTTGTATTCTGACTTCATAAAAAGCACATCCTTCAAGTTGTCCGATCGTATAGGCAGTATCAGGGGTTACTTCTTCTATCCATTCAGTAGTTGAATCGGGACGCCATTGAACTAAATAAGTCTCAGCAGCAAAAATTTCATTCCAGAAAATCAGGATACTAGACTCATCTGCAAAAGCCGTGATGCCGGACGGAAGTTCGCAGCAGCCCAAAGTGCTGAAATGATGATTGCTTGTAAAGCCTGTAGTGGTATCAGCGCAAATGGCCTCGAATTCAATTTCATACTCAGTGCATCCTGAGAGATTGTCGAGCAAAAGCGGCTGTGAAACATCGAACAGGGTATCCCATTCTGTGGAATTAATTATTTTATATCTGGCATTGATTGCATCTGCGGTATCAATGGAACTCCATGTGATGTTGACTTCAGTGTCAGACAGCACATCCGCTTCTACAGCAAAAGGAATGGGACAATCCGAGCATAGCGACATCATCAGTTCCATACTATTGCCTGCATTGAGGCTGCCTCCAAAACGGATAGTGCTTTCCAGGCCTGCAATAGGAGAAACTCCCTGAAAGATGATATCACGCACATATAAAGCGGCGGCTGAAGGATTGCTGTGGATTAAGTCTGCGAATCCAGGGCAAGGAGCTGAATACAAAAGAGCCACCAGGCCTGCAGCCACCGGAGATGCAAAGGAAGTGCCGCTTGTGGTTCCATAGCCATTGTTTCTATTAGTCGTAAAGATATCTTCGCCCGGAGCGCCAAAATCAACCTGGGTAAGACCGAAAGCAGAAAAGGTCCGCTCATTATTGTGGTTGAGTGCCGTCACGCTTAACAAATATTCACTGGGACATGCGGTAGGTAGATCACCCGTAGCATCGATATCGATATTAAGATTGGCCGTTGCTCCAGCACTTAATATCCCATGGGCTCCCAGGGTGTCATAAAAAGCACACCACAACGGGGCATCTGCAGGTTGTCCAAAATCAACACCCCACGAACTATTTGTAGCAACAACAAAGGCACCCTTGGCGCCATTGCTCTCATTGTATTGAATGCGCTGCTCCAAAGCATAGGCATAAGATGCGATAGCTGCCGATTCCGGAGTGCCACCTACGATCATCATTATTTTAATATTCCAGTTGATGCCTGTAATACCTAACTGGTTATTGCCTGCAGCGCCTATCATCCCGGCTACGTTTAGACCATGGTCATCACCCCAGATATCGGGATTATCATCATAAGCATTCCAACCGCGGATATCATCAATGTAGCCATTGCCATCATCATCAATACCATTGCCGTCTATTTCGTGGTGATTGATCCATGCGTTCGCTGCAATGTCTTCATGTGTGTAGTCAAGACCGTCATCTATGATCGCTACAACGATGGTATCCCCGGAGGCGGTTATGCCACCCTGAGTTATATTCCAGGCTTCGTCTGCATCTATATCTGCATCCAGCAGTCCGCCCGTCTGCCCTGAATTGAGCCATTGCCATTGGGAAAAAAACTGTGGATCATCAGGTTCAGTTCTGAGCGTGGGAAGGTGGTCAAATTGTGCCGTCCGCACATTTTTGTCGGCTCTGAGCTGGCTGAGGAGTTGTCTCTCATGTATCCTGCTATGATCAAACCGGAAAAGATATATGCCAAGTCGTTTTGAAATTATTCGTTCCTGAACAAAGTCCCCCTGTAACCTGGAGGTATTGTCTGCCAATAACTGAGTTGGAGAAATACCCTTTTCAAGCTGAACCAGGACATAGCCTAAACGATGGTCCAGTTTCTGGGCGTTTAACAAAGTAAGGGCTGTCTGCAGGCAAAAGAAGGTTGTAATGATGATACGCATAAGTGAGTTGCTCTGGTAGATAATAATTGCGGATGAAGTGATAAAAATAGAAACTCTCAGGTTCTCCGGCGAAGTTTTCTCTAAGACTGTCAGGATAGGAGCAAATAGCCTTTTTTGAAGAGGGGGATTTAATGGATTAAAAACAGCTTAAAAGCCAATAATTAAGTGATTTTACGTATTATTTTTTTAAATAATATGTATAGTATTGAAAAATACTTATCTTTACATAAGTTTTTATTTTAATATCAAGCTCAATGAAGAAACTACTTTTACCCATTTCACTCCTGTTTGCATCAGGATTCTTGTCGTTTGGACATAGTCAGGTTCCTCAGACTGAAGCATCTAAATCAGATACAGACCTGGTTAAAGTTTATGTAAAACAGGATCCATCAACCTATAAAAAGGTTAGCCAGGAAAGTGCTGTCGAACTGGAGTTTGCTGTTCAGTTATCTGCCTCTTCCAGGCCCATTACGGATAAGAGTTCACTGAGCTCCTGGGAACAACTGGGGCCGGTGTATATCCACACAGAGAATGGAATTTATAAGGTAAGGATCGGTCCTTATGACAACCAGGATCAGGCAAAGAATGTCCTGCTGAAAGCAAAAGAAAGAGGTAAGAAGGATGCCTTTATTGTCATTCAGAAAGGGCTTGAAAACTACGCCCCACAAGGTGTCGCTATTCAGCCGGATTTCGAACCGGAGGTTATTACCAGAGCGCCTGCTCCAGTCACTCCATCCCAGGAGGTTAAGGTTTCAGTCCCATCTGAACCAGTTGCCCCCAGCGAAGAAACCGGAGATTTTAAAGTACGACTTGCATCCTACCTCAAACCCGGCGGATTCAATACCAGTGATGTTGACCAGTATGGTCCCCTGGAGTCCTACCGCAAGGGAGAGTGGACGATCATGATGATCGGAGGATTTAAAACGCAAAAGGAAGCCACCAAAGTCCGTGACCTGGTGATCGCTAAAGGATATACAGATGCCGCAGTCGTTGTCGACAGGGGAGGCATTATCGAAGAGACAGATTAAGCAGAAAAGTAGCCTGCATTACATAGAGAATTCTGGTTTTTTTCTATAAGGATGTTATAATGCCATGAAATGGATTTGCCGGTACGCTCCGGCAAATCTATTTTTACATGATGACCTCAGCAATCCTAAATGTAGAAGGCTTAACTCTGGGCACTAAACAGGGGAGGATTGTTCATCAGCTTTCTTTCCATGTCAACCGTGGTGAAATCGTGGCCCTGACTGGCACCTCCGGGAGCGGCAAAACCAGCATCGCCCTTGCAATCCTCGATCTCCTCCCTTCCGGTATCAAACTCCATGAAGGTACTATCCGTTGGTCAACTGATTCACAAAGTGAACTAATGCTACCTGCTGACACAGCACTATGGCGTAGTCTGAGGGGATCCCATATTGGATATATTCAACAAGATATTTTTGGTGCGTTTGATCCGGTCATGACCATGGGACAGCAAATGCTGATGGTTATCAGTGAACGCACTGGAAGGGTTGATAGTGATTTTGATCAAGAGCTAAGGATGAAAATGGAGGAGGTAGGCCTTCACGAGACGGAAAGACTCTTTACCTCCTACCCGCACCAACTTTCCGGTGGGCAACTGCAACGCTGTCAGATAGCTATGGCAATTGTCATTCGACCCGAATTGCTAATCGCGGATGAACCAACTTCTGCAATTGATAAAATAAACCAGCTTGAACTTCTTGATGTTTTTGCCCTCCTGAAATCACGTTATAACATGGCGATCTTATGCATTACCCATGAAGAAGCTGTGGTTCGACATCTGGCAGACAGGGAAATTCAGATGAATCCGATTAAGGCCGATATTCCTAAATCCCAGGCAATTGCCAGACGTGCTGTGACACCAGCCGGAGTACCTATACTAGAGGTAAAGGAATTGGAATACACACATTCGTTTGGGGGAATGAGACATAAGAAGGGCGCAACAGTAGGATTATTGGATTTTCAGCTCTATCAAGGAACATGCCTTGGAATAGTTGGTGAATCCGGCAGTGGTAAATCTACGCTAGCCCAACTCCTGGTAGGACTATTCGTCCCCACGCATGGCAAGATAGTGCTTGAAGGAAAGGTAGTGGATTTCCATATCCTCAATCATGTCAGGCATCTGAGATCGAAAGTTCAGTTGGTCATGCAGGATGGGCGAGGATCACTACATCCTCAAAGGTCTATTAGGGATATTCTGGATGAAATAAAAGTGATAAGTATCAGGTCAGGAAAGCCGGAAAGTAATTCACTTGAAGAGATTCTAAAGGAAGTAGGTTTGGAAGAGTCTGTTCTGGATCGACAGGCTGGTCAGCTTTCAGGAGGTGAGTGTCTACGGGTGAGTATAGCACGTGCATTGCTTATGCAACCAGCCATTTTAATTTGTGATGAATCTACATCCTCCCTGGATGGACCTACCCGGGACGGCATTATTGAACTGCTACGCCGTTTGATGGAGGAACGGGGTCTGGCGCTGATCTTTATTTCACATGACGAACGGATTATAAGGGGAGTGGCTGATCAGGTCATGGTGATGGACAAAGGAAAGATAGTGGAGACAGGGGCTGCGGCTGACGTGATTGGCTATCCGACTCATTCGGTTTCCAAGCGATTATTTGCACCTTATGCAACCTTTGGCGAAACAGGGCGTCCTTAATCCAGCTCAGGTTTTTTCAGCCACCTGATTTTTGGGCAAATTGTCTGTTGGACGCTTATTGGTTAAAGAATTATTAAAGTGTTTTGTGCTGAATAGTATAGTGTTATATTTGTTGGGCAATAAAAGTTCGTTCCAGATGTAACTAATTTTCAGGAAAAACGTTTTATTAACAATCATGGTCAGAATCAAAAAAAATACGGTTAAGATGTCGGGCATAATTGCCCTGTTTTGCCTGAGTTTGGCCTGCTTCACCTACATTAATTCTCTTCAGTTCCCAGGGAACAATAGCATACCGGAGAATACCTACGTAGAAGAGCTGGCACCGGAGAGTCCGGAAGTTCTTCCTGACGTGGAATTGATTAAGAGAATAGTCAGGAAGGCTTTCGAATTTATGTCAAAAACCAATCTTTGATCCGGTACCCGTTGATAAAATCACGGGCACTCATTTTTTTCTTACCAGCCATCTGCACTTCCAAAACTTCTATTTCACCATCAGTGGCTTGTATAACCAGGGATTTTCCTTTGACACTCATACTGCCCGGTTTCTGAGTTTGTTCAGCTGAATAAATGACTGATTTCCAGATTTTACATTCAACTCCATCCAGGATTGCCCAGGCGCCTGGATAGGGAGACATACCACGGACAAGATTATAGATATCCAAAGCTGCAGATTCCCAGCAGATATGCCCATCTTCATGATGGATTTTTGGTGCATGGGTAGCCTTGCTTTCATCCTGATTATAAAGCTGATACTGGCCCAGGGATATAAGGTCTGCCGACGCCACCACAAGTCCGGCACCAATCATCATCATCCGGTCATGGACGCTACCTGTATCCTCCTCATGCAGTATGGGCATTTCACGTTGTAGTAAAATCTGGCCTGTATCAATTTGATGCTCAAGTAAAAAGGTAGTTACCCCGGTTACTTTTTCACCCCGGATCACGGCCCAATGAATAGGCGCAGCCCCTCTGAATGCGGGAAGAAGTGAACCATGGAGATTCATGGTGCCTTTAGGCGGCATAGACCAGATCACTTCAGGAAGCATTCTGAACGCCACGACAATCTGTAGGTCAGCCTGGAGCGCCCTTAACTCAGCTACAAATACTTTTGATTTGAGATTGGAAGGTTGTAATAAGGTCAGTGCATGTGCTGCTGCAAACTGTTTAACAGGGGAAGAAATCATTTGCTTCATACCCCGGCCTCCTGGTTTATCAGGCGCTGTCACCACTCCGACTATCGGATAACCAGCTTCCATAAGAAATTGGAGTGAAGCCACCGCAAAACCGGGCGTACCCATAAATACTATGCGAAGTTGACGTTTGATCACAGCCATAAAAGTAACACGAGGTTTGACTTCGTAGGTTTGATCTTTTACAGAATCAATCGGTACAGCACAATTGCCTATGGAAGGTTGATTTTAATCACCTCTGAAGGATACATTCTTCCAGATGGATTTCCTCCTGTTTGAGCTACCGTATATACACAAGTATGAATTTTCTAAATATAATTCAAATCCTAAGCATTAAAAGGCCTTGGCCGTTGCAGGAGTTTGCTCCTGCAACTATGGGAATTCCAATTTAGATTCACCATTGGAATTGTGCCTGGTATCCTGGTGGTTGCAGGAGCTAATAGTTCGACTGCGCTCACCACGACACTCCTGCAACGGTGCCACCTAATTAGCTTATGTATAAACGTTAGCTGTTTGGGAGGAGCAGAATCTTTCCAGCGGTTTTCTTGTTTAGTCATGCAATAGGCCTTGAATGGATTTAAGGTTTTAGCTTTGGGCCGGAAGGTTGGGAATCCGATTCCTGCCAGCCATTGTTCACATTAAATGTATTTTTTCATGACTTCAAGAGAATTCCTATTTGCATTACCATCAAAAGTTTCCCCTGCGGCTATTGAAGGGTTGGCAACCGTGTTTCACTTTGATTTGGAAGGTGATAATGGTGGTCAGTTTACTATTCGAGTAGCCGATCAAAAAGTTACGGTAGAGGATGGTTTGACAGATGAACCTAAGTGTGTGGTCCGGGCGACTGGCGATAATTTTGTGGGCCTGGCTTCCGGAGACCTGAATCCAATGATGGCTGTACTGACCGGAAAAGTAAAAATCACCAACCAGGGAGAAATGTTGAAGTATGCGAAAATTTTTGGATTGATGTAATTATGGATATAGAGTCCTTCCGGAAGTATTGCCTGCACCTGAAGGGTGTTGAGGAGACACTACCTTTCGGCCCTGATACCCTGGTTTACAAAGTCATGGGTAAGGCATTTGCCCTTACAGGTCTGGATGCAGAAGAGTTTCAGGTAAATCTCAAGTGTGATCCGGAGCAGGCCATTGAACTCAGGGAGGAATTTCCTGGTGAAATTATTCCAGGATGGCATATGAATAAAAAGCATTGGAATACCGTTTTCTTCGAACATGGTTTAGGTAATGATTTGCTGATTAATCTGATAGATCATTCATACAGTTTGGTAGTAGAGGGACTACCAAGGAAGTTAAAAGAATCGTTGCAACAATCGGATGGATAAGAAAATATTGATTGTTGGACATGGGCTGGCAGGATGCACACTTGCACTTACCTTCTACAGAAAGAATATTCCGTTTAAATTAATTGGGTGTTCTCAGGTTGGAGAAGCTTCCATGGCTTCTTCCGGATTGATTGCACCTATCACCGGGCGACGTTATGTAAAGGCATGGCGTATAGATGAGTTCGTTCCCAAAGCACTGGAATTTTACAGATGGACTGAAGGCCTTACCGGTGGTGAATTTTTCTTTCCGGTTGAAATCGTTAGGTACTTGTCTCATCAAGAGGGGAGAACGGCATGGGAGCGCAGGCTGTATGATCCTGAATATGCGCAATATATTTCTGATAAGAAGTCTGCTAAACTCGATGCGCTCAACCGGCCATATGGAATAGTGACCGGAGGATACAGGCTTGATACACCAGGATGGCTCAATGCTGTGAGGGGATTTCTATCAGAAAAGGGATTGTTGGAAATAATCGATTCACCATATCCAACCGATACGCCACATGAAGGCATTAAAATTTTTGCAACAGGAGCAGTTGATCCATCTGTTGCTGCAAGGGTCATCCCTAATAAAGGGGAGTCCCTTTTGTTAAAGATGCCGGATTGGAGGATCAGGGAGGTCATCAAAGAAGAAGTTTTTATAATGCCCTTGCAGGATCCTGAAATGTGCTGGGTCGGGAGTTACTACGATCCCTGGCCCGAAAACCCTTCACCTTCACAGGAAGGAAAGGAGCGTTTGCTCGCATCCATTGAAAAAGTATACCCAGGCAGCATTGAGATTGTTAAGCATATGGCAGGAGTCAGGCCTACAGTTAATGATAGGCGTCCATTGATTGGACCACTAGGTGGGCGTCCCGGAGAATATATCTTCAATGGAATGGGAACGAAAGGAACCAGCCTTGCGCCATTCTGGGCTGAACAGTTGGTCGCTCACATTACAGAGGATTTGCCTTTGCCTGCCGAGGTTTTACCGGACCGTTACATTCCCTGAGCGGACCGTTTTGAGAGAAAGTCAATATGGCTTTCGGTTAATAAAGCGTTAAATGAGTTACTACGCTTCTGTAATTTTATCTTTTCAGGCATCTACTATCTGAATATAAATAATGAAACCTTATGAAATACCAATTATCAGCGATGGCATTTGCCATTTTGTTCCTGATGTCCTGCAAATCCAGGCCAGCTCCTGCTACAAATCCTTCAACGATTGATCCTGTAGTGATGGAAAAATTATGGAAATCCATTGATTCACTTGAGCAGAAAGGGCTTGCGACTTCAGCATTGGAAGAAGTCAGAAAAATCAAGCAATTGGCTTTAACAGGCTCGGAATCTACCAACCTCATCAAGGCCACTTTGTATGAAAACAGATATCTTACTCAGCTTGAGGAAGATTCTGCTATCAAAGCATTGGAGCGCGGAGAAGCCGAGTTGGAGTCCTTCCCTGAGCCGGCAAAATCAGTCATGCATTCCCTGCTGGCTCGCTGGTATACGATCTATCTTCAAACACATCTATGGGAATTGAGGAACCGCACTGAGTTTGGAGGAGCTCCAGGACCAGATATCCGTACTTGGGGAATCCGTCATTATACAGATAAGATTCATTCACATTATGCACAGTCAGTTGAATGGGATGGGTTAAAAACTGCTGATGTCAAAGCATATCTCCCGCTGCTGACAGAAGAAAAAAACACAGATGACCTGAGACCAACCCTGTATGATATTCTGATGCATAGGGCATTGGATTTTTATGCAGGAACAGAAACATATCTGACAAAGCCAGTGTATGATTTTGTGCTGACGGATCCAATTGCTTTCAATCCGGCAAAATCTTTTGCGACCCATGATTTTTCTTCAGCAGACAGCACATCATCCACCTGGCTTGCACTACGCTGGTTTCAGGATCTTATCACATTTCGCCTCGAAGATAAAGCACACGAATCCGCTTTGCTGGACGCAGATTTGAAACGGCTTCAGTTTGTCCATCAAAATATCATCATTGACAATAAAGATTCATTATATCAGTCGGCCCTGATGAATCTGGCTAGTATGCACAAGGATAATCCTGAATCAACACTCATCGATTATTACAGAGCTGAATTATTGATCAGCAAAGGGAGTCAATGGCGGGAAGAACTGGATTCATCCATGCGTTACGCTTTTAACAAGGCTATGGAAATTTGTGAGCGGGCAATCCGCACTTTTCCAGATGCGTATGGAAGTCAGTTATGCAAGACCCTTATACAGCAAATAGAACAAAAGTCCGTTTCTGCAAGCGTCGAATCCATTAGCCTTCCTGGAGAGGAATTGTTGGCTCAGTTGGAGTATCGGAATCTTTCTTCATTATATCTTAAAATTGTAAAACTTCCGGAATCCCCCAAAAGATGGCGGGGTGATACATGGGATGGTGAAGAGGTCTTGCGAAAATTGAATCAATTATCCTCAAGGAAGGATTGGAAACAAACCTTTGATTCAGGGAATGATCACCAGCAGCATAATACAGAGATTGCGCTGCCTGCTCTTCCAGTCGGACATTATGCACTCCTTGTTTCAGATCATGAAAACTTTGATAACAATACAGCTACTACTGGTACAGTCATGTTTACGGTATCTGAACTGGCGTATTGGTATCTGGATGATACAGAACAAGGAGAAGTTGCCGCGGTCGTCAATCGGTCAACCGGATTGCCGGTGGAAGGAGTCAATGTTGAATTCATTTCTTACGAATATAATGCAGGTCTTCGAAAGCAAGAGGAACTTAAACTTGGGCAAGCAACAAGCGATGTGAATGGTTGGGTGCAAATTCCGGCACACAACAATAAAAGTATTTCGCTAAGACTCACCAAGGGCGCCGATGAGTTGTATGTGGATGATGCATACTACGCTTATCGTTATTCATCAGGCACAAAATCAAATCCGACCACGCTCTTTTTTACGGACAGGGCGATATACAGACCAGGTCAAAAACTTTTCTTTAAGGGCTTTGCACTTGATTTTGATAAGTCTGGGCTACCCTCTATCGTCACGAATAAAAATGTTGATGTCGTATTATACGACGCAAATGGCCAGGTGGTTTCGAAGCAGTCATTTACGACCAATGCATACGGTACTTTTTTCGGGCAGGTCGATCTTCCTTCGGGAGGCCTTACCGGTCAGATGTCCATTTCCTCCAGTTATGGTTCAGGTAGGCATTATTTCCGCGTGGAAGAATATAAGCGGCCAAAGTTTGAGGTCACTTTTGATACGCTCAATCAGGTTGCACGCTTGAATGAAAATGTAACCATTCATGGTATGGCCAAAGATTACGCAGGTAGTCCTGTTGCAGGAGCATCAGCGGGATATCGGGTTGAACGTATTGCTTTCAGGCCCTGGTGGTACGGTTATTCTAAAAGATTCTGGCCTGTGCGTGATGATCGCCAGGTTCTGGCAACCGGTCAGCTATTTACACAGGAGGATGGCGGCATTGATATTACATTTCCCGCTAAAGGAAAACCAGGTGGAGATCCAGACCTGATGTACAGGTTTGAAATCACGGTCATCGTCACAGATATCACAGGTGAAACACATGAAGCAACCAAATCGCTCGTGCTGAATCAACAAGGCTACGAAATCAATATCAGTCTTCGTGAACGGATTTCAATACAAGGTCTGAAGTCAATCGAGGTTACTGCAACTAATAGTGATGGTGCTGATGTAAAAGTAAATGGAGAGGTTGAAATTTCAGCGATTAAAGGACCGTCACAGAATCGACGAAATAGATTATGGACGGCTCCGGATATACTTACCTTATCTGAACAGGAGTATGCATCAAGGTTTGCGGATTACGCTGTCCCAGGGCGAGAAGAAATGGCTGGTTGGACAGTTGATAGAGTAGTGGGAAAGAAATCGTTTGCAGTTGAGGGGGCTAGTACCTTGGATTTTTCTTCCCTGATTACAGCGCCTGGATATTATAAAGTTAGTTCGACCTGGAATGATGCCACCGGCAAGGAATTGACGATCAATCAATATGTCATGGCGTATGACAAAGGACAGTTTTTACCAGGTTTTGAAGTAAGTCAGATAGATTTCAATGATCAGAAATACGAGCCTGGAAACACTGTTTATTTTGATTTACTCACGGGGATCGTAGAACCTCCCAAAACGATCAGGGTGATTGAACACCGCACCTCACCTGCACAAAGGAGCATCCTGAAATTGCCGATGACAGCAGATCCTCTTATTAA
>Ga0209063_1001563_pt1 | contig 11685 bp, 8 predicted proteins | sample KloWWTmeKNB19Kit_FD_187177 | JGI IMG/M metagenome (GOLD analysis project Ga0209063, IMG submission 187177) | Active sludge microbial communities from Klosterneuburg, Austria, studying microevolution and ecology of nitrifiers - Klosterneuburg... | ecosystem: Engineered > WWTP > Aerobic digester >...
TGTTTAAAAGACTGGCATTATTTATTTCACTTGGTTTTATTTTAACCGTGAATGTCGTTCGTGGACAGGATATCCACTTTTCTCAATTTTACATGTCTCCACTTACGCTGAATCCAGCGTTGACCGGGGTTATGAATTGCAATACCCGTCTTGTGGGTAATTACAGGAATCAGTGGGCTTCTGTATTGGGCAAGAGCTCCTACAATACCTACGCCGTCTCTTACGACCAGAAAATGCCGGTTGGCCGCTATGACAATTTCGGTTTCGGAGCCAACATCTGGAGTGATGTAGCGGGATCCCTTGATTTTGCAACGCTGACACTCAAGCTATCAGGTTCTTATGCCCGTCGTGTTGGCGGTGACAGGAGAAAATCACATTATATGGTATTGGGAGCGGAAGCAGGTATTTCACAACGCAGCCTGGATTATACCAATGCTCAGTGGCCATCACAGGTCACAGATGGTGAGTTTTGTCCTACTTGTCCCAATAATGAAACCGGCCTGGCCGATAACTTCCTCTTTGGGGATGTGGGTGTTGGACTCTTGTGGTTCTCTGTCCTTGACAAAAAGACCAACTGGTACATGGGGGCCGCTATCAATCACTTAAATCAAGCCAACCTTTCTTTCTACAGGGAAGATGGCAGCGCAGTTGAAAAATATTACACGAAAACCGTATTCCACGCAGGAGGTCAATTCCCAATGGGTGGTGGAGATATATCCCTCGTACCAGGCGCGGTATTTTTCAATCAGGGACCTTCCCTCGAAATCAATGCTGGTAACAGCTTCAGGTTCAACCTCGATGGCCAGGACCAATCATTCCAGTTTGGTGGATGGGTACGTTTAGCCCGTCATTTTGAAAAACCACTCCTGATGGATGCCTTTATCCTTTCCACCCGATTTGATTATTCTAACTGGGGTATTGGTTTCAGTTATGACATCAACGTATCCAGCCTGAGCGCAGAGAGCCGTGGCAACGGCGGATTTGAATTCTCCATGATTTACCTCGTATGCGGTCCTCAGAGCCGCGGAGTATACTGTCCTAAGTTCTAGGATAAAAAAAGTTAAAAGAAGAGTGAAAAGTGGAGAATAATGTTCTTCGCTTTTCACTTTTCTTTTTTAACTTTATCGGCAACCCCTTTTGTCAGATTATAGTCTCCATGACATAGTTAATCTTTCTTTTTAACGACTTTAATTTATCGAAGGGATGTTTGGCAATTCAAAGAATGAACAGAACGGTAAGACAAACGGTATCAGTACCGCTTCAACTACCTCCAGTAATAGCCTTGTACACGGGACCAACGTTGAAGGCTCATTACAAGCAGATAAGGATATCCGTATCGATGGTACATTGAGAGGATCCCTCCAGTGCAAAGGCAAAGTAATCATTGGCCCCACAGGACATATCGTGGGTGATATCACCTGCGAGAATGCAGTGATCGAAGGACGTTTTGAAGGTGTCCTGATCGTGGGTGATGTCCTGCATGTCAAGGAAACTGCTAAGATTGAAGGCGATGTTTCTACCTCAAAACTGGTTGTTCAACCAGGCTCCATATTTAACGTTAAATGTAAAATGGGTGCACAGAGCGGGAGTTCGCGCAAGGCAACAATGAGTGAGGAAGAAGTCATGGAACTGAGTACCCTCGGAAAATCCAAAGCAGCGATGTCTTGACCGCGAAACCCTCGCAGTCCAATCAATACCTGAAATACAGCGGAATGGCTTTGCAGCTATTCGCCTTGTTAGCTATCGCTGCCTGGTTAGGTCAGAAACTTGATAAATGGATACATACACCACAACCGTATTTTACCATTGCCCTTATCCTGCTATTCACAACAGGTTTTTTCTACAAGCTTGTAAAAGAACTCAACCGTAAGGATGAATCCTAAACAGTTTTTCACAGGACTGGGCATCACGGTGGCCATCCAATGTCTTCTGATTTTTATTCTACTTCTCATCGTGCCGGCACTTCGCATGCATATTGGATTCATCGTTGTATGCATGATGACCATGATTGGTTTTTGTGTCATGATGTATGCAGCTGCCAGGATAGCGGCAGACAGCAAGGTGACAAGGCTTTATATTCAGTTGATCATGATTGCCGTCTTTTTGAAGATGCTGGTTTGCCTTGCACTAGTGGTTGGATATAAGAAAGGTTATGACCCTGCAGACCATTCGTTTATCTGGCCATTTCTGATTATCTATGTGTCATCCACCGTGTATGAAGTCATCTTCCTGGAGAAAGTTGGAAGACAAAAGAAAGTTAACCTACCATGAATAAATCATCCTCAATGGTTGTCGAAATCGAAGGCAAGCGCTTTGACCTTGAATCCGCTGACTGGCAAAATCTGGATTGTATACGTATCGATGCGGATACCTTCCATCTGCTCGAAAATGGTCTTGCCCACACGATTTCGATTATAGCCTCTGATCCCTCATCCAGAAAGTATACGCTCAAGATAGATGGTGAAATCAAGGAGGTTACCCTGATGGATAACCTCGATCTCCTGATTGAAAAAATGGGTCTGAACAGCACTAAAACTAAAAAGCTGAGTGTATTGAAAGCTCCGATGCCAGGCTTGGTCACCGGCATCAAAATCGCAGCAGGACAGGAAGTTGAAAAAGGCACCCCACTGATCATTCTCGAAGCGATGAAGATGGAAAACATGATCTCCGCTCCACATCACGCGATCATCAAGTCTGTAAACGTGTCTATTGGCCAGGCTGTAGATAAGGGATCTGTGTTGGTTGAATTTGATGTGTAAGGAGCTCTCAGCTTTCAGCAGTCAACTCTCAGTGAATTATTTTATCTCCGTATTTTGTTTCCCCAACTTTGATAGCTGATAGCTGATAGCTGATAGCTGATAGCTGATAGCTGATAGCTGATAGCTGATAGCTGATAGCTGATAGCTGATAGCTTATAGCTTATAGCTTATAGCTTATAGCTTAGTAATTCGCTTCAAAAAACGCCTTATACTCCGTCAGTGATCTCGCCTTGATCACTTCACGATAGTTCTTTTGCGTAATGGGGTATACTTCGAAAATAGCTTTCTCCGGAAGGAAATCTTTTGGATTCCTGATGGCGGTTTCATAATAGGTCATCGCCTTTTCCTTCGTATTGAAAGATCGGACCAATACAAGGGAGTGATTCTTTGCAGGATCGAAAACCAGGTTTGTAAATTTTAGATTGTCGAGCGCGAAATACTTTTTGTGAAATTCAGCTAATCCCACCTTGGTTTCGGCGAGTGTCACCTCTTCCTGATTGCTGACATATACAATAGCAAAATGCAGGGCATTTTCTTCCATAGTAAATGTAGCAGACTCGAGCCCTGCCTCTCCATATGCTTTTCCTGAACCCGTATCACCAAGCAGCAATAACATATCCTTTGCCTTCTTCTCTTCATCGCTGTTAGGATACCTGGCGATTACATGCTTCAGTCCATCGACATACGCATCCTTACCCACCGTGGCTCCCATGCTCATAGCTCTCAACAAATCAAACTTGGCCATCAATACATTGTTGACGCCGAATTTATCTTCAAGATCACGGATGCGGGTCAACACTTCGTCATGCTTTCCCTGTTCAAACAAAATGAAGGTCTCATCATAATACTGGACCAAACGATCATGTTCAGACATCTGGGTGGCAGCAAAATTTGGATCCGAGAGGACCTTGGCAAACCTCGAATTAGGATATTGTGCAAGGATCATCGCCTTGTACTTTTCCGCCCTCACATGATCTCCTGCCGAAAGAGATGAAAGGTATAACTGATAAAATGTTTCCAGTTCTTCAGGAGCATCCGGGTACTTCTCCAGCAGTGATTCCATGATCTCAATTGAACTCTTGAAATCATCAAGCCTGTCCCGGTAGAGTTGCCCCAGAGAAAGCATTGATTTTCTGATTTTCGCATGGCATAATGCTCTCGCCGAATCATTCTTAGGTACGTCTTTAAAGAAGTCTTCAATCTCACTTCCATAAAGACCAACCTGACCTTCTGCATCTTTCGATTCTTCTTCGGCTGTGGATGCAAACTGGCTTGCTTTTGAACTAACCCTCCAATAATCTGTCAGTGGAATATCACCCCACTCCTTTTCAAATTCCCTCTTGGTCTTCTTGATATTCTTCTGATCAAAAGCCCAGAAAATACCTGTGCCTATATCTGTTCCTCCAGTAGGACGGGATGGAGGCAAACTACCCGCTAAGCCGCCCGCGCTTGCTGCTGAGCCCGATGGAGAAGATTTATTACTGGCTGCCTGGTACTTGCTTTTTTCAGCAGCTTCTTCAGCCTCTTTCTGCTTCTGAAGTTTAATATTGACCGCTACGATCTTTAATTGCTCCGGGGTCAGATTGGAGAGATACAAGAGACTATCCTGCAATTTAATCGTATTGAGATTGAGCGCGATGTCCGTCAGGTTGTCAGCTAATTTCTTGACCTCCTTAAATCTTGGGTCAGTAGATTTCATGATCGCTGCGCATGCCTTGTAGGCTTGTTCAGCTTCGACGTATTGCAGTTGCTGCATGTAAAGTGTAGCAAGCAAATACTGGCTTTCAATTTCCTGGAAGGCATCGGCGCCAACTGTTTCCACACTCTTTTCGAGATGCGTGATGGCCAGCGGGATATCTTTTGCATCCACGGCCAGTGTACCCATCAGATAATATATCCGACCCAGGTAGTTGACATTCTTGATGTCCTTGACCATCTTCTCGAGTTGTACCATAGCATCAGCACTTGTCATGGTGTTGTTTTGGACCGAAGAGCGAATGATAGCCAACTGCGTATTGAACGTCATCTCATAATCATTGCTGAATTCAAGTGCTTTCTGGTAGTATTTTCTGGCTTCTTCTACCCTGCCCTCACGATAGTGTAATTGTGCTATGATATAGCTATACCTTGCCTTGTTTGCATTATTGTTTGCCCGCTCAATGGCCGTCTCCAAAAATGGAATGACCTGTGGATAATTGCCACGTTGAAGGTGATAATAAGCACGTGCTACAGGTAATTCCATATAGACCCGTGGTGGGAGGATATCATCGCCCTCGAGTCTTCTGAACTGATAATCAGCAGAGGTCCAGTTCTCGCGCTCAATATATGTTTTAGCGAGCCAAAGAATCGATTCATCATATGCAGCTGCACGAAGGAAGAAGTTAGCCTGGTCGCCTTCAGCTTTTGCTTTTGCTTTAAGCTCAGCAGCTGTGGCTTCATATTTCTTCTCTTCAGACAGAGGGATGGCGGTAGTTCCATCCGCGGCTTTCGTGGTACCTGGTCTCACGAGGTCATCCGTAGGTTGTCCTTTCTTCTTTCGCTTGCGGAGTTCTTTATTGTACTTCTTTCGTTCTTTCTCAGCCTTCTTACGTGCTTTCTGCAGCTCCTTCTTCCGCTTGTTGGCTTCCTTTACCTCTGAATCAGATTTTCCGCCTTTCTGAGAAGTACCCGATTTATACCCCTTTTTATTCTTTATAGTAGCTCTCTTGCCGGTGGGAAGAAACTCATCCATATAGAATTCAAAGGCATTCTCGGCAGACTCGTAATCCTTCTTTAAATAAAGTGATTTTCCAATGAGCAGATAGCAATCATCTGCCCAGTCACTGTATTCATGCAGGGTGACGACCACTGATACCTTCTTTATGGCTTCATCCAGGTCGGCCTTGACAGCATCTGCGTTGTCAACAGCGGCGTATTCATATAATGGAAGGATTTCGTTGTAATTGTCCTGGTACTGGTCTTCCAGCTTGACAATACTCGCATTGACCAGTTCGTTGGCGTTAAACCAGCCGTTGAACCTGGAAGTGAGATTGTGATAGTATTGCCCTATTTTTGACTGGTCATTCCGGCTTTTTTTGGTCACGCACCCGGTTAGGAATCCCAGGGCCAGTATGATCAAAAAGGCATTTTTCACGTTATTAGGGTATAAGAGGCTGTTTGATTTCAAACTGATAGGGAATTTCCTGAAATGTTTAATGCTATTTAACTGAATCGGAGGCAAATTTATTTTAAAAAATCAGTATCCGTCTCATCATCATGATAGAGCAGGTCAAAACCCGCAAACGCAATTGGCATACGATCTACAGGTTAGTCCTCCGTAAGGATGAGACCCTGGAGGAAGTTGGCTCCTACAGGCTTACTCTCTTGAACATCTATATACTTCTCTCCTCGCTGATCCTGGTAGCTATGGGAATGATGGCTGTGGTCATCTTTTTCACACCACTCAAACGTCTCGTGCCGGGTTATGCCGAACCCACGCAACATCCGGAATATATCAAATTGAGTAAAAAAATGGCAGCTCTGGAAGGTGAATTGACGAGCTATAAGCTTTATTATGAGCACTTTAATCAATTGATCCGACCACCAGACAGCATCAATGCCCCCAAAGTAGCTTATACCTCTAAGGTCGTCACCGGTAAGAAAGGAAAGGAGACCAGTGGAAAAAAAGTAAATACTAATGAGCCCGCCAAGGCGCCAAATACGATCCTGAATAGCTCCCCTGGGATGACTATTCTAAATCTGGCTGATTACCGTTACCTCATGCCGCCTATTTCAGGGGTGATCAGTAGCGGATTTGATGCTGAAATCGACCATCTGGGCGTAGATATCCTTGCGCCTCACGATACTCCGGTCAAAGCCATTTGGGATGGACACGTTATCACTGCGGACTGGACGCTCGAAACCGGCTATACGATTGGAATCCAGCATAGTAATGATATGGTTTCCTTCTATAAGCACAATGCCACCTTACTGAAACGGACCGGAGCCTTTGTGCGCGCCGGGGAAGCCGTGGCCATCATTGGCAATACGGGGAAGATGTCTTCCGGGCCACATCTTCATTTTGAACTTTGGCTCCAGGGCAAGCCCGTCGACCCGACCAACTATATTGATTTCTGATGGAGGCCGTTATTTCTATTACAATCAACAGATTTTCAATTATTTCCAATAGTTTGAAGGCTACTAGTAGCTTCTGTCATCATTTTGGCTCATTCTTTGCGTGAACTTCTCTTATAACGATGAAAAAACAAATGCTGCAACCTGCATTTAATGAAAAGGGTGAGACCCTTAGCCCCATCCTGCCTGAAGAAGTCAAGAACTTCCTGATAGACATCGATGGGACCATCTGTGATGATATCCCAAACGAAGAGCCTGAACGAATGGTGGATGTACCTTTCTATCCGGATGCGCTGGAGATCATCAACACCTGGTATGACGAAGGGCACATCATTACGTTTTTCACCTCACGGACCGAGGCTCATCGTGAGATCACCGAAACCTGGTTAAAGAAGAGTGGATTTAAATACCACGGCTTGTTAGTAGGAAAGCCAAGAGGGGGAAATTATCATTGGATTGATAACCACATTGTCAAAGCCACCAGATTCAAAGGTAAGTTTACCAACTTCGTCAAGAAAAATAAGGAAATAGAAATATTCGAGCCTTAGGATATAAGCCTACCGCTTATATACAAGATACCAAGAGGTGGGCCGTTGCAGGAACAATTTTTTATTTCCTGATCAGGTCATCCATAGCTTCTTCAATCCTTTTGTATTTGAAGGAAAAGTTTTCCTTGATCAATCTGGCAGGATGTGCATTACAACTCTGCATGAGCATTTGGTGCATCTCACCTAACATCATTTTAAGTCCGAATACAGGAACTGGTATAACCAGACGATGTGGTGAATACACTGGACTAACCGCTTTAACTATTTCCTTGTTCGAAGCAGGGAAAGGGGCAACAGCAAGATATGTACCCTGCATCTTATCGTCCTCAACAGCGAGGATTATGATGTCCACCAGATCATCTATGTGGATCCATGGCCAGATCTGGTGCCCGTCTCCAAAATATCCCAGGAATCCAAATGGGGCTGTCTGGATGATTTCTGGCAATGCGCCACCTTTTTCACTCATGACTATTCCGATCCGGGTTATGACTGTTCGAATGCCCAAAGATTCAATGGCAGCATGAGCTTTTTCCCATAGTTGGACCGTGTTGACCATCCATTGATCTTCGACAACAATCGGAGAGGTTTCGTCAAGTGGTTCAGATCCCCTGTCGCCGTATATGCCGATTGCAGATGCCCCGATATACGTCTGCGCTTTCAGTAATCCCTGTTGAAGATATTTTTCAAGGGTGGCTGCTGCATCAACACGGCTATCGACAATTTCCTTCTTCCGGGTGGTGGTCCATTTGCTGCCGGCAATCGAAGCACCAGCCAGGTTAATAATGGCATCAAATGTCATGACTTCGGCCAGGGAAATAGTTCTCTTTGCCGGATTCCACACCATCTTTCCAGGTCCCGGCTCCCGGCTCAGGATCATCACCTCCCAACCAAGACTTAATGCGCTTTCCTTAATAGCTGTTCCTATCAGGCCTGTTCCTCCGGCAATCAGCAGTTGCTTTTTCATACGCTCTACAACAGCTATAGGTCAGTATGGTTACAATATCTGTCTAAAAAGTTATTGTCATCCCCCAGCATGTTTGATATGGTTTGCTCAATACGCCTTTGCATGTTTATCTTTGAGAAATGTACTGGAAGGGAATTACAACTCACACCTTTTTTTGCGTTTTACTGGTAACAGGCCTTTTCTCCTGTAAAAACGCTACGGATGTTTCATCATCATTTTCGCTCAATCTCCGGTTACCCAATGAGCCGGAGAGCCTGCATCCAATCTTTTCAAAAAGCTCGAATGCTTCACCTATCGAGAGTCTAATTCTACTACCGATAACGGAGTATGATCCTTTTTCACTGACGCTCACACCCTTGTTGATTACAAAAATGCCTGTTCCTGAAATGGTCACAGAAGGAAAACATGCCAATGGCAAAGTCTTCAACCTTGAATTCCGACCAGAAGCTGAATGGGCTGATGGCAAACCGGTGACAGGTGAGGATTATTTATTCACTATCAAATCGATTTACAATCCGTATGTCAATGCAGACAGTTGGAAAAACTTTGCAGAATTTATCAGCGAGATACTGATCGATCCGAATGATCCGAAAAAAGTGGCTGTATATTTTGACAGCACCTACCTCCTCGATTATGAAGCAGCTACCAATTGGAATCTCTATCCAGCGCATATTTATGACCCGGAAAATATCATGTCCAAATTTACGCTCGAAGAACTCAGAGCTACGGATAAAGCTTGGACTGCAGAACAAGACTCTTTATTAAAAAGATTTGCCACCTTGTATGAATCTCCGGAATTTTTCAGAGAGACTGTTTCCGGAGCTGGTGCCTATGAGCTCGATGAATGGATGACCGGTGAGTACATACGGCTGAAAAGAAAACAAAACTGGTGGGGTGATAAAATTGAAAATTCACCTTTGTTGCTCAAAGCCTATCCCGTGGAGATTACGTACAGGATCATATTAGATGCCGCTGCTGCAGAAGCAGCACTCAAGGCAGGTGAAATAGACCTCATGGCGGAAGTGCCTGCATCTTCTTTTAAAACGTTAAGTGAGGATCCTGACTGGAAAGATAAATTACAGTTTGAAACTCCACCACTGATGGTGCTCAATTATCTGGAGTTGAATAATCGTGATTCTATTCTGGCTGACCCCCGTGTAAGGAAGGCTCTTGCCTATACATTGGACTATGATGGGATACTCAACAATGTCATGGCAGGTCTTGCCAGAAGAACAGTGGGTCCTATACATCCTGACAGAAGTTATTATCACAAGGAACTAAGCCCATTGAAACAGGATGTACAAAAATCACTTTCGTTGTTAAAAGAAGCTGGTTGGGAAGACACCAATGGAAACGGTACTCCAGATAAAATGATTGGTGGCAAACGAGAGGAATTAAAACTCAGCATTAAACTATCCAATAAGGCAGAGGGAATGGCTATCGCCAATATCGTGAAAGAAAATGCAGCAAAAGCTGGTTTTGATATAGAACTTGACATCATTGACCCCGGACAAGTGCAGCAGGATTTGCGACAGCATAATTTTCAAATCTTGCCATTGCGTACATCTTTCTTCCCATCTCCAGATGATCCATTCTCGATCTGGCATTCTTCTAATGATATCCCTGGTGGCAGTCAACGAAGTGGATTTCATACGCCTGAGCTGGATCAGCTAATTGAAAATTTGCGCACCACTACTGATTCCGAGGAAAGAGCAGCAGCTTATAAAAAATTCCAGGAGATCATTTATAATGCGCAGCCGGTGATCTACCTGTATGTACCTCTCGAGCGAATTATTGCATCAAAGAAAATACAACTTCAAACCTCTTCACGTAGACCTGGTTACTTCGAAAACCTCATCAAACCAGCCGGATCTTAATATACCCTTATGATCAGATCCCTGCTCAGGCGATGTGTAAATGCCCTTCTACTCCTTGGTGTGATTTCAATCATTGCCTTTTATCTGAGCAAACTGGTGCCGGGAGATGAAGTACTTGACTATCTGAGTTTAGATGATTCGAAATATGCAGCATCGGTTGATCCGCTCGAACAAAGAGTAGCGTATGCAAGAGTAGCGAAGAAGCGTAGCCTTGATCTGCCGCTATTCTATTTGTCTGTTTTACCATCCAATTATCCTGATTCGCTGTTTCTCATCCTTCCTGTCAGTGATCGCCAATCTGTAAAAAAATGGGCCCAGGTATCCAACCAAAAGGAGGGAACCATAGATTTGTATCACGACTTGCAGAGGGGCTTAGGCTATGCCTGCCCTTTGGCGGATGCATCACCGGCGGCGGATCAATTATGTCAGATGATCAGCGAGCTCCTGCATACGCCTGATCTTTTCTCTGTACATCATATTATTTTGCGTCATCATTCGCTTATAGCAAAAGATAGTTTTGCAACACCGGCGACATTGGCCATTCTGGACACCCTTAATAAAGATATTGAACTACTAGTCAGATCAACAGGAAAGTCAATAATGGCAAAATGGTTGCCTGTCTTTTATTGGCATGGAACACACAATCAGTACCATCAGTGGATGGGAGGCTTTATCACTTTCAAACCTTTAACCTCCCTGATTGATGGAAGGAATGCGTGGTCAAAGATTTTTGATGCATTAACCTGGACGCTGCTCTTAAACGGGCTGGCTTTTATACTGGCGATTGTACTTGGTGTGCTGATTGGATTGTGGAGTGGAACACATGATGGATTAAAAAAAGAAAGAGTGGTCAATATTATTTTGTTCACCCTCTTTGCATTGCCTTCGTTTTGGCTGGCCACACTCTTTATCTATTTTCTATCTTCTGGAGAATGGCTTTCCATTTTTCCTGCGGGTGGTCTTGGACCCTACCATAGTGCAAGTAATTTCTTCAAGAAATGGGCTGTGCTTCTCACACATCTGACATTACCGGTGCTGTGTCTATCACTGGGATCACTTGCTTATATCTCAAGGCAAATGAAACAATCGGTAGTGAATCAATTTCATCAGCCTTATGTACTTTCACTGCGCTCATTGGGCGTCTCCGAAAAAACAATTCTTCGAAAACATGTATTCCGGAATGCCTTGTTTCCGGTGATCACGATGATCGGAGGTGCTTTACCTGCTTTGCTTTCAGGATCTTTAATCATTGAGGTGATCTTCAGCATCCCGGGAATGGGCCGGTTGATGTATACGAGCCTGGTGGCGCGTGACTGGCCGGTGGTCTTTCCTATCCTCATGTTTGGTGCTGCTATAACGGTCTTTAGTTATATACTTACAGATGTTATTTACAAATGGGCGGATCCACGTGTTAAATCTCTGGA
>Ga0209063_1001566_pt1 | contig 11679 bp, 9 predicted proteins | sample KloWWTmeKNB19Kit_FD_187177 | JGI IMG/M metagenome (GOLD analysis project Ga0209063, IMG submission 187177) | Active sludge microbial communities from Klosterneuburg, Austria, studying microevolution and ecology of nitrifiers - Klosterneuburg... | ecosystem: Engineered > WWTP > Aerobic digester >...
AACGCATTGGCCAATGACCTTTCTAAGGTATTTGGGAGAATAGGACCGCGGTCAAAAGGACGATGAAGTGGTTTCCGCTTGCGCTTTTTCTGGCCTTCAGTGTATTGAATGCTACGGCCCAAAGCCTGGGGTTCGTACCCGTACTTGAAGATGAGGGCCTGCAGTTGAACAAGGATCGTTTACTAGCAGATGGGCGATCGTTGACCATTGAGACATTCAAATTCTTTATTGGGCACGCGACACTTTTCAGCAGAGGGCAGATCGTTTTTCATGACAGTGCCTATCATTTGATCGATGCGACTGATCCGGAGTCGCTGAATATCTTGTTGAAAGCAACGCAGAAACTCAAGTTCGATTCCGTTTCATTCACCTTGGGTGTGGATAGTATTACCAGTGTCTTCGGGGCTTTTGGTGGAGATCTTGATCCCACCAACGGTATGTACTGGACGTGGAATAGCGGCTACATCAATTTCAAATTGGAAGGTACAAGTCCTGTTTGTAACACGACCAAGAACGCTTTCAATTTTCATTTGGGTGGCTACTTGGCACCTTACCGATCTGCGCAGGTTGTTGGGTTGCGTGTGCCTTCCCAGAATGAAGTGACCATCGGAATTGATCTTTCGAAATTCTTCCTTGAGGTAGATCTCGCCAAGGACCATACGATCATGTCGCCAAGTGCGCGTGCTGTTGAGCTTTCTTCGATCCTCGCACGTTCATTTCACATTGTAAAGTGAGGTCGAATGCTTCCATAGTTGTTGCGTGCGTGGCCCTCTTGGTGTTGTGTGCAGCTATTGTGCCATCCAGCGAACCAGTAAAATTGAAATACCCGGTTAGCTGGCCGACACCAACGTACAATTTCGCAGCAAATCCGCTCACCGCAGAGGGTATCGCATTAGGACGCAAACTGTTCTACGATCCCATTCTCTCTGCGGATAGCATTGTGTCGTGCAGTAGTTGCCACCTGTCGTTCACAGCGTTCACCCATGTTGACCACGCTGTAAGCCATGGGGTAGGAGATAGCATCGGTACGCGGAATTCATTGGCGTTGATGAACCTTGCATGGAGCAAACGCTTTATGTGGGATGGCGCAGTGAACCACTTGGATATGCAAGCCTTGGCACCCATTAATCATCCGGACGAACTGGGGGAGACAACAGCGCACGTGGTAGCCAAGTTGCAGCGCACGAGTACCTATCCACTGCTGTTCGAAAAGGTATTCGGCGATGCCACGATCACTGGAGAGCGCTTTCTGAAGGCACTCTCGCAATTCGAACTGACATTGGTTTCTGCGAATTCAAAGTACGATCGCGTAATGCTAAAGGCCGAAGCATTCACGGAACAAGAAGCCAACGGGTATGCCCTTTTCAAAACGAATTGCAATGCATGCCACCAAGAACCATTGTTCACGACGGGCGAATTCGCGAATAACGGCTTACCGATCGATTCGGTATTCAATGACTTTGGAAGAATGCTGATCACCAAGGACCCTGAGGATTCGCTGAAGTTCAAGATCCCCACATTGCGCAACATCGAATTCTCCTTTCCTTACATGCACGACGGCCGCTTCAAGAGTTTGCGGAATGTGTTGGACCATTATGGAGAAGGAATTCAACATGGCCCAACGCTTGCGCCTGAGTTGCAAAAAGGTTTAGCGTTGACCAAGAACCAACGGACCGATATCGTCGCCTTCCTGCTCACGCTGAGTGATCGTGAATTTTGCTTCGATCCGAATTTTGCTTATCCGAGAGAATGAAAGCGAAGGATTCGAACCATATCATCGTCAAACACGAAAACACTTCAACTGACCGACCTGATGAAGAATAGTATCCTAACAGCAGCAGCGATGGCGATCATCGCAACGGCTACTGCCCAAACAGAGCCGAACATTACTCACTGGTTGTTCAATACCACCGGCATTATTGGCCAACATTACGTAGCGGGTAACTCCACCCCGATCCAGGATAATGTACTGGCCAATGTGCAAACCGTGCAGTACTCTGCCGACTGGGTCTATGTCTCAACTCATGGTATTCCTGCGTACATAACCGGACCATTCCAAGATGGCAATCCATCGCTTGCGAGTGATCAGAACGCGATCTATCGTCTGCCTCGTGTACCTGCACAGAATACAGGAACTCCCACAAATACTACAGGGGGTAATATCGGTTTCTTTATCAACGGCGTTTCGTTGTTCGATTACCGTGATGGTGTTGCATGGAATGCCAATACCAATGCGCTTTGTGGTGGACCAGGAAACCCGATGTGCCCCGGAGGTCCGAACGCCAACCTACCATGGAACCGGGATGCGATCCCGGCTGAACGTGACGGCTTCGATTGTAACAAAGCTCACCCTGCAATGGGTAACTACCATCACCACCAGAACCCAAGTGCGTTCAACTTGGACCTTGTTGTGGTATCCAATGTCTGCGATCTATATGCTGCCGATGGCCTCTATGTGATCGACGCTGCACAACACTCGCCGTTGGTAGGGTACGCTTATGATGGCTTCCCGATCTATGGAGCGTATGGTTACGCAAATACAGACGGAACAGGTGGCATTACACGGATCCGTTCTGGCTATCAGTTGCGCAATATCACAGAGCGTAATACGAGCCCTACCGGCGCTTCGGTGACCAACGGCGCTCCCATCAATACAACTTACCCGTTGGGTTATTTCCGCGAAGACTACGAATACGTTTCCCACACTGAGCCATTCAATTTGGATGCACACAATGGGCGATTTGCGGTTACACCAGAATACCCCAATGGCACCTACGCATACTATTGCACCGTTGACGAAAATTGGAACAGCGCGTATCCGTATGTGATCGGACCCACATTCTACGGTATCGTAACAGGAGGCAAAGTGACATCCATCAGTGAGACAACAACGACTGTTGATCCGTTGGTGTTAGCAGTTGCCGACCAAAACACATCGAACCTTACAGTAAACATCTACCCGAACCCAGCTACCGATCTCATTGCGATCCAAGTAAGCGGATTGACCCGCGAGGATGTTGATGTCAGCTTGATCGACATGACCGGAAAAGTGGTCCGCCAAGCCTTGATCGTTCAAGGCAGTTCCATCTGGCACCTCGATACACGCACCCTCTACGAGGGCCAATACATTGTTCGCATTGGAAATGGCGCAGGCACTATAAGGCGACCCATTCAGATCATGAGGTAATAAAGCGGGTTATTCAGAATGAAAAATGGCCTGTTATGGAATTTGCCATAGCAGGCCATTTTCGTTTGGAGGTTGCACCGATCACTCATCAGTGCGTTATTGATCTGGATCGCTCACACCTTACCGTTGACACTTTTCCAGTGAGCCGTGCGTTAACAATGCATGCAGGGTATCACCTTCGTTGTAATGAAAAGGTCGCTTGGCTTTCTGTTGCTCGTCTTGATGGTGCTGCCAGCCACAGCCCAACGTTTCTCCCAACGCAAACGGCCGGATATCATCCCGTTGGAAGGCCAAGCAAGGCGCGGTGGCTTCTACGTTTCTCCAGGTCTTACATACACGCTAACGCGGGGAAAGAACCCTGAAGAACAAGTTTTTCGCGCCGGTGACACCAGCTATACCGCGGTATATGATCCCAACGGTAGGCCCGGTCTTTATCTGGAAGCAGGCTGGTTCTACCTAACACGCAATCCTGTGATCCTAGATTACTGGGACTTCGGCCTTGCGTACAAGAATCTTCGTGGAAATGAATTATACACAGGTGTTCTTGCGCGCGGAGATAGCGCCTTGGCCATTGCCGGAGAAGGGGATTTCGCTGAACAGTTCCTGACCGTTCATGCCAACGCGAATAAGTTCATTCAGACCCGGAATTACCAGTTCATTCAACTATCGTTGGGCTTGAATGCGGATTACCGAATTGGTTCAGCCTATGCGCATACGGGTGATCTATTTCTGAACCAGCATGAATTCCCTCCGAATATTGTAGGACAAGCACATTTCAAATTGGGGTATGGATTCAAGGTGACCGGAAACCTATTGATCATTCCCGCTATTGAAACACCCATCTTCAGTGTTACACCTACGGATGAAGGACGCTTTGGCGCGATGCAATGGTTCAGTAGCAACTATAGGCCACTTATCCTGAGTGTTCGATTCATGTTCCTTCGATCGCGGAAAGGATTCGAGTGCCCACCGCCGATCAAGCATAACGGAATAGAGAAGTCCTACAAGCAGGACGGGTACCATCCGAAATAGTTCCGGAACTAGCGGTGTTCAATTATTGATCAAGGCAGCCTTAACGCAAGAACGGGTTACTACGCTTCTCCATGCCGATCGTCGTTTCCGGGCCATGCCCGCAATAGACCTTCACATCATCGCCTAGCGGGAAAAGCTGTTCGCGGATACTCTTAAGCAACGTATCAAGATCACCTCCGGGAAGATCTGTTCGCCCGATGCTGTTCATGAAGAGCACATCGCCATTGATCACGAATTTTTGCTCCTTGTTGTAGAATGCGATGTGGCCCGGTGCATGACCCGGTACGAAGAGTACATGCAGGTCATGGCCCCCTAATGTGATGACATCGCCTTCTTCAATGAAGTGCGTTGGCTCCGGCGATGGATCCAGTGGAACACCGAACATGCTCGCTTGTTTTGGGCCGTTCCGCAGCAAAGGCAGATCCGCCTTGTGCATTTCCGGCAACAGACCATAGCGGCTGTGTACCCAAGAATTGCCTAGAATATGGTCGATGTGTGCGTGGGTAAGGACCAATTTTTTCGGAGTTAGTCCGTTCTCCTCTATGTACTGCTCAAGTTCATGCTGCTCAGTTACATTCCAGCATCCGGGGTCTATCAATATGGCGTCCGAACCATCATGAACTACGTAAGTATTTTCCTGAAAAGGATTAAAGGTGAACTTTGCTATGTGCAGCATGGCAATAAAAGCCCGAAATTCGCATCCTACGCCGGTGTAGGAAAAACTTGTGTCCTGAGCGCTCCGAAAGTAGACATCATATCGTGAATTCCATTCCGCACATCCTCCGAAAGTCCTTGCTCACAGCACTGTGCCTGCTCTCCATGGGCCTTGTCGACGCGCAATTCTACTCCGGTTCACAGCAGGAATATGGAAAGAACCGCATACAATACCGCGAATTCCTTTGGCAGCAATATCGCTTCCCTACCATGGAGGTGTATTTCTATGAGGAAGGAAGGGACCTTGCACGCTATACCGCCCAAGCTGCTGAGAAGCATCTCAAGGATCTGGAAAAGGAGTTTGATTTTGCCTTGGATGAACGCCTTCAGTTCATCGTTTACAACTCGCTTACGGATTTCCGCCAAAGCAATATCGGACTCAGTAGTACCGATGGACAGAATAATATCGGTGGCCTTACACGGATAGTCGGCACCAAGATCTTTGTCTATTATGAAGGTGATCACACGTTGCTCGATCAACAGATCCGAAGCGGCATCTCGCACGTGATCATCGACCAGATGATGTTCGGCGGAAATTGGCGGGATATGCTCAGGAGCAGCACGTTCATGAGTTTGCCGGATTGGTATACCGATGGCATCATCGCGTATCGTTCGCAACCTTGGGATGCCGAACTGAATAACCGCATACGCGACGCCGTGCTAAGCGGCCGATATGATAAGTTCAACAGGTTGCATGGTGAGGATGCGAAGTATGCCGGATATTCGATCTGGAAATATGTGGCCGATGTCTATGGGCCAGGCGTGATACCGAATATTCTGTATATGACCAGAGTTAGCCGCAATGCGGAAAGCGGCTTTCTGTTCGTGCTCGGAGTTTCGTTGAAGACGCTTACGGAAGAGAGCCTTGCATACTATCGAGCGCGTTTTTCGGAGGAGGATCGGTTCCGGCAAGAGATCCAACTGAAGCCCTTACCGATCAAGACCAAGAAAAGACGCACGTACAGTCAGTTCAAGCAAAGTCCCAATGGTCGGTACCTGTCTTGGGTGAGCAATGAATTAGGACAGTACAAGATCTTCATTCAGGATATTTCCACCGGTAAGATCAAGCGGATCATTAAGGGAGAAAAGAAATTGGATCGCATTGTCGATCGGTCCTACCCGGTGATCGCATGGCACCCGAGCGGACAAGCGCTGACCTATGCGATCGAACGCAAAGGCGAATTGTTCCTGCGGACCTACACCTTGGATGATAAGAAGACCACGCAGAAACCGGTCTTCATGTTGAACAAGATCTTGAGCATGGCCTATTCCGATGATGGCAAGAACATGGTGTTCAGTGCGGTTGAGGATGGGCGTACCGACCTGTTCCTGTACTATGTGATCGGCAACAGACAAGAGCGTTTGACCAATGACCAATACGATGATCTGGATCCGCGTTTCGTGGATGGTGATCAACGGGTCATTTTCAGCAGCGATCGAACGAACGATACGTTGCGTTTGGTCAATGCCGATGTGGCGTTGATAAACGGTAGCAAGGATATTTTTCTATTGGATGTTGCCACACGTTCGCCATTGCTTACGCGCTTGAGCAATACGCCCGGGGTGAACGAGGTGCAACCCATGCAGTATGATTCTGCCAGCTACACGTATTTGAGCGAAGGGGATGGGATCCGCAATCGATTCCTAGTGAAGTATGACAGTGCAGTAAGCCAGATCGATACCACGATCCATTACCGCTATTTCACAATAGAAGAACGGCTCACCGATCTGAAGCGTTCCATTTTGGAACAGGACGTTAGCGCGAAGCATAACCGCTACGCACAACTGCAATTCAGCGGAAATAAGTATTGGTTCTACACAGGGCGGACCGATGATGGACCAACTGCCGGTAATGCAGGTGATGATCAGGAAGGTCCCGGACAAAAGGATCCAGCCAATGCTACGTCGCTCTCCGATGATATGAGCCCGGTAGTGAAGATCGAGCTGCAACGCCCGCGACCGACAGGTGATAATACCGTGAATGTGAAGGATTATGTATTCCAGGATGAGATCGGTGGCGTGAAACCTGTTGATGCATTGGTAAAGCCGGAACCGGTATTAGCGGATGGAGAAACCACACCGGGTGATACCCTGGCAGCAGTTCCATTCAAGTACCCGGATCAGCGTAACTACAATCTGAATTTTACGATTGACCAGGTCGTTACGCAGGTCGATAACACGTACAGCAGCCAGTTCTACCAACCGTTCATTGGCCCGGATGCACTGAATCCGGGCCTAAGCGCGCTTACGCGAATGGGCATTACCGACCTGTTCGAGGATCATCGCATTCTGGGTGGATTCCGATTGGCGCTGAACTTGAATAATAACGACTACCTCTTTGTTTACGAGAACCTGAAGCGCAGGATCGATAAGCGGTTCACGTTCCAGCGACAAGCTCAACAACAGTTGATCGCTAACGGTGCAGGCGTAGTGAAGATCGTCACCCATAATTTCAGGTATCAATTGAGCTATCCATTCAGTGAATTGGCCAGCTTGCGACTATCGGCGGTCTATCGGAATGATCGCTATGTATTGCAAGCTACTGATCGCAATACGCTCAGGGCCGATAACGTGAGTGATCACATGGTCGGAGGTAAACTGGAATATGTGTACGACAGTTCAATGCCGCATGGCCTCAACTTCTGGACCGGTTGGAAACTGAAATGGTTCGCTGAGTATTACCAGCAACCGGATGCGAAGAAAACCGATATGCAGGTTGTAGGAATGGACCTCAGGCATTCGTTGAAAATTCATAGGGAGTTGATCTGGGTAACGCGTTTGGCCGGAGCAAGTTCATTCGGCAGTCGTAAGGTGATCCATTATTTGGGTGGTGTGGATAACTGGTTGTTCTCACAGTCCGATCCCAGCATCCCGATCGACTTTTCCCAGAACTATTTCTACCAGACCATGGGTGTTCCGATGCGCGGCTTTTTCTACAACGCGCGTAACGGATCCAGCTTCGCCGTGTTCAATACCGAATTCCGGGTTCCCATTCTTCGCTATTTGTTGAACAGACCCATCCGTTCAGATTTCTTGAATCACCTACAGCTTACCACGTTCGCAGATGTGGGCACAGCATGGACAGGTAACGATCCATATTCTTCGGAGAATTCATTCAACCGGAATACGATCTTCCGCAACCCACTGACCATTACACTCAATAATACGCGCGAACCGATCATAGCCGGTTATGGCTTCGGTGTGCGCACGCGGTTGCTCGGTTACTTCGTCCGTGCCGATTGGGCTTGGGGTGTGGATGATGGCATCATCCTACCGAGGGTATTCTATTTCTCGCTCAATCTGGATATTTGATCAGATGGACATGTCTCCACAAACCATCGCCGCATTGCTTGCTGTTGGGCTTGCTGCGGGCATCCTAAGCGGATTTGTAGGTGTTGGTGGCGGTATCATAATGGTGCCAGCACTTGTTTGGTTACTCAGCTATTCGCAACATCAAGCGCAAGGAACCAGTCTCGCTGTGCTTATGCTACCCGTGGTATTCCTTGCGGCCCGTAACTATTACAAGGCGGGGCAGATCGATGTGCAGACCGTTGCGATAATTGCCGCAGCATTCGTTATCGGTGGCTATTTCGGAAGTAAATGGGCGCTGGTGCTACCCTCCGATGCGGTGCGGAAAGTGTTCGGCGTTTTGATGCTTTTGGCATCGTTTAAAATGATCTTTGGCAAGTGATCGACCGCATTAAAAAAAGTATTGCTGAATTGCACCCGCAAATGGTGCAATGGCGAAGGCATTTACACGCACACCCCGAACTTTCGTTCCAAGAGCACAATACTGTTGCATACGTTGCCGCACAGTTGGAAGCCGAAGGGATCGAAGTGCGAAAAGGAGTGGGGAAGCTCAACACGGATTCAAAAGGTACAGGACTTATCGCCTTGGTGAAAGGTGAAAAGTCAAGCTCCAATGCATGTTTCGCGATCCGCGCTGACCTTGATGCATTACCGATCACCGAGGTCGGAAAGGACGGTTATTGTTCGACTTCGCCTGGTGTTATGCATGCATGCGGACATGATGCGCACACCGCCATGGTGCTTGGTGCGGGTATCGCATTGCATCGGCTCCGCAAGCAGTGGTCGGGTACCGTTATGTTGGTGTTCCAACCGGGTGAGGAAAAAGAGCCGGGTGGTGCATCGCTTTTGATCAAAGAAGGTGTGTTCAACGATCCGAAACCATCGGGGATCTTGGGCCAGCATGTAACACCCGAGCTCGCCATCGGCAAGGTCGGTTTTCGTTCCGGGCCGTTCATGGCCGCTGCGGATGAATTGTACATTACCGTAAAAGGAAAAGGCGGGCATGCCGCTTCTCCTCACATGCTTATTGATACGGTCCTCATCGCAGCACACTTGATCACCAGTTTGCAACAAGTGGTCAGCCGCCGCAATAAACCCGGCAGACCCATGGTGCTCTCATTCGGCAAGGTGATCGCGCAAGGTGCAACCAACATCATTCCGGACGAAGTGCATATTGCAGGCACGCTCCGGACTTTCGATGAAGCATGGCGCAGCGAGCTACACGTGCTGATCCCTCAACTTTCCAAGGATCTTGCAAAGAGCATGGGCGGCGATGTGGATTTCAATTTGGTAAAGGGTTCTCCTGCCGTTGTGAACGACCCGGAACTGAACGAACGCATCCGCGCCGCCGCGGTAGCCTACGTTGGCGAAGAACAGGTCGTGGAAATGGATATACGCATGGGCGCAGAGGATTTTGCTTACTACACCCAAGTAATGCCCGGTTGCTTCTTCCGCCTCGGAACCGGAAACCCGAATAAGCCTGGTGCTACATCAGGACTTCACCGCGCAGAATTCGATATCGATGAGGATGCACTTGCGATCGGCGCTGGGTTGATGGCTTGGGCGACACTGGGAGAATTAAATTGAAAGCGCGGTCACCGCAATCCAATTTCCTCCAACTCAATTACCGGCTTGCCGTTCTTGTCGGATAGGGTCATTTCCACCGTGTAGTTGGAGCGACCATTCGTTTTGTACAGGTCCATGCGCACATTGAACGCTCCGGGCCAATTGCGCACCGCTTGGATGTGTAATACATGCCATGTTTGCTCTGGCGGTTGCACCAACGTGCCGATCTCATCCACCACATCCTCGATCTCCGAAGCAGATAGCTGAACACCATCTGTGGCTTCTTCCAGTTCATCGAACCGGCCTTCCACCAACAGTTTCATCACGTGGCGGGCTATCATTTGAATACTGGCTGGATCCATCTTTTCCTGTGCTTAATTTGATCCTGAAGACCTCTCTTCGGGTTGTTTCGTTCACGGCTTTCTTTCGTTCACGAACGATTCCTGATTCCCGTCACTCATGTCTTTGTGCTGAGATCTCTCTTCAGGTGGTTTTGTTCACGGCTTTCTCTAACGATTAGAACAATTCCTAATTCCTGATTTCTGATTCCCGGCGATCTCCACGATCCTATGGATAGGACTTCGAGAGGTTGGAATTAGGAATGAATACCGATCGCACCATAGCGAAAACTTAAAGCACCCGAAGCAAGATCCTCGAGAACAAACTGATCGAGGGAATCAGGAATTAGGAATTAACAATCGAGCATAGCGAGTAATCGACCGAAGGGAGTAATCAGGAATTAGGAATCAGAAATACGACGAAAAGGAGTCAATTCGCAACCTCACTCATGAACCGCAACCGTACCATGCGCAATTCCTCTTCACTGTAGTCACCGTCAAACTCAACGCGGGCGGCTTCAATATCGTCCGTTTCGCTTTCACGGAAATAGTCCATGATCTCGTCCTGCGTGTCGCCTTCGAATACTTCATTGAGGTGGTAAACAATGTCCAGCTTGGTTCCGCTGGTAACAATGCTTTCCAGTTCGGTGAGCAGATCATCCATGCTAAGGCCCTTCGACTTTGCAATGCCATCCAAGGGTATGCGCTTATCAATATTCTGAATGATGTGGACCTTGTTACCGCTCTTTTTTACAACGGAACGAACAGTGACCTCTTCTTCACGCTCGATATCATTGTCATCTACGTATTGTGCGATCAGCTCAACGAAAGGCTTCCCGAATTTCTGCGCCTTTCCTGGACCAACACCGGTAACTTGGGTAAGCTCATCCATGGTGATCGGGTAACGCATGGTCATTTCCTCCAACGAAGGATCCTGGAAGAGAACGTACGGCGGCAGGTTCTTTTTCTTGGCGATCTGCTGGCGTAATTCCTTGAGCATCTTCATCAAGGTTTCGTCCGCAGCAGTGGTACGTACCGGCGCATTGTCCATGTCCGAAACGGTATCAGCACTGTAATCCCGTTCTACGGCGAATAAGATCTTGGTCGGTTTCTTCAGGAACTTCTTGCCCTTATCGGTCAAACTCAAATTGCCGTAGGTCTCAATGTCCTTGTGCAAATAACCGTTCACCACAGTTAGGCGCATAACGGCCAACCAATGACGAACATCCTTATCGCTACCCTTGCCATAGCAACTCCAGCTTTCGCCTTTGTAGGTCTTCATCTCACTGGTCTCCGTACCGGTAAGCAGATCGCAAATGAATTTGGCACGATGACGCTCCTTACTCTCCAGCACGGCTTCAAGGATCAATGCAACATCTTTCTGCGCATCAACGGTTTCCTGTGGGTTCAGACAATTGTCACAACTGCCGCAGTTATCCCCAGGTAGTTCTTCTCCGAAATAATGCAGCAGGTATTTGCGTCGGCACATGCTGGTTTCAGCATAGCTCACCGTATCCTGCAATAACTGTTTAC
>Ga0209063_1001576_pt1 | contig 11645 bp, 11 predicted proteins | sample KloWWTmeKNB19Kit_FD_187177 | JGI IMG/M metagenome (GOLD analysis project Ga0209063, IMG submission 187177) | Active sludge microbial communities from Klosterneuburg, Austria, studying microevolution and ecology of nitrifiers - Klosterneuburg... | ecosystem: Engineered > WWTP > Aerobic digester >...
GGCCGTGGGGAGCGGCGCATGACGGCGAACGAGCTGCTGCCGCTGGCGGTGCTGGCCTCCTCGCTGCTGCCGGGCCTGGTCATCTTCGCCCTGCCCGAAGAGCGCGTGGCGCTGCGCACCGCGCTCAACCTCGCCGGCGCCTTTGCCAAGATCGGCCTCGTCGCGCTGCTGGTGGCAGGAGTGGCCGCCGGCGAGGATTACGTCTTCCGCTATGCCGTGCTGCCCGGCATCGACCTCGTCTTCAAGGCCGACGCGCTGGCGCTGCTGTTCATCACGCTCTCCACGGTGCTGTGGCTGTTCACCACGCTCTACGCCATCGGCTATCTCGAAGGCGCGCCGCACCGCAGCCGCTTCTTCGGCTTCTTCAGCCTCTGCGTCACCGCCACCATGGGCATCGCCATGGCGGGGAACCTGTTCACCTTCTTCGTCTTCTACGAATTGCTGACCCTGTCCACCTTTCCGCTGGTGGTGCATCGGGGCACGGAGAAAGCGATGCGCGCCGGCACGATCTACCTCGCCTACACGCTGGTCGGCGGCACCGCGCTGCTCGTCGGCATCGTCTGGCTGCACAGCCTCGTCGGCCACACCGAGTTCGCCCACGGCGGCATCGCATCGGCACTGGGCGAAGGGCAGGCGGGCGCGCTGAAGGCCATCTTCCTGCTCCTGATCGCCGGCGTCGGCGTCAAGGCGGCGCTGGTGCCGCTGCACGGCTGGCTGCCGCAGGCGATGGTGGCGCCGGCCCCGGTCTCGGCGCTGCTGCATGCCGTGGCGGTGGTCAAGGCCGGCGCCTTCGGCATCGTGCGCATTGCCTACGAGATCTACGGCATCGAATTCGCCCAGTCGCTCGGGCTGCTCCTGCCGCTGGCCGTGCTGGCGGCGGTGACGATTCTCTGGGGCAGCTTGCGGGCGCTGTTCCAGGACGATCTCAAGAAACGCCTCGCCTACTCGACGGTGAGCCAGGTGTCCTACATCGCGCTCGGCGTCGCGCTGTTCGGGCCGCTCGGCACGATCGGCGGGCTGGTGCATCTGGTGCACCAGGGCGTCATGAAGATCACGCTGTTCTTCTGCGCCGGCAACTACGCCGAGACGCTGGGCATCCACAAGGTGAGCGAGATGGACGGCGCGGGACGGCGCATGCCGTGGACCACCGCCGCCTTCAGCGTCGCCGCGCTCGGCATGATGGGCGCGCCGCTCACCGCCGGCGCGGTGAGCAAGGCCTGGCTCGGCGACGGGGCGGAAGCCGCCGGCATGGGCTGGGCGCTGTGGGTGCTGTGGGCCTCCAGCCTCCTGAACGCCGCCTACTTCCTGCCCATCCTCTGGCGCGCCTGGGCGAGGCCGCTGCCCGCCGCCTGGCCGGATGAACACATACCTGCGCGCGGCCGGCGCGAGACCGCCTGGCTGCTGCTCCTGCCGCCGCTCGCCACCGCGGCGCTGACGCTCACCTTCGGCATCTTCGCCGAAGCCGAGTGGAGCCCGCTCGCCTGGGCGAAGCTGATCGCGCAGCGCGAGTACCTGCAGGCGGCATTCTGAGCCGTGCGGGAAACCCTGCGCCGTCTGCTGCCCGACCCCGAGCGCCTGCGCAGCAATCGCTGGCTGCGCTGGCTGGCGCCGGCGATGCAGGACCCGCGCCTGTGGCGCCTGACGCGGCGCGGCGTCGCCCTCGGCATGTTCTTCGGCTTGCTGATCCCCATCGCGCAGATCCCGCTCTCGGCCGCCGCCGCCATCGTCCTGCGCGCCAACCTTCCCACCGCCGTGGCGAGCACGCTGGTCAGCAACCCGGTCACCTACGCGCCGCTGTACTACGCTGCCTACCGCATCGGCGGCGCGATTCTCGGCGAGGAAGCGCCGCGCCAGGACGCCGTGCCCGCCGCGCCGCGCGAGCCGGGCGCGCCCGGCTGGCTCGCCTACTGGGGGAATCGCATCGCCGCGCTCGGCCGGCCGTTGCTGCTCGGCATGGCGATCATGGCCACCACGGCCGGCCTCGCCGCCTGGCTGCTCGTCACCTGGCTGTGGCGGCTGAAGGTGTGGTGGGACTGGCGCCGCCGCGGGCGGCGCTGAGCCGGCGGGAAAGTCAGTCGCCGCAGGACGGCGCTTGTTTGCCTTCGGCCGCCTGGCCGCCGGGCGGGTCGCTCATGGGGATGTAGCGGTCGAGCCAGATCCAGTGAAGGCCGGTGCCGTCGGTCAGCTTCGCCAGCGCTTCGCCGTAGCCGAGCAGCTTGCGCAGGGGCGCTTCGGCGCGCAGCACGCAGACGCTGGGACGCTCGTGCTCTTCGAGCAGCTGGACATCGCGTTCGGCGAACTCGCCGAGCACGGCTTCGCGATGGCGGGGCGCGATGCGCACGCGCAGCAGCATGATCGGCTCGTAGGGGCGGTTGCCCAGCGACATGTAGCGCACCTGCGGGGGCAGCAGTACGAGGTCGTCGCCGTAGACATCGCGCAGCAGCGCCACCGGCCGGGCGAGGGCCTCCTCGTTCTGCGCCCGCATCAGCAGGCCGTCCTGGGCGGCCTCGTAGGCGATCAGGTGGGAAGGGTCGAGCATGCGCATGACCTGGCGCGCGAAGCCGATCTGAAACGGGTTGGAGGCCAGTTGCGCAAGCCGCTCGAGGGGGAATTCGGAATGCACCATGTCTGCGCCTAGCCTTGCATGAGGGAGGCTTCCGGCTGGTAGACGAGCGCGGCGATGCGCAGCGGCAGGCTGCCCTTGTCGGTTTCCACCACCACGCGGTCGCCCACGGCATGTCCGAGCACGGCGCAGCCGATCGCCGAGAGGACGGACAGCCTTCCCGCCGGCGGATCGGCTTCCTCCGGGAAGACCAGCTCGATCTGCTTCAGCTCGCCCGAATGGAGGTCTTCGATGACGATGCGCGAGTCGATGGTGACGACGTCGGGCGGCGTCGCGGTCGCCTCGAACATGAGCGCCGATTTCATCATCCCGTCCAGCGTGCGCAGCTGCTTCTGGATGCCGCGCGACTGCGCCGCCAGGGCCTCGGCCATCAGCGCGAGGCGATCGGAGTCCTGGCGCGTCAGCCGGATCGTGCCGTTCATTCCCATGTCGCTCCTCCCCGCGCCGGTTCAGGCGGCCGGCGCCAGCGTGCGCTCGACGTGCAGGCGGCGCACGCGGCCGTCCGGGAAGGGCCACTCGATGCTCTGCCCCGCTTCCAGGCCGAGCAGGGCGGAGCCGACCGGCGCCAGCACCGAGACCTTGCCGCTGGCCATGTCGGCCTCTTCGGGGAACACCAGTTCCACCTCGCGGCGCTCGCCCGAGCGCTCGTCGAGGTAGGTCACGCGCGAATGCATGCGGACGACATTGGCCGGCATCCGCTCCGCCGGGACGACAGTGGCGCGGCTCAATTCTTCCGCCAGCGCGTCGTGGCCGGCCAGCGGGGCGAGCCGGACATAGTCCGTGTCGGCGATCAGCAGCTCTTCGTTTTTCATGGCCAAGGCCTCAATCCGTAAAAGAAAAGCCCCGCCGCGGCGGGCGGGGACATGGTTGCATGATAGGGAGGATTTCCGGCGGGAATAAGGGCCTGGAATCGAACAAGACTGTTGCCTGATTGGCTACAATCCAGGCATGCAGGATCTCAATCTCATGGCCGTGTATGCCCATGTCGTCGAAGGCGGCAGCTTCTCCGCGGCGGCGCGCCGCCTGGGCATGTCGCGCTCGGCGGTGAGCAAGGCGGTGGCCAAGCTGGAAAAGGCGCTCGGCGCGCGCCTGCTCAACCGCAGCACGCGCCACCTGAGCGTGACGGAGGTGGGGGCGGCATTCGCCGAACACTGCAGCCGCATCCTCGACGAGGCGCTGCGCGCCGAGCAGGTGGCGAGCAGCCTGCACGCCCAGCCGCGCGGCGTGCTCAAGCTGGCGGCCTCGGTGGCCTTCGGCACGCTGCACGTCGCGCCGGCGCTGGCGGACTTCCTCGGCCGCTATCCGGAACTGGACATCGACGTGACGATTTCAGACCGCGCCATCGACCTGGCCGAGGAGGGCTACGACATCGCCGTGCGCGTGGCGCGCGAGCTGCCGCCCAATCTCGTTGCGCGCCGCCTGGCGCCGGTGCGCCGCAAGCTGTGCGCCACGCCGGAATATTTCGAGCGGCACGGCGTGCCGCGCGTGCCGCAGGATCTCGCCCGCCACAACTGCCTCGACTACACGCATTCGGGCGAGCAGGGCCTGTGGCGCTTCACCGGCCCCGAGGGCGACATCGCCGTGCCGGTGTCGGGACGGCTGCGCATCAACGACGACGAGGCGCTCTCGCAGGCGGTGCTGGGCGGGCTGGGCCTGGCGCTGCTGCCCACCTTCATCATCGGCCGCGACCTGCAGGCAGGGCGCCTGCGCGCGGCGCTGTCCGAGTACATCCCCGTCGAGCAGCATGTCTACGCCCTCTACCTGCCGACCCGCCACCTGCCGGCGAAGGTGCGCGCCTGCATCGATTTCCTGCTCGAGCGCTTCGGGCCCGATCCCTACTGGGACCGGGACTGAGATCAGGATTCGCTCCCCGTTGCCGCTATGCGCGGTCTGCGTTCTTCGGCATCGGATGCAGCACCAGTCCCACCCTGGCGATGGACTTGCCGTCCGTCTGCCTGACGACGAGGTCGATGCCTGCGAGGGTGACGCGGTCACCGACCACGGGGATGCCCTTGAAGCGGCGGGCGATCACTTCCGCCAGGCTGAGGTCGGCCAGTTCGGCGGGCGGCTGGATGCCGTAGGCGAGGCAGACGTCGGCCAGCCGCGCCTGCGGGTCGAGGGCGAAGTCGCCGAAGAAGCGGCGCTCGAGCAGCGGCTCCGGCAGCGGCCGGGCGGCGAAGCGGCGGCTGACGGCGTCGACGTTCCCGCTGCGCGCGAGGAGATAGACGATGTCGCTGCCGGCGAAGCGCGCGGCCTCGGGCGGCTCGAGCGGCCGGTCGCCGCGGAAGGCGGCGACGATGCGCTCGCCGGGCGCCAGATCCAGCTCGTCCGCCCCGGCGCCGTTGAGCGGGCTCCATTCCGGCACCTGGTAGCCGACCAGCTCGAAGCCCTTGCCGCCGCCGATGTCGAGCGCCACGCGCTGCCGCGCCTCGAAGACCGGCGGCAGCTCCAGCTTGAGCCGGCGCGCCAGCGGCGTGATGGTCCAGCCCTGGCAGACCAGCGAGACGAGGACGACGAAGAAGGCGACGTCGAAGTAGAGGCGCGCCTGATCCAGCCCGGCCATCAGCGGGAACAGCGCCAGCACGACCGGCACCGCGCCGCGCAGGCCGACCCAGGAGATGAACAGCTTCTCCGCCGCAGGCGCTCGGTAGAACAGCAGCGACAGCCACACCGCCACCGGTCGCGCGACGAAGATCATGCCGGCGGCCACCAGCAGCGCCGCCGGCGCCACCGCGATCAGCTCGCTCGGTGTGGCGAGCAGGCCGAGCACGAGGAACATCACGATCTGCGCCAGCCAGGCGAGTCCGTCGTGCACGCTGAGGATGTCCTGGACGGCATGCACCGGGCGGTTGCCGAGGACGATGCCGGCGACGTAGATGGCGAGGAAGCCGCTGCCGCCGGCGTAGGCGGTGGCGGCGAAGACGAACAGCCCGCCGGCCAGGGCGAGCAGGGGATAGAGGCCCTCGGCGAGGCGGATGTGGTCGATGCCCCAGGCGAGCAGGCGGCCGCCGGCATAGCCGGCGACGAGGCCCAGCCCCATCTGCTGGACGAAGAAGACGCCGATCTGCCATGACGGCGCCTCGCCGCTCGCCAGCAATGCCACCAGCGCCACAGTGAGGAAGATCGCCATCGGGTCGTTGCTGCCGGACTCGATCTCCAGCACCGTCGCCACGCGCTGCTTGAGGCCGATGCCCTGGTTGCGCAGCAGCGAGAAGACGGCGGCGGCGTCGGTGGAGCCGACGATGGCGCCGACCAGCAGGCCCTGCAGGAGGCTCAGGCCGAGCGCCCAGGCGGCGATGGCGCCGGTGATGGCGGCGGTGACGAGGACGCCGAGCGTGGCGAGCGACATGGCCGGCCTGAAGCCGAGCGTGAAACTGGTGACGCGCGTGCGCAGGCCGCCGTCAAAGAGGATCACCGCCAGGGCGATGTTGCCGACGATGTAGGTGGCGCGGAAGTCGTCGAAGCGAATGCCGCCCGGCCCCTCCTCGCCGGCGAGCATGCCGACGACGAGGAACACCAGCAGCAGCGGGGCGCCGACGCGGAAGGCCCAGGCGCTGACGAGGACGGCGGCGACGAACAGCAGCGCGCCGACGAAGAGCAGTTCGTTCGCCGCCTGCATCTAGCGTTCCGGCGCCACCAGCATGTCGCAGGGCGTCTCGAACAGCACGTGCTTGGTGACGCTGCCGAGCAGCAGTTCCTCGAGCTCCGTCTGGCCGTGCTTGCCCATCACGATCAGGTCGGGCCGCATTTCCTCGGCCAGGTCGCGGATGCCGGCGGCGGGATGGCCGTGCAGCATGCGCTGCAGAAAGTAAGTCCCGGCGGCACGGCGCGGCTCGAGGAAGACGTGCATGGCGTCCTGCGCCTGCTGGCGCGCGGCGGCCTGGTAGCTTTCCAGCACCTTGTCTTCCACGCTGGCGTAGCGCAGCGTGCTCTCGTAGGGCGCTTCGTACACGTGGGCGACGGTGAGCTCGGCACCCTGGCCCGCCGCCTGCGCCCAGTCCAGCGCGCGGGCGGAGCAGGGCGAGAAGTCCACCGGCACCAGCAGGCGCTTGTAGGGCGAGAGCGGCTCCTGCTTGACCACCAGCACCGGGCGCCGGCTCTTGCGCAGCACCTTCTCGGCGGTGGCGCCGAGGAACAGCTCGCGCACCAGGTGGGCGCCATAGCCGCCGACCACCACCAGCCCGGCGTCGAGCGCCTCGGCCTCCTCGGCGATTTCGACGTGCGGGCGGCCGATGCGCACGGCGGTTCCGGTGGCGATGCCGTGCTTCGCGCCGAGCCGCTCCGCCCGCTCCTTCAATTCCGCGTAGGCCGCGTCGAGCAGCTGCTGCTCGGTCTCCAGCGGCGTGCGTTCGAGGATGCTGGTGAGCGCCTCCAGCGGCAGGCGCGGCACGACGTGCATGAGGACCAGCTTGCCGGCGCCGAGCGCCTGCGCCAGCATGGCGGCGCGCGTTTCGGCGCGGCCGGCGTACGGGGACAGGTCGGTGGCGATCAGGATGCAGTCAAGTTTTTCCATCTCGGCTCTCCCGTGCAATGCGTTTCGTCTACTCCAGCGCCTCGGCGCCGATCCCCTCGAAGCTGCCGCAGGAATTCAGGTCCGACTCGCCGGCGGCGGGCAATTGCGCCGCCAGCTCGCGCAGCGCGCTGCGCAGGCCTTCCTCCAGCACCGGGTGGTAGAAGGGCAGGCGCAGGAGTTCGCGCACCGTCATGCCGCGGTCGAGGGCCAGCGCCAGCAGGTGCGCCATGTGCTCGGCCGCCGGCGCGCACATCTCGGCGCCGAGCAGCTTGCCCGTTTCCGGTTCGGCGTAGAGGCGCATCAGGCCGTGGTTGCGCTGGCCGGCGCGGGCGCGGCCCTGGCGGGCGAAATCGACCTCGCCTTCGATGATGGGCGTGTCCGCCAGATCGGCGTGGCGGCGGCCGGCGACGGCGATGTTGGGCTCGGAGAAGACGATGGCGAGCGGCGTGCGCCGCGCGTAGCAGGCGGGCTTCTCGCCGTTGGCAACGCGCACGGCGTTGAGCCCGGCGATGTGGCCCTCGTCGGCGGCCTCGTGCAGCAGCGCCCGCGCGCCGTTGGCGTCGCCGGCGAGGAACAGCGGCTGGTCCGCCACCTGCTGCGTGTTCGGGTCGAACGGCGGCATGCCGCGTGCGTCCAGTGTGACGCCGAGCGTTTCCAGGCCGAGGCCGGCGAGGTTGGGCCGGCGGCCGAGCGCGGCGAGCACGGCGTCCACCGTCGCTTCGGCGTCGCCGGCGCGCACGCGGATCGCGCCGTCTGCGGCAGTCACTTCCGCCTCGGCGCCGAGGTGCAGGGCGAATTCGCCGCCGAGCAGCGCCGTGGCGGCGGCACTGACTTTTGCGTCGGAGAGGCCGCCGAGGTGGCCGCGGCCGAAGGCGCTGACCGCGATGCCGAGCCGGGCCAGCGCCTGCGCCATCTCGACGCCGATGGCGCCGAGGCCGACCACGGCGATGCGCGGCGGCAGCGATTCCAGTTCGAACAGGGTGTCGGTGGTGAGGAGCCGCTCGCCCAGACTGCGCCAGGCCGGCGGCACCACCGGGCTTGAGCCGGTGGCGAGGACGATGGCGCGGGCGGAAATCTCGCGGCCGTTGACTTCCAGGCGGCCGGGGCCGAGCAGGCGGGCGCGGCCGCTGACGGCGCGCTCGCCGAGCCCGTCGGTCGCCTGCAGGGTGCCCTTGACGAAGCCGTCGCGCAGGCGCCGCACGCGGCGCAGCACGGCGGGCAGGTCTACCGAGAGAGCGCCGGCGCCGCGGATGCCGAATTCCTCGAAGGCGCCGCGCCGGTGATAGGCGTTGGCGGCCTCGATCAGCACCTTCGAGGGCATGCAGCCGACGCGGGCGCAAGTGGTGCCCCAGGGGCCGTCGTTGACCAGCAGGAAATCCTGCGTGCGCTTTTTCACCTCGCGCAGCGCGGCCAGCCCGGCGCTGCCGGCGCCGACGATGACGACTTCGTAGTGGGTGTTCATGGGGCTTTTTCCGGGGGCGGCGCGGGCGGCTTTTCGCCGGTCAGCATCTCGCGCAGCTCGGCATAGGGCTTCGCCTCGGCGAGGGCGGGCGGCCGCAGGCGCGCCGCCTCGGCTTCGAGCGCGGCGAGGCGCTGCCCGAGCCGGGCCTTCTCTTCTTCGAGGCCGGCGACCTGGCGGCGCAGCCGCGCACCGCCCCACTGGCCGCGGATCACCGTCGGCGTCGACACCAGCGCCGCGATCAGGGCGCCGAGGCCCAGCGCAAGCAGCAGAACCACCGCCAGGGTGCTGTCGAAGCGCCAGAGGGCGAAGGTGACCGTCACCGGCACGTTGTTCTGCAGGGCGAACAGCACCGCGCCGATGGCGAAGACGATGCCGACGATGAGCATGAGCTGCATGGGGAGCCTCCCGTTGTCGTTGTGCCGCCCGCTCAGGGCTTGCCGGCCGGGCCGGCGGCTTCGCGCCGCTTCGCCTCGGCGACGAATGCCTGGTAGCACTCGATGCCGCAGAAATGCCCGATGTATTCGGCGCCCTCTGGCGTGAAGGCGGCACTCAGCGGCACCTCCTTGCGGCAGGCGTCGCAGGAGATCATCGGTTCGCCGGGCGCTGCAATTGGCTTGTCAGTCATGGCTTCTCCTTTCGGTCTGGAATCGGTACCTGCATCTTACCCGTCGCATACAGCAGGCCGTGCCGCACGAACCACTTTTCCGCCTCGACGGCGAAGAACACCACGGCCGACAGGATCAGGCAGATCGCCAGCTCGTCCCAGTCGAGCGGCGCGGTCTTGAAGACCGGGTTCAGCGCCGGCACGTAGATCGTCGCCAGCTGCAGGCCGAGGGTGAACAGCACCGTCGCCATGAGAATCGGGTTGGACCAGAAGCCGAGGCGGAAGGTGGAATCGCGCTCGGAGCGGATGGCGAGCGCATGGCCGAGCTGCGACAGGCAGAGCACGGTGAACACCATCGTCTGCCAATGGGCGCCGCTGTGGTTGATGGACCAGGCCTGCAGCAGCAGGCACACCGCGCCCATGGTCAGGCCGACCCAGACCATGTGCTGCCACATGCCGTGGGCGAAGATGCTCTCGTCGGGCCGCCGCGGCGGCCGCTGCATGACGTTGCGCTCGGCCGGCTCGGCGGCCAGCGCAAGTCCCGGCAGGCCGTCGGTGACGAGGTTGATCCAGAGGATGTGGATCGGCAGCAGCGGGATCGGCAGGCCGAGGAAGGGGGCGAGGAAGATGGTCCAGATCTCGCCCGAGTTGCTGGTCATCGTGTACTTGATGAACTTGCGGATGTTGTCGAAGATGCGCCGCCCCTCGCGCACCGCATGCACGATCGAGGCGAAGTTGTCGTCGAGCAGCACCATGTGCGCCGCCTCGCGGGCGACGTCGGTGCCGCCGCGTCCCATCGCCACGCCGATGTCGGCGCGCTTCAGCGCCGGCGCGTCGTTCACGCCGTCCCCGGTCATGGCGGCGAACTCGCCGGCCGCCTGCAGCGCCTGGACGATGCGGATCTTCTGCTCGGGATCGACGCGGGCATAGACGCGGATGTCCTTCACCTGCGCCGCGAAGTCGGCGTCGGAAAGTGCCGCCAGCTCGACGCCGCTGACGACGCGGCCGCCCTGGTCGAGGATGCCGAGCCGCTCGGCGATGGCGCGCGCCGTGGCCGGATGGTCGCCGGTGATCATCACCGGCACGATGCCGGCCGCCTGGCATTCGTCGACGGCCTGGGCCGCCTCGTCGCGCGGTGGGTCCATCAGGCCGACCAGGCCGAGGAAGGTGAGGTCGCTCTCCGCCTCCGCCATGTCCGCCGGCGGCGTCTCGAAGCGGCGTTCGGCGAAGGCCAGCACGCGCAGCCCCCGCGCCGCCAGGCGGTCGGCCTGCGCCAGCGCCCCGGCGGCGTCGAAGGGCACGGGGCCGCGTGCGGTGAGCTGCCAGGGGCAGCGTTCCAGCACGGATTCCGGCGCGCCCTTGACGCAAGCCAGGTATCTTTCTCCATCTGCATGCACCGTCGCCATGCGCTTGCGCTCGGCGTCGAAGGGCAGTTCGCCGTGCCGCGGGAACTGACTTTCGAGCGCCGCGCGGTCGGCGCCGCGCGCAATCGCCGCTTCCAGCAGCGCCACTTCGGTCGGGTCGCCGACGAGGCTGCCGTCGGCCGCAGGGGCGGCATCGGTCACCAGCGCGAGCGCGCGCAGCAGGCTGGGCCAGGGCTCGACCCGCTCGTCCCCGCCGTCCACCCAGAAGGTTTCCGCCCGCATGCGGTTCTGCGTCAGCGTGCCGGTCTTGTCCGAGCAGATGTAGGTGATCGAGCCGAGCGTTTCCACCGCCGGCAGGCGCCGGATCAGCGCGTTCTGCCTGACCATCTTCGAGGCGCCCAGCGCCAGCGAGATCGCCACCACCGCCGGCAGCGCCTCGGGGATCGCCGCCACGGCGAGGCTGACGGCGGTGAGGAACATCAATACCGGCGGCTCGCCGCGCAGCAGGCCGGCGGCAAAGACGATGGCGCAGATCGCCAGCACCGCCCAGGCCAGCCGTGCGCCGAAGCGTGCCAGGCGCTTCTGCAGCGGCGTCTTCACTTCCTCCGCGCTGTCGAGCAGCCGCGCGATGCGCCCCAGCTCGGTGGCGAGCCCGGTGGCGACCACCACCCCCGTGCCGCGGCCGTTGGCGACCAGCGTGCCCTTCCAGGCCATGTTGCCACGGTCGCCGAGCGCCAGCCGCGCCTCGGCGAGGGCCTCCGTGCGCTTTTCGACCGGCTGCGACTCCCCGGTGAGCGCCGCCTCGGCGACGCGCAGCTGCGCCGCCTCGAGCAGGCGCAGGTCGGCCGGCACGACGTTGCCGGCCTCCAGCAGCACGACGTCGCCGGGCACCAGCCCGTCGGCGGGCAGGGTCGCCACGGCGCCGTCGCGGCGCACGCGGGCCGAGGGCGCCGCCATCAGGCGCAGCGCCGCCATGGCGCGCTCGGCGCGCCATTCCTGGACGAAGCCGATGACGGCATTCAGCAGCACGATGACGATGATGGCGATGGTGTCCGAAGGCTCGCCGACGATGCCGGAGA
>Ga0209063_1001579_pt1 | contig 11619 bp, 11 predicted proteins | sample KloWWTmeKNB19Kit_FD_187177 | JGI IMG/M metagenome (GOLD analysis project Ga0209063, IMG submission 187177) | Active sludge microbial communities from Klosterneuburg, Austria, studying microevolution and ecology of nitrifiers - Klosterneuburg... | ecosystem: Engineered > WWTP > Aerobic digester >...
AAATGATAAATCTAGTAACCAGTGTTTTAAAAGAAAATAATATCAAAGAAAAAGATATTAAATTCGAATTATTTTCCGCTTCTTCTTCAGAGAATGAAATCAGTAAATCGTTAGAAGGTCACACTAAAATTACCATTTTACTGGATGACGAGGAGACTTCTTTCGAAATGTCACAAAAACAAAACGTATTAGAAGCAGCTTTAAAACAAGGTTTAGATGCTCCTTATTCCTGTCAAGGGGGTATTTGTAGTAGTTGTTTAGCCCGCATAACAAAAGGAACTGCAGAGATGAAAAAGAACACTATTTTAACTGACAAAGAAATTGCCGAAGGATTGATTTTAACCTGTCAGGCTTATCCAACTTCGAGTGAGATTTTTGTAGATTATGATGATGTGTAACGAACTGCCTCTAAAGTAAATTATTTACTTTACTAATTATTTTTTCCGGTTCTATACTTCTCATCGCGTCTTCATAATCCGCAATTTTTTTATTGCCATAAACAGATGTTGGAATTAACGGAAACTTTTCTCTATCTGCTGTAATACAATTTTCTAAAGGTTGATTAAACGGTGAAAAACCTGCAAACGGATGTGTGGCTCCCCAAAGTGTGATAACTTTTACGCCCAACATTGCGGCAATATGGGCATTCCCGCTATCCATGGAAAGCATCACATTTAAATTAGAAATCAACTTTAATTCTTCTTGAAAGTTTAGTTTACCCGCAACAACAATTACATTGTAATGATTGTTTTGCAATCGATTTAATTGCTCAATTTCTTTGCTACCTCCTCCAAAAAGTAAAATTTTATTTGACTTATTTTCGGCTAATACATCAATCACTTTTTGCATTAAATCCGAAGGATAGACTTTGCTGTCGTATTGAGCAAACGGTGCGATTCCAATCCATCTTATTCCAATTGAAGATGGAGTATCGACAATAATTGATGAAATTTCATTCGATAAAGAAGCCTTTGGAGGAAATTCCGGACTCTTTAAATCTAAAGGAAAACCAAGTTCTGAAAAAGTAATTGCATGGCGTTCCACCATCGGTTGTAAAGGTTTGAAAACTTTATTTGTGAGACTGGTTAAAGCCTTTTTTTCAGCTCTTCCTTTATCCGTAAAAGCTACTTTCTTCCCACTGACCGCAAAAAATGTCCGAACTACTTTTGAACGAAGAACATTATGCAAATCAGCAACTGCATCAATATTTAATTTTTTTAAATCGGAATATAATTTGAGTAAACCTAAAAAACCTTTGTGTCGCTTTTTTACATCGACAGAAAAAAAATCAACATTCGGAATACCCTCAAAAAAAGGTTTAAAAAAAGGTCGGGAAACAATGGTAAGTTTAACGTCAGGATATTGTTTTACAAATGCTCTTATAACCGGGACCGTCATAGCGACATCGCCCATGGCAGAGAGACGGATGACGGCGATATGTTGGATTTTTTGAGGCAACGATTGCTTGTTGAAAATTTAAAACCATTAAGTCCCGATGTTTCGGGATAAGTTTTATTAAGTTTCAAAACTTAACTTTTCTTACTGCTTTAATAGTTCAAAAAAAAATTTACTTCTTATTTTGATACAACACGGGGTTTAATTCCTCATCATTGTACATTTTCATTTGCTTGTAGACTTTCATGAATTTATCACCACTTTCAATATCTTTCAGTAATTGGTCTATGGATGAAAACATATCACTTTTTTGTTCTAATAATACATTTAATTTCTCTTGACATTTTGCTCTATGTTCAGCCGAAGCTTCTACTCGAGTAGCTTCCTCATTCATGTGATAAATTTTTAAAGCCAAAATAGAAAGGCGGTCAAATGCCCATGCCGGACTTTCGGTATTGATTTTTGCATCTGCTTTGACAGAAACACCGCTGTATTTTTGAAGAAAATAACTATCAATATATTCTACCATATCAGTACGAACCTGATTTGATGCATCAATTTTTCTTTTTAAAACCAAAGCTGCCACCGGATTAATTTGTGGATCACGAATAATGTCTTCATAATGCCATTGAACAGTGTCTACCCAATTTTTTGCATACAATAAATGCTCAATTTTATCTTTCGCATACGGGTTGTTAATCGGTTGATCTACATTGTTATGAATGTGATAATCAACAATACTTTGTTCGAAAACAGAAAATGCTATTTGTGAAAACATACCTATTAATTTTAAAATACAAATATACTTTTTATACCTTTATCAAACTAATTCCAATTCAAAAGGTTTATGCATCTTCATTATATCTCCGAACAAAACAGTATTCTCAATCATTTTTTGGCACAGATTCGCGATGTTACAGTACAAAAAGACAGTATGCGATTTCGTAAAAATATCGAACGCATCGGTGAAATCATGGCATATGAATTGAGCAAAATACTGCCTTACAAAAACATTGAAGTACAAACTCCGCTTGGCATTAAAAAAACAACAGCTTTGGAGGATCATGTTGTTTTATGTTCCATTTTAAGGGCCGGTTTGGCGTTGCACACCGGTTTCATGAATATTTTTGACAATGCTGAAAACGGATTTGTATCAGCCTATCGCCACCATCCAAACAACGATGATTATTTTGACATTTTGGTGGAATACCAAGCTGCTCCATCGTTTGAAAATAAAACCTTGATTTTAATTGACCCTATGTTAGCCACCGGGCAATCAATTGTTGCGGTTTTAAACAAACTACATTTAGATCAAAATCCAAAAGAAATTCATATTGCGGTAGTGATTGCTGCACCAGAAGGAATTGCTTATCTAGAAAAAAATCTCCCTTCTAATTGCCATTTATGGGTAGCTGCTTTAGATGATAAATTAAATGAAAAAAACTATATCGTGCCTGGTTTAGGCGATGCCGGTGATTTAGCCTATGGTGTTAAATTATAATTGAAACATAAACATTAATAACCCCGTGATTACAATGCTACTTGTAATAATTTCCTTTAACATTGAATCTCTGATAAATTCAAGATAGGCTGTAGCTAAAATGGAAAGAGGTAAAATGCTGAAAATAAGCAAATCATTACTTTTTACGGGTGAAAAAACATAAATTAACAAGCTGATTAATAAGCTGAAAATTATTTTTTTATAAGATGCATGTAAAATTAAAGGTCTTCTCGACAGAGTAAGTAGCATCGCGAATAGAAAAAATACTGAAAAAATAATAAAAAGTGTCAAAGCCAGATTTTCTACAGAATTACTAAAATAATGAAAATCAAAGTTTAGATCTATTTGTTTCCAAACAATACTTATCCATTCTTTATCTATTAGTAACGAAAAAAATAAAAATATCACTCCTACAGTAAAAAAAGCAATAAAAGGTAAAATCCAATTTCTATAATCACTGGAAACGTGAAAAATAATAGAGGCAAAAACAATTACAATAAATAAAATACTCCAAAAATGAAAAAGTGTCGCTATAAATATCCATAATGAGGCATCAAATATTTTTTCTTTAGGCGTAATTAACGATTTCATAGAAATTAATCTACGTAATGCCAATAAAATAAAAAAAGAGGCCAGAATTAAATTTATTTTGTTGAAAACTGAAGGAATGAATAGTAAGAAAGCAAAGTAAAATAAAAAAGAATAACTATTGTCTTTGCTCAATCCATTTCGCTTTGTAATGAAATTTGTAATGAATAATGAGGCGGTTACCAAAAGTAAAACCGTGCCTTTTTGAATCACATCAAAAAGCGTCAAAGATGAATCTTCCGTACTAATTACATGCTTGATTTGATAAATGAAATAGCAAAAAACCAACAAACTAGTAATTAAAATATAATTAAATGGTCTTGATTTACTAAAAACACTTGCTATCATAAGGATATTTTATACTTTTGCGATTGTAAATATAATACTTTATACCATGAAAGCATTTTTCGAAGGAATTCAAACCTTATTTGTAGACTTTTTATTCATTCCTTTTGATTTTTTCAGAAGTTTAGAATTATCAAGCTGGTGGGGTGCCAATACGCTTAATTTCATATTCATGCTTGTTTGTTTTGTTTCACTTGTTTATTGGACTTTACAATTGAAACAACATAAAGCTAACAACGAAGAAAATCAAGATACAACGGCTCACTCTTTTTTAAAGTAAGTCGAAACCGATATCTTTTCTATAATACATCTTATCAAAATGTAGCTTTTCTATGTTTTGGTAAGATTTTTTTATGGCCTCTTGAAAATCATTCCCATAAGAGGTAACCGTTAGTACTCTACCACCATTAGAAACTACTGTGTCATTTTCAAATTTTGTCCCGGCATGAAAAACAATAGAATCTTTCACTGCTGAAATACCGGAAATTATTTTGCCTTTTTCAAATTCTTCCGGATATCCTCCAGAAACAACCATAATTGTTGTGGCACTTCTTTGATCAATTTCTAAAATAATTTCATTTAATTTTTCATTGGCAACCGCTAAAAACAACTCAACCAAATCCGATTTAATCCGAGGAATCACAACTTCTGTCTCCGGATCACCCATTCTAACATTATATTCAATGACAATTGGCTCTCCTTTTACGTTTATTAAGCCAATAAAAACAAATCCTTTATATTCAATTCCATCTTTTTGAAGGCCTTCAATAGTTGGTTTAACAATTCTTGTCTCGATTTTTTCCATCAAGATTTCATCTGCAAAAGGAACCGGTGAAACAGCTCCCATTCCTCCGGTATTCAAGCCGGTATCTCCTTCGCCAATTCGTTTATAATCTTTAGCAGTCGGAAGAATTTTATAGTTTTTACCATCGGTTAATACAAAACAACTCAATTCAATACCATCCAGAAATTCTTCAATTACCACTTTTGAACTGGCTTTTCCAAATTTTTGATGAACGAGCATATCTCTCAATTCTTTTTTAGCCGCAGCTAAATCGTTCAGAATTACAACCCCTTTTCCTGCGGCTAAACCGTCAGCTTTTAAAACGTAAGGAGGAGAAAGTGTTTCAAGAAACTTACATCCATTTTCAACTGTTTTGGCAGTAAAACTATCATAAGCAGCAGTTGGAATTTTATGTTTAATTAAAAATTCTTTAGCATATTCTTTACTTCCTTCTAGTTTTGCCCCCTCTTTTGATGGTCCTATAACCGGAATTGTACACAATTTATCATCATTTTTAAAGAAATCATAAATTCCTAAAACCAATGGATCTTCAGGCCCAACGACAACCATTTCTACTTTTTCTTGCAATACAAAATTCTTAATTGCGTCAAAATCGGTTGGATTAATTGAAACATTTGAGGCGATTGTGGCAGTTCCTGCGTTTCCAGGAGCCACAAAAAGTTTAGTGCATTTTGAACTTTGAAGCATTTTCCAAGCTAAAGCATGTTCTCTTCCGCCGGAACCAAGTAATAAAATTGTCATGTTGTGTTGTTGTTAGTAGTGCAAAAATAAGGTGATTTAAATAGAAGTTAAAACGATATTGCAAAAAAAGTGTGAGAATATAGCTTTCGGTTAAAGGTTTTATTATTTTTGAGAATTAATTCTACTGTAGAAAATAATTAAATTATAAATGATTTTGTTTAAAAATTTATTGATTGAAACAATTGTAACATTAGGAGATAAATTACTTAATGCAAAGTACTTAAAATCCTTAAAAGATTGGAATCGATTTGATAGCATGTCTGAGACAGAACTAGAAAAAATTCAAAAAATAAATTTAAATAAAATGTTATTGCATGCCTCTAAAACAGTTCCGTTTTATAATAATTATTTTAATTCAAAAGATAGCACTACTAAATTAAGCTTATCCAATTTTCCTATATTAACAAAAGAAATACTTAGGGAACAAAAAGAAAATTTAGTTTCGGATAAATATGATGTAACTTCACTACAAAAAAATTTCAGTAGCGGAAGTAGCGGAATTCAGTCTTATTCCTATACTGATAAAAAACACAAATATTATCTTCAAGGTTTACAGACACACTGGTATATGTGGTCAGGCTATAAAATCGGAGATGCTGTTTTGCAATTTGGTATGTCGCCCAATCGGGTTTTTCCAAAAAATATGAAGGATATTTTTTATAATGTTCATTATCTCAATAGTTTTGCTTTAGATGAAACCAAATTAAAAGAAACTGCACAACTTTTAGAAAAAAAGAAAATAGAATATATTGTTGGTTATCCTTCTGCAATTAATGAATTTGCTAAAACATTAATAAAACACAATTTAAATTATAAAATAAAAGGAGTAATTTCTTTGGGTGATAAATTATTTCCACATTTTAGAAAAAACTTTATTGACGCTTTTAAAAACCCTAAAATAATTGACACTTATGGTTGTGCTGAAGGAATTTTAATGGCTTGTACGAATGATTTAGACTATTATTATGTGATGTCTCCCGCTGTTGAAATTGAAATTGTTGACGATTTTGGCAATCCTGTTTCCGACGGAGAAATTGGTCATGTTTTAGTAACCTCTTTAGTCTCCTATTCTATGCCAATGATTCGATATAAACTAGGGGATTTAGCGATTAAACTTCCTAAAGATAAATACCCCAAAAACAGAGCTTTTCAATATCCTATTTTAGAAAAAATTATAGGCCGTGAAACGGATGTCGTAATCACACCAAATAACAAAACATTAATTGTACATAGTTTTACCGGCATTGTTGAATATTATCCTGAAATCAAACAGTTTAAAATTATTCAGGAAAATAAAGAAGCAATTCTTTTTGAATATATTGTTGATGAATTTTTTACTTTTAAAGAAAGTGTTTTGGATGAAGTAAAATCCAAGATAGATTTATTAACTGATAAAACTTTAAAAATTGAATTCAAAAAAGTTGATTTTATTAAATCGACACCCTCTGGTAAACCTCAAATTATTGAATCAACTCTAAAATCTATTCGTTAGTTTCGGTATTTTAAAAAACCTCTAACCATCCAATGCGTCATATAATAAAACGATTGTAAAACCGTCAACTTTTCTACTTCTCTATAAAATTGCCATTGGTATTTAATTAAATCTGATTTTTTACGAGAAAGAGAATTTTGTCTTATTCGGTAAATTGCTTGGGTTTCCTGAATACCGTATGCAAATGGAATTTCTTTTAAATAACTCAGCCAAAGTCCCATATCTTGCCGCTTTCTGATGATAGGCATTGTTTTTTTACTTAAGCTTTTTATATCAATAAAAGCTGTCAAACAACTGATGGAATTTGTTTTTAAAATATCCGAATACGTTACTTTTTGAGGAACAATAAAATCGGAATAAACGAATTCCAATTCTTCGTTTGAACGTTTATAAGAGGAAAAAACAAAGTGAAATCCTGTTTCTTGAATAGTTCTAATACTATTTTCAATAAATCCTGGAAACCAGATATCATCTGCGTCTAAAAAGGTCATATAATCCCCTTGAGCTTTCTCAATTCCTTTATTACGAGCAATGGCAGGTCCGGAATTTTGATTCAATTTTATGAATTGTATTCTTTTATCGTGTGCTGAAATTGATTTTATAATATTTTCCGTCTCGTCAAATGATCCATCATCAATAATAATCATTTCCCAAGTTGAATAGGTCTGATTTTGAACGGATAAAATCGTTTCTGCAATATATTTAGCTGAATTATAGGTGGGTGTAATAATTGAAACTAAAGCCGACATTAATACGCTTTTTCTTCACCCTTGAAGATATTTATGACCGTTTGAAAAATAATTTTTATGTCTAAAATAAATGACCAGTTTTCAATATAAAAGACATCTAATTTAATACGATTAATCATGTCTTCATCTGTCTCTATTTCTCCTCTAAAACCTTTTACTTGAGCCAGGCCGGTAATTCCCGGTTTGACATAGTGGCGAACCATATATTTTTTAACGCGATTTCCATAAACTCGGTTTTGGGACCATAAATGAGGTCTGGGACCTACAACTGACATATCACCCAACAACACATTGAAAAACTGAGGTAACTCGTCTAAGCTTGTTTTTCTTAAAAATCGACCAATTTTTGTTACTCTTGGATCATTTTTTGATGCTTCTTTTTCAGTCGTATGATTCATTTGCATGGAGCGAAATTTATAACAAAAAAACTCTTCTTCGTCTAAACCCGGTCTTCCTTGTTTAAAAAAAACAGGTCCTTTTGATTCAAGTTTTATTAACAATGCTAAAAGCGGGACCAACCATGATAAAAGAAAAACGATTACACATAAAGAAAAAATAATGTCAAATATCCTTTTGAATGTTTTGGTAATTGGTTCATGTAGCAACGTTCGTTGAAGAGATAAAACCGGAAACATTTCGTAATAATCGATTTTCAGGTTTTTAGAAAAAATCTGTTTTGTATCTGGGATAAACTTGATGGTTTTGTTGTTCTCATCAGCAAATTCAACCAAATCTTTTAATTGCTCATTTGTAATTTCATTCAATGAACAATAGATTTCGTCAATTTTGTTGTTTATTACAAACTCTTTAATCTCTGAAACTTTTCCTTTAATGTTTTCATTGCTTTTTTTATCTGAGAAAAAACCAAAAAAGCGGTAACCATAATCATTTCTTTTTTCAAAAAGATCTTTCAAATTAATTGCTTCTTCAGTATAGCCAATTATAACGGCATTTCTAAAATTACTTCCGGTTACAATTCTATATTTTTTTAGATAATAAAACAATAAATATTTAATAAATACAATCAAAATAAAACTTGAAGTCATAAACAATGCTACAGCTTTTCCGCTAAACAAAGAATCTTTTGCAAAAGGAAAATAGGCAATCACAACCAATAGGAATACAATCGATTGTTTTAAAATTTTAGATAAAATTTCAACCGGCGTAGTAAATCGATATACTTCATAAAAACCGACAAAAAAAGCTATTAAAATCCAACATACTACTTGATATGTTTCAAAAAGAAAAAAATCAAGATTTAATTCTTCAAAAAAGAAAAAGGCTAACAATGTAATGACCAATAAGTCTAATGAAACACTTATCGGCCTAATAAATTTAGAATATCTTCCTTTTTGATTAGCTACCATATTAATGAATAAACCCCGAAAAATCCTTGTGCTCTTCTTTTAACAACTCTTCAGTAGAAAGTGTTTTAAAATAATCAAAGGTTATTTTCATTCCTTCCTCTCTTGAAACTTTTGGTTCCCATCCTAAAATTGCTCTTGCTTTGGTTATATCCGGTTGTCGTTGTAACGGATCGTTAATTGGTAAAGGATGATAAACTACTTTTTGAGTTGTTCCGGTTAATTTAATTATTTCATCCGCAAAATCTTTAATCGTGATTTCATCCGGATTTCCTATATTAACCGGTAAATCATAATCAGATAATAAAAGACGATAAATACCTTCCACTTGATCATCTACATAACAGAAAGAACGCGTTTGCATGCCATCACCAAAAATAGTTAAATCTTCTCCTCTTAATGCTTGTCCGATAAAAGCAGGAATTACACGACCATCATTTAATCGCATTCTTGGTCCGTAAGTATTAAATATTCTAACAATTCTGGTTTCTAAACCATGAAAAGTATGATAAGCCATTGTAATGGATTCTTGAAAACGTTTTGCTTCATCATAAACACCACGCGGACCAATGGTATTTACATTTCCGTAATATTCTTCCGTTTGTGGATGAATCAATGGGTCTCCATATACTTCAGAGGTTGATGCAATTAAAATTCTGGCATTTTTTACTCTTGCCAAACCGAGTAAATTATGCGTTCCTAGCGAACCTACTTTCAATGTTTGAATGGGAATTTTTAAATAATCGATAGGACTTGCCGGCGAAGCAAAATGTAGAATATAATCTAAGTTACCGGGCACAAACACAAATTTGGTTACATCATGATGATAAAACTCGAAATTTTCCAGTTTAAACAAATGCTGGATATTTTTTAAATCACCGGTAATTAGGTTATCCATCCCGATAACATAATAACCTTCAGCAATAAATCGATCACATAGATGCGAGCCTAAAAATCCGGCGGCACCTGTTATTAAAATTCTTTTCATAAAACATTTTTTTTAGGGGCAAAATAATATTCGGTATTAAACAAACAGTAAAGTAATGTAAAAAACATTACCCCTCGTTGTCTCCATAAGAAAGATTCTGTCAAAAATAAACTTATCATTAGAACTGCAAAAGCAATTTGTATAAAATCTTTGTTCTGTATAGTTTTTTTAAGGGTAAAAAGCAACATTATGACTAAAATCAGGAAACCAAAAAATCCCAATTCAGCAAAATTTTGAATATATTGATTATGAAAGTTTTTTGTTTGGTAACCTTCTTGGGTTTCATTTCCTCTAAAAACATCGTATTTAAAGGCTTTTTCTTCTAATTTTTTAAAAGAGGCATTGAGTCCGTATCCTTTCCAAAAAACAGATTCTTCCTGAAATAATTCGAAAAACATCCTAGCTTGATAGACCCGAAAAGCCGTGCCGGGGAAAAAATCATTGGGTGTGAACTTTTCATTGGTCCACGCTTCATAAACACTTAGCACATTCACACCCACCAAATCTTTATCAATTACCGTAGAACTCAAACTTTTTTCCGTATTGGATTGAAATTCCGCTTGAAAACGCTCTTTAATTTTGCCGGCAAATAGCAAAGTCACCAGAAGGACTAAAAAAACCAACATGTTTCTTAATCGCATCTTGTGGGCGATTTTAGAATAAAAAAAGTAGTCAATTAAAATCAGAAGGATAAAAACCAATACGATGTTTTTAGAAGACAACAACAATATAAATCCAAAAAGCAAGAGGCTGCAAAAAATTTCTAGTTTCGTTTTAACTTCTTTTGTAAAAAAGTAAAAAAAGGCAACTGCAACATAGACGGAAACATGAATGGCATTGACTTCTTTGGTTACCAATTCATGATAAAAAAAGACATTTGTATCATTCGTTAAAATAAATCGCACCATCGCTTTAAGCAAATAAAAAGTGACATATAAAACCATCGCATAACTATAGTATTTGATGATTTTTTGCCCTTGTTCCTTTGAAAATGGTTTCATAACCATAAACAAAATTGGAATCAACAGCAAGCTGATTTCCTTTGGAATTGCTTTTAATGTTGCTTCTTTATCAATGCTCCAAAAGTAAGAAAGCAGCATTAATAAAAATAAAGCCACAGCAGGTAAAAGCCATTTTTGAAGTCGGAATGTTGAAGAGGAATATTTAATTAAAACGGAAAGCGAGAATATCGCTAAAAAAACATTGTTTATTCCATAAGCCATCGGAATAGTACACAACACCAACAAAAAGGGAATAAAAGAAAAATGTTGTTTATTTTCCTGCTTGATGTCTAGCCATACATTGCTCAAAAAGTTGAAGATACTCTCCATTTATTTTCTCCCAGTTAAATTTGTTTACAATGGCTTCAAAGTTATTTTGAATGAATTGCAAGTTATCATTTTTTTTGATTTTGAGCAGTAAATTTTTTACTTCTTCTGCATTGGAAAAATAATAGCTGTTTTCTTTTAAAATACCACGATTAAAATCATTGTTGTGAGCTAAAACTAAAGCTTTAGAGGCCATTGCTTCCAACAATGAAGGATTGGTTCCACCAACTGAATGACCATGGAAATATAATTTAGAAAAATAGCGAAGATTATTTAAATGTTCAAGGTTATAAATAGCTCCTAAAAATTTGATGTTAAATTGG
>Ga0209063_1001581_pt1 | contig 11600 bp, 18 predicted proteins | sample KloWWTmeKNB19Kit_FD_187177 | JGI IMG/M metagenome (GOLD analysis project Ga0209063, IMG submission 187177) | Active sludge microbial communities from Klosterneuburg, Austria, studying microevolution and ecology of nitrifiers - Klosterneuburg... | ecosystem: Engineered > WWTP > Aerobic digester >...
GCTCTGCCAGATCACCTGTCTTATGTGCTTTGGTCATCTCTTTGGGGCGCATTTCGTAGAGCGTCACCTTGGCGCCACGATTCGCTGCCTGCCAGGCGGCTTCTGTGCCGGCCAGACCACCCCCGATGATCACGATGTCTTCACGCATGAATGGGAAACCTTTGAAAAGATGGAAGGAGGCCCATTGTAGGAATCGCCTTTTCTCGATGTCAAGAAACGCGAGGCCCATTCCATTCAGCCCTCGCCCATGAGGCCATCTGAAGCCATTGAACCGGAAGGCCGACCGGAAAAGGCCCCTTGAGTTTGTTGCTCCCTTTTGCCAGACCGTGCTAAACTCCGCCCGCGTGGGCGATTAGCTCAGGGGGAGAGCGCTTCCTTCACACGGAAGAGGCCACTGGTTCGATACCAGTATCGCCCACCATCTTTTCAACGACTTCCGAGACAGTACTCTCCGACACCCTCAACACTGTGGTCATGTTTGTGTCACGGTGTGACCGTCGGTCCAAAATTTCACTCCATCTCGCAGGCTTTCCTGGTAATGATGCGCACAGCGTTGCGTCATCCTCGGCGACTTGTGTCCGAGGAGCCGTTGCACCTTGTAGAGGTCCACTCCCGCCTGGACCAGCCGCGTCACAAAAGTGTGGCGGAGATTAGGGAATGGAGCGCGGGCACTACCAGCTCGCGTAACCATGACGGACAGGCATCGAGCAATCTCACCTCCTCGCCTTCCATCAGCCACCGAGGACCTTGATGGTCTCCTGCGGATTGCTCGCCAAGACCGTAAAGGCCAGCCGATCAATGGTGAGGGTGAATCTAGAATCCATGGGATCTATCGAACTCCTATACGGAGCGCTGTGGGTAGCGCCCCCGTGTTACCAAGACGGGGGCCAACGCGAAGGGAAGGAGGCGTATGGAGGCATATGTGCGCTTTCGTGCGCTAGGAGCGGCAATTGCGTGCATCGTCCAGAGGTAGGATAGGGTCGGAACAAGAAACCAGCTCGTTTTTTAATCCCTGTACGAAAACAAAGTTTGGAATGAATTATTAGACTTGTGGGATAGCATCAGAGTCTGCTGGCCCATTCATTCTATTGGGGCACGATAGTAGCAACATTACCCATGGCCCCGACATCGACGTGTGAAGATAGTCCGGACGCGAGCATTGAGGCAGCGCCAACAACCAATGCAACGTCGAATGCTGATGGGGGAGAACTTGCTGTAGGAGCGTTTCTTAATCAGGCCACTTGTGGGTGCGAGTAAGTCACAGGTGAACATGGCTTCCATTGTTCTTCAAGATTTCTACGATTCGGATACATACTACGTCCTTGACGAGGAGTCTGGAGACTTCTCCATCCAAGACAAGTCTTCTATGCAGCCAAATGAGACCCGCCCGGTCGGATTTGCCGACGTAAAGGCTGTGGGGTGGCCATGGAAAAGAAAAAAATGGCTGATCGCTCTCTATGCCATACATAAGACGCTGCTGCTTCGTGTCGGAGCAAGCACATTTAACTGGGCAAACCCTGACTTGGAGGTTTCTCGCGAGCAACTTTTTGGTTGTTTAAAAAGTTTTAGAGTTGCACAAAATTCAAAAGCAATTCTATCGCTTCTCTACTGTCATAACGATTGGGGAGGAACATTTCCAAATAACCCAGGCGGCGACTTTTGTACACACATTGTATGGAGTCTTCGAAGTCGTGGGGCGATGCTACGTTACATGTATCAATGGCAAGCTATAAGCCAGGGAAAGCCTTTGAATCAGTTACTCTTCAATGAGATCAATTCCCGTATACGCGAACGAGCCGAGGTTGGGAAGCTCTAGCGATACGAACCCCACCTCCCTCTATGACCAGGTCGGGAACTTGACCCGCGTCACCGATCCGGATAGCGTGCTGGCCATGACCTACGACCAGGCCAACAGGCTGCTGAGTGTGAACACAGCCGGCTCGCCGGACCAACCGGCCGTCACCCTGGGGTATGCCTATGACCAGATCGGCAACCGACTGCTCCTCGCCAAGGCGGCCAAGACAACCAGCTATCACTATGCCGGGCTGAATCGCCTGACGGGCCTGGGTAATGGGTTGACCCTGCCGCTGCCGACCACGAATCGCGAGGACTGGCGGAAGGGCGAAGGCTCAGGGCGGATGAACAGGGGACCAATCCCGGTATCCTGCGCAACGGGGTGAGCTTCGCGGCGGGCTTCGCCGGCCAGGCCTTTCAGTTCGACGGAGTCGACGACGAGATCGGGTTCACCAGCGCGGTGGGCCACTTCGGGTATCAAGCCATCGTGCTAATTGTTCTGCTCGAACCTTTAGCCATTCTTGCCCACTAAATTCTCTATCAGAGACTGGTTTAGAGAAGCATTTGGAGGTGCTGGACCAGAAGTCCCAGACTGCAAGCCATACCAGATCAATGCCGATTGGCCGGACAGTCTCTCTGGAAGTGGAGGATTCTAAATGAGAACAGCAAGTCGAACGTTTGTGGAGAGGCTTATTGTATTTGCGTTACTCTGCAGTAGTTTCATGGTTGGTTGCGGCGATTATTCCATTAAGCTCCCAAGAGAATACTCACTCGTCAGGATATATGGAGGCGCATTTCTCATTTATCATCCTGATGGTAAGGTTGCTGTAGATGCAAATGTTGATGGATATAAGGTTTATGGAACAATTGTTGTGGGGCACGTATCAGCCGCGGATCTCGAGCCTGAAAAATCCTATAGCAGGCCGGGATACTTCACTATTAATACAGAAACCCGCGCAATAGACGCTGGTCTCAGCAAACAAGCATTTCTTGATTCATTGCATAAACTCGGGATAGATACCGAACCGGCTTTACTTAAACCGGCCCGTTCGCAATCATAGCAGTGTAAGAAAACTAAATTTGGGGCCAGCAACTGATCCCGCCTCGCAGGCGACCAATATCCTGCATCAGCTCACTGCCACCAGCACCCAGATCAACAAGGCAGAGTATGTCTATAACCCCGTCGGGAATCGGACGAGTCTCAGGGATCGACGAGGCCCACAGGCCTTCGGCTACGATCAGCTCGATCGACTCACCAGTGCGAGCCATTCGTTGCTAGAGGTCTCACTGTCGAATGAGGTCTTGTGTGCCTTGTTCATAGGGATTCGGCCCTCATGGGATCGGCTTCGCTTTCTCATTTGATCCTAGCCTTGAATGGCCCTGAGATTGCGTCGATGAAATGTGACGCACAATTCCTCGCTCATCAAACATGACCGTGAAAGTATTCACGTTGGATGTTGCGCCGCCAGCAAAGAGCCCCACAATCGGGATAAACGTCGCGCCATCGACTTCCACATCCAAATGAGAGTAACTCCAAATCTCCATAATGGTTCCAGGCTGAGATGGCGGCAACCCGGGAATGGCCACATAGCTACCAGATTGGCGGCTAACGCTGTTCGGCTTGCCGAGAATCCGTTTCACGTCCTCCTTTGTGGACGAGTTGAGTATGACTTGAGACGTACGACCTTCATCCACAACGGAAGGGTTGCCACTACTCACGCAGCTTGATGTAAGCAAAAGAAACGCTAGGTACTGAATGGGGAATCCACGGAAGAGGCGAAACGAGAAGAACATAAGCGCCTCGCAGGGTGGCCCATTTTAGGCGGGAGGGGTCAGACTCGCAATGGCACGTAGCAGGAATGTCGAGACTGGTATCGTGATACTTGCGCAGATACAGGCACAAGTGCGATAGCGCATACGGTCATCGAGGGGCCGTATATTGAATATTTTTGACCGGCGACCTTAGCCGGCTTCACATCGATTTGCGCACCCTCGCCTGGGTGCTCGTTGCTGAAGAGGATCGAAAGATCGGCTGCCGGCGACGTCGCGACCTGTGGGCCAGATCGGAGGATAGCCGAGGTTCCAGCAGATCCAGCGGATCGTGGCGGTCACCACCCGAATACGACGCACCCGGCCCAAGCAGAACCGAATGCGCACCGCTCCAAAGTGCAGATCTCGGCGAGCCTGCCCAATCAGCCGAACCGCCTCTATATATCTTGATACCTACTGCGAACTGCAAACCGGCACATCCTGGTCCCTCCCCCGATCCATTGGCCTACTGTTCACCTCTGTAACAGCAATGGACACGCCAGTCTCCTCCTGGACCTCCTGTTGTAGGCGGGGAATCATCTTGTTCAGAAGAGTGTGATAGGTATCGGTATACCGTTCTTCCATCACCTGCTCCAGAGTCAGCTGCGAAGATATTTTCTGCCAGTTGCTCCCCACCTCATCGTTCATCAATTCCGAGGATGGAGACGGCTTTCCTTCCAATAAATCTGATCGACTCGCGACAATGTAGTACAGGGCTTCGACTGGCTTCTTGTCCTTGGTGCACGCAACGGCCTTAAACACACGGGTATCGCGCTCATCAAACGTTCCCGGTTTCTCCGGTTGAGCCAGCCCATCCCCTACCCATGTCAGCGACAGCAACACCAAACCGATCCCGGCAGAGAGATAGCTACCCCATCGACTTGGGGCAGACCGCTTCTGGACGGTGCTGCTCCTAGACAACAATGCAATGACTCGAAGTGCTGTGCCCATGATGTCCCTTTCTCAAGCGCCCGGACCATTCCCAACCTAGCACCGAAGAATTCTATGGGCGACCAGGAATTTCCCCGAAAGGTGGCCCCGGTTGATTGGACAGCCTAATCGCCTCGCTCCTCTGGTTCGCCACCTGCTGGTGGCTTCGGTGAAGTCAGGCTATCACGCGTACCACAGGGCCCGAATCCGGTGCCACCTCTTAACGCGAATGTATCTTTAAGAGGGTGAGGGAAAACAACTTGCCATAAACTCGATCAAACCAGAGAAATCTCCCTGGTCCGCCCTCTTCATCGCTCCAATATATCGTGCTCGAACCTCTTCTCCTTGAGCCATGAGGTGAATCTGAGGCCACTGAGGTAAGGGGTGCTTACGGGAATGGAGAAAAATATCTGTGACAAGCCTGGCGTGCCGCCCATTGCCGTTTCTGAATGGATGAATTTTCGTCAGCCGATTCTGAAGACGTGCGGCCACTTCTATGACTGGCATGTGTGACTCGGTGGAATCCCAGGCAAGAAAGTCGTCACTGAGTAACTTCAGTTGCTCTCGAATCAGGTGCGGCTCACAGCCCATATTGAGTCGTTCTTTGCGATACTGTCCTCCCCACGCCCAAATAGAGCCAAACATACTTCGATGCACAGCGAGGATAAAATCATCCGTGAGCCATGTTGTCCCGCGCTTTTTTCTTCGTGCTTCAAAAATATACTGGTTATAGGCAAGACTGATAGTTTGGGCTTCCGCAGCATTTCGATCAACTCGTGTGACAAGCGAGAGGTTTATCAGGCCTGACGTGTCCTCTCCCGGTGTGGCTCCGGCAAGGTGCGTCTCATCCGCCATCATTCTTCCCTGATATGCGTTTCCTCGTGCTGCGTAAAATGTTGTCTGTGCTCTTTTCGAGCAACTGTCGAAATGCTTCTTCCTCGGGGGCCTGACGTTCAAGCGCCATCGTGCCCATTGTCTGCTTGAGCCGCTTGAGGGCAACCGTGCGTGCCCGTCCTCGGAGTATTTCTTCAAGTGGCTTTTGCGGTCGCGGCTCAATAGAGAGCGTGCAGGAAAGCCCCTCATAGATCCGCCGGAGCGTTCCCAGCTGCGGATCGACTTTTCCAGACTCAATTGCAGCCAGGTTGGGCTGCGTAATATGTGCACGTTGTGCCAATTCACTCTGAGTCATTCTGAGGTAGTTGCGAAGAATGCGTATCCAGTCCCCGGGCGAACGATGGCTGGTCCCTGTTGGAGGCTCAACCGTGAGGCGTGACAGTGCGATATCGTCAAGAATCGTGACCAGCTTTCTCTTCATGGCTACATCATACTGTAAAGAATATAATATTGAGTAGTTTTATATTGCTAACAGCATACCTATTAAAATTTATATACTGCTAGCGATATACTATCGATATTAAGATATTGTTATAATTGATCAATGACGTTAAGCGGGTACTCTTATAGAGTAGTCGTAAGCCAGGGAGAAATGAGGAAGACAGGTCGAGAAGGTGGAGCGTGGATGATTTTCAAGGCTATGGCACTTCCCTCCAGGCAAGAGACCTTGATTCGAACTCGACTTCCTCGACCATAGGGTGGTCGCCTCCCTTCACTGGACAGAATCAGCACCCTGAGCTAGACTTTTCTCACAAGGAACACACATTCGTCTTTACGAATGTTCCGACAGAAGAAAGAGAGGCATAGCATGCGCGGGACTGTAGCAACGATCATCTTAGGATTAGCGCTGACCACTGGCTGCTCGACCACCAATCAGGCTGCGACACAAGACCAGAACTACAACGCGCCGCTCAGCATTTATAGCGCAATGGACAGTACCTCGTTGGTCTATTCCGACCCTACGGCTGCCTCACAGGCCAATGACAACCCCTATCGGTGGCTTGGATTCATCCTCCATCCGGTCGGGCAACTCGTTGACTACACCGTAAACCGCCCGCTGTATGCTATTACCAAACACGCGCCTTACATCTTCGGATACACGTCCGAAGATTCAATGATCGATTCACAGCGCCGGTAGCACTGCTCGACACTTCGCCGGCCGGGCCCCTCCCGGTGGCGAAGTGACATCGCCCGCCCGTCCGACTGCCAGTCGCATCTCCCTAACCATTCAGGTATGCTCTCCTCCGTAATCCTGTTCTACGTTGAACCCGAGCCTCGAACCGGCTATGCATCGCCGCCTCTCACTGCTTCCGTTATGCTTCACAGTCTGCGCCCTCTGGACGGGATGCGAAACTCCGCCCCCCCCCAGGGCTCCGCTTCCCCCTTCGGAGAGCGATCTCGATCTCATGGGGCCCACAAAACTCTGCGATTCACGGCAAGCATTCCTGGCAGTACATCCCGGTGTTGCGCCTCACATCGAAACCTGGGGCAGCGGGCAAGAACTCCGTATTTCCTCCGAGCACAGCCACTCCAAGAGCGATGAATCGTATTTTTTTGACGAGGACGGAACGCTGGTTGGAATGCTGTTCGTGTATCGCGCCGGACTCGATCTGGCCCCCTACAGGACCCTCCGATACACCCTCTCCCAACTCAAACCCAGTCTCGAGTTTTATTTGACGGTGGCACAGTTGGCTGATCGCCAAAACATGGAATCCAGTACCATCTATGACACCGGGGACGAAAAAACGACGACCCGATACCTGGTATTGGGAGAACGCGGCGACCAACGCCTACTCGAAGCGTCCTTTACAATCGATCCGTACGTGAAACTATTTTCTCCATACCGCAAGGAGTTTCTCGACCGCCTCCGCGAGACATCTACGCAGACCGGCGGCCGACAACTCGACAAACAGGGAGCTGAGGACAAGGAGCCCTTCGCGTCCCTGCAACAGTTCGCCCGTGGCCAAACGGCGCAACTTGCCTATTGCGGAACAAAAAACCAGGTCATCGCCCTCGACGCGTACCAAAAGGCCAGCACCTCGGGATTCACCGGGACAATCTGGCAGGCGGAGCTGCGCCACCGTTTGGGCGTCTCCTGGGAAGCGGCCGGCAACTTAGAAAAGGCCAAAAGCGAACTCGTCGCCTCCTTAGCCTTACGCCCTAATTCGCCGGAGGTCGTCAACAACCTTGGTGCCGTGTACTGGAAACTGGGCGAAAAGAAAAATGCTCTGGCCTCCTTCGAAAAAGCCATATTGATGCGCCCTAACTACGCCATTGCCCGTTTCAACGTCGCCGAGGCCATCGCGGATGACAACCCGAGGCGGGCTATTACGGAATATGAAACGTACCTGGCCCTCGTAGAAGGCATTCCCGAAGAAACGGACCGTGCCGCGCTCGCACAAAAACGCGTGCAAGCACTCAAGCACCAGTAGAATTGGGCAGGGCGCTTGATCGGCGTTGAATCGATGTAGGGAACGCGGGGCAGATCAGCGGGGGGACTTTTCGGCTTCTTCCTGACTCGTCTTACACTCGATACACAAGGTCGTCACGGGGCGTGCTTTCAAGCGCTTGTAGGGGATATCGCCCTCACAACCTTCGCAAATGCCATAGGTCTGCGTGACGAATCGCCCCAGCGCCTCATCAATCTTCTTGAGCAGTTTCCGCTCACGCTCGCGAATACGGAACGAGAAATGCTGGTCCGCTTCGGCGGAAGCCTGATCACTCACATCGGGAAACACTTCCAACCCGGTAGGATTCGTCAGCACCACGCCGGCTTCAGCTAAAATCGCCGCACGTTGCCCTTCGAGGTCCGCCAGAATGTCGGGATACTTGACCCCGTTGGCTTTGGATGGCTTTCGCCGAGCGGCGGTTGGAGTGGCTTTTTTCGTGGACGTCTTCATCAAATACTCGGAATCGAGATGCCGGTATTGTCTTCAGAGCGTAACCAGAAATTGGACTATAGCAGCCGTAAATCAACGGGGTCAATCCGTTCTTCGAGGCTCCGCCAAGGCATCACCATGCTCTCACCAGAATCTCATGCTCAGAGATCCCTCCGGCCTTCAATGGACTTGACGAGGGTCACTTCGTCCGCATACTCGATGTCCATCCCAACCGGAATGCCATAGGCAATGCGAGAAACCCGGACGTGATGCGGCTTCAACAGCCGAGTGAGGTAGATGGCGGTGGCCTCGCCTTCGATCGTGGGGTTCGTCGCCACGATCACCTCTTCCACCCCTCCCGCCTTCACTCGATCCAACAACTCCTCCGCGCGAATATCCGATGGCCCGACACCATCCAGCGGGGACAACACCCCGAGCAGCACGTGATACAAGCCTCGATAGCCGCCGGCACGTTCGATCGCGTACAAGGTGCTGGGCTCTTCAATGACGAGAATTTTACTGCGATCACGCTTCGGGTCTCGGCAGAACTCACAGAGTTCCTCTTCGGCAATGTTGCGGCATTGTCGGCAGAACGACAGCCCCTCCTTCATCGCCTGAATCGCTTCGGCAAGGCGCATCGCATCGTCTCGTTCAGCCTTGAGCAGATGAAAGGCCAGCCGCTGCGCGCTCTTCTGGCCGATCCCTGGCAGGCGCACCAACTCGCGCACAAGTTTTGCCAACAAACCTTGCTGATCAACACTCATGGCACATCGCCAAATCGCTGCAGCCGCCGGCCATCAAAATAAACCGGGGATCTTCATCCCGCCCGTCACGGCCTTCATCTCTTCAGCCATCATGTCGCGTGACTTTTTCAACGCATCGTTGCCGGCCGCCACAACCAAGTCTTGCAACATCTCGACATCGCCGGCCTTCACGACCTCCGGATCGATCTTGACACTCAACAGATCCATCGCCCCGTTGACCGTCACCGTCACAATTCCACCACCCGCCGTTCCTGACGCCGTCTTGCTCGCGGCCTGCTCCTGCACCTTCGCCATCTGTTCCTGCATGGCCTGCGCTTGCTTCAAGATGTTGGACATATTCCCGAATGGACTCTTCATTCCTGTACCTCCTGCGCCGGAGCAGTCGTGCGAACCTCCGCCAGCTCTCCGCCGAACATCTCCAGGGCTTGTTTCACAAGGGGATGTGCCTTCGCCTGTTGCGTCAAGATCAGGCGCTGTTCCTGCTCCTTTGCAACCCGGATCTGCTTCATCGTAGGGGCGGCCCCTGGATCCTGTTCCGCCACCTCGACGATCCGAATTCGTACGGCACACCCGTAAAGACTCTCTCCCAACGTCGCCAAGGCCTGCAGGTTATCCTCTTTCTCCAACATCGATCGCGCGGTAGTGGCCTGCTTGGCAAACCCCAACGTGATCAGCCCGCCCTCAATCTTGACCAGACGGCCCATTTCAAGGAACGGCGCGATATTAGGATGATTCATGGAGACCGCATCTTGAAACTGCTCCCAATTCACCTCCACCGCAACGGCCGAGGCCTCGGCAGAAGCAGCCACCTTGGACTCGCGCTGAACCGACGCAGCAGAAGCCGGAGCATTCATAGGGGCCGAGGAAGACGCCGCAGGCGGGGGTGCAGGCGGAGTCGCTACTTCGCGCGGGCGTGCGGCAGTGGAGGCCTTCGAGGCGCTCCCGCCAGAAACAGACGGTTTCGCGATGCTGTCCTGACTGATTTTCGCATCGGCAGGTTTGGCCGGTTGAGGCGGTGTCACCCTCTCCTGAGATTGCGCAGGCGCCGGTGTCACCACCCGGCGATCGGCTACCGGCCTCTCGGGCTGAACACCGGGGCGGCTGGATGTCGGTTGAACCTCTGCGTTTCTCAATAACCGGGTGGCACGGACCGCCGCCGTTTCGAGCACAAACCGCGGATGGGCACTGACTCGCAAGCTGTCTTCGGCAGCGGCATACATCCGAAACAAGTCCTGCAATTGCTCCACGGTGAACCGTCCGGCGTCGCGAACCAGTTGCGTCAAATCTTCTTCGGTCGCTTCGATGAGGCTCCGCAGCTCCGGCCCTGACGGCACCACCGCCGCCACCAGCATATTCCGCACGTATTCCACTAGATCGGCGCAGTACGCACGCACGTCGTGCCCTTGATCCAACAACGCCGCAATAACCTGCAGGGCCTTAGCGCTGTCCTGTTGAATCACCGCCTCGACCATGGCTCGTATGCGTTCTTGCGGGACCGCGCCGAGCAATGCTTCGAGATCCTCATGGCGAATCGTCTTGCCGCCGAACGCAATAATTTGATCCAGTAAACTGAGCCCGTCGCGCATGCTCCCCTCGCTGGCTCGCGCCAGAGCCAGCAGACTGCGGTCTTCGATACTCAACCCGTCTTGATCGGCGACATGCCGCAACCGTCGTGCGATTTCGGCCTTGGAGATCCGGCGAAAATTGTAGTGCTGACAGCGTGACAGGATCGTCGCGGGAATCTTATGAATTTCTGTCGTCGCGAAGATGAACACGACATGGGCGGGGGGCTCTTCCAGCGTTTTCAGCAGCGCGTTGAACGCCGAATTGGAAAGCATGTGCACTTCGTCGATAATGTAGACCCGATACTGCCCCCGGAACGGCGTAAACTTGACGTTCTCGCGAATCTCGCGAACGTCGTCCACGCTGGTGTTCGAGGCGCCGTCGATCTCGACCACATCCACCGACGTGCCCTGCGTAATCTCCTGGCAATTCGCACACGTATTACACGGCGTTCCGGTCGGCCCCTGCTCGCAATTCAGCGCTTTCGCCAGAATCCTGGCGACCGTCGTCTTTCCCACCCCGCGGGTACCGGAAAAGAGAAAGGCATGGGCAATCCGCTTCGTCGCGATCGAGTTCATCAACGTCTGTACGACGTGTGACTGCCCGATGACGTCGTCAAAGGTCCCCGGCCGGTATTTTCTTGCGGAGACTTGGTAGTCCATGGGGCGTGGATCATTCCTCGTGAATGGTACCGTCCATGGTATGGACGCTTCACGAATGACGTGTCGCGAGAGACGTCATCAATGAAAGTGGGGCCAGGTGATCCTGCGGCACACAGAACGAACCGCTTACCGTTGCTTCCTTCCGGACCTGGCGGGGTTCACAGGGTTCTGTTGCACAGGGCCCGGCCCCGTTACAGTTACAATATCTCTTCCATTGCCCCGATTGGCGAGGCGACGACTGAGCACAGGTCTCCTCAAACCTTACGCGGCATTTTTGATGGCGGAGAGGGTGGGCATTCGAAGTC
>Ga0209063_1001582_pt1 | contig 11600 bp, 12 predicted proteins | sample KloWWTmeKNB19Kit_FD_187177 | JGI IMG/M metagenome (GOLD analysis project Ga0209063, IMG submission 187177) | Active sludge microbial communities from Klosterneuburg, Austria, studying microevolution and ecology of nitrifiers - Klosterneuburg... | ecosystem: Engineered > WWTP > Aerobic digester >...
CCGAACCCGAACCGTGGCGATCAACTCTTCATCAACATCACGGAAGTGCATGCCGATGTTGTGACCGTTGACATCTACGACCTGACCGGCAAGCGCGTAAGCGCACGCACCATCCAGATACAGGACGGGTTCGTGAACTCCGCGATGGATGCCCATTCGATCGCCAACGGTCTGTACATGGTACACATCACCGCTGGAGAGAAGACCTATACGGAAAGGTTGGTGGTCCAGAAGTAGGGGAGCACAGAACAGAACGCCCTGCATCTTCCGCGGTCATGCGGCAAGGTGTGGGGCGTTCTGCTTCTATGGGGATACACTGTTGTTGGCGAACGCCACGCAGCGGATAGCGGGGTAACGGCCGTTGGAACGAACGACCTTTGCAGGGTCCATGTCCACCGAACGAAGGTCCTTGTTGCAACGAGCGCTGAGGGTACTCCTCGGTCTTGGAGCAGTCGTTGTGATCGCGCTTACCGTAGCGGCATGGTGGTTCACGCAGCACGGTGAAGCTTGGTTGGACCGCACGTTGCGGGAGCGGATCGCGGAGGTCATCGATGAGGCGAGTGTCGAGGGTTATCGCTTCACCATGGAAGAGTTGGTCACCGATGTGCGCAGTGGTGATCTGTCCGTCACCGGCGTTCGATTGGAATTCGCTCCGGAGCTCTTGGACAGTTTGCGCAGCGGTGCGTATCACTACCTATTCGAGGCCACCGTGGATCGCATCGAGTTGCGGGGCCTATCATTCTGGCGCTTGCTCTGGCGGAAGGAGTTCCGTGTGCGGGCCTTCGAGCTGAAAGGACCCTCCTTCCAATACCTCATCAGCGGTGTCGCGGTCGATCTTGCCGATCCCTTTTCACGTGTGGGTGGCGGATCGTCCATCCCTCTGCTTTCGGCGGACTCCGTGCTGATCCGTCGCGCATCGGCAAGGGTGCAGGACCTCGGCGATCGCTTGCCCGTGATGAACATCGACGACCTTTCGTTGACGGCCGTGGATGTGCATACCTACATGGCCATGCGCAGGAACGGGGTGCGACTCGCGGTGGGCGATGCGGACGTGGAGGCCCGAGGAGCGAGCATGCAATTGGCCGATGGCGCCAACCTTCGGATCGGTTCCGTGCGGTTGTCCGTGGGGGAGCAGCGGGGCCATGTGTTCCAGCTGCAGCATGAGGCATTGCCTGGACCGGCGGACACCTTGGCGCGATCGGTGACACAGCTTTTCGTGGATAGCATCGTTCTCGAACACTTCGAGGTGGATCGACTGATCTCGCACCAACAAGTATCCACCGGACATGTATCCGTGCATGGTCTGCGCATGCATGTGGAACTGGACAAGACCTTGGGTCCCGCCCCGCGATCGTCCAGAATGCTTCCGCCCCAAGCGCTACTGGATCTCGGCTTCCCCATCCGGGTAGACACCCTCAGCGTGTACGCGGCCCACGTGCTTTACCGGGAACGGGATGACGGGACAGAGCAATGGGGCGAGCTGCCTTTCTCCGAGTTGAATGCGGAGTTCCATCACATTGCGAACGGCCCGGTCGCGATCAAGGAGCACCCGCGGATCATCGGTGAGGTATCGGGCTTGATCTTCGATACGGCGCTGGTGCGGTGTCGCTATGAAGCCGATCTGGACGGGTCGCAACGGTTCACGATACATGCGACGCTCGCGGAAATGCCGGTAACGGTGTTGAACGGGATGACCCGCCCGCTGATGCGTATGCAGATGCAGAGCGGATCATTGGAATTCCTGGAAATGGACCTGGAAGGCGATGACCGAAAGGCCAAAGGGTCCATGGCCATTCGCTATGCGGACCTGAAGGTGCGAGTGGAGCCGGGAACGTCGCGCAAGCTGTTCACCAGCATGTTCGGGAATGTCTTGGAAACGATGTTGAAGGAAACCTATGGCGGCGGACTCTCGGCGGACCGGCAGCGGAAATTCAACATCGCGCGCGATCCCGAGAAGGCCTTTACCGGATACCTCTGGCATGCTACGCGCGAAGGCCTTGCGCGCAACCTCGTGCCGGAAGCATGGGGGCGCGTGCGCGACATGTTGCGCTCCGATGCCGATGAGCGAAGGGAGCTGCGGGCGCGCAGAAGGGCGCGGCAGAAAGGTCCGTAGAGATGGACGTTCCGCATGCGAGAAAAGCGGATCTTGTGGACCCGTGAGGTACGACTTCCTTCGCGTTGCGTTCGCACAGCGCTCAAGGCTGGATCAACCCCCAGCGCAAGGCGAAGAGCACCAAGCCGGTCTTGCTCTTGATGTTGAACTTGTCGAAGAGGGCGATGCGGAAATTATCCACGGTGCGGCGATGCACGTCCATGTGTGCCGCGATCTGCTCGTAGGTGTACTCCTCTTCGGAACAGACCAGTAGCAGGAAAGTCATTTCACGCGGTGTGATGTTGGCGAGGACCCCTTCGCGCTCGCGCTCTTGGCGCGTCTTCATCTCCGGATTGCGGGTCAGCAACTCGTGCGAACTCTCGGTGTAATAATAGCCGGTGAGCATCAGTGAATCCAACGCGATCCTCAAGATCTGTGGTCGTGCACTCTTCAACACGAAACCGCGGGCACCGACGCGCACCGCCCGCACCATGGCATCATCACTGGCATCGAAGGTGAGGGCCAAGGGAAGGACCGTAGGCGCGTGGGTCGTTAGCCAAGTGATCGTTTCGTAGCCATCCATCACCGGCATGTTCAGGTCCACGATCGCGATCGCCGGAGCGGTGGTGGTCCGTAGCGCATCCACGAATTCCTTGCCGTTGGCGAACTCCTGCACCACTTCATAATCGCCCATCCCGTTGATCATGTTCACCAGGCCGGAACGCATCAAATGGTGGTCGTCGATCAGCGCAACGCTATGCTTTGCCATCGGATAAAGGTGTGAATTTCCACGTGCAGCCGGTTCCGTTGCCGGTCTCCAAGGTGGCCTCGTAATTGATCAATGCACAGCGACGGCGGATGTTCACCAACCCGCCACCGTTCTTTATCGTTTTGGGATCGAAACCATGTCCGTTATCCGAAATGTGAAGTGTGGGCAACCGCGAACCGCCCAAGGTGATAACGATCGTGCTGGCCATGCTATGCTTCAATGCATTGTTCAGCACTTCTTGGAAAGTGCGGAACAGGATCACCTTCACGGCGGGTGGTGGATCGTCCTGATCACCTTCCACCGTGAGCAACACCCGTGCGCGACCGAGCCGTTCCACACGCACGGCTTCGGCCTCCAAGGCATCCATCAAATGGCGTTCCTGCCACAGGTCGTTGTTGAGTGATCGGCCCAAGCGGCGCACCTCATCGATGCCCTGCTCCAACGCACCCATGGCTGCGGCCACACGCGGATCGCTGGGCAACTCGTTCTCCAACCGGTCCAAGAAACCCATCTGTGCCACGGTGAGCAACTGCCCCACATTGTCGTGCAGCTCACGCCCGATCTCGTTCAAGGTCTGTTCGGTCGCTTCGCGTTCCGCCAGCATCACTTCGCCCTCGCGCCGTAGATCGGCCTCGGCGAGGTCTGCACGGTAGCGGTGGCGGCGGTTGGTGTTCACGATCATGAGGAAGCCCACGATCGCGATCATGGACAGGGCGAAAGCCGTGCCGACGATAACGATGAAGATGTACCGTTCATTATCCATCGCGATCCGCACGCTCTGTTCGCTCTGCGAGCGAACAAGCATAGATGTCAATGCCGTATCGCAATATGATCAACACGAACATGATGTGGTAAAGTTGCGCAGCGAGACGTGGATCATCATAAAAGATGAACCGGATCAAGCCGATCACAGGGATCATTCCTCCAAAAAAGATGAGCAACCCCATGAAGATCCAGAACTCCGGAACCCTTTGCAAAGCGCGATCACTTGTATTGGCAATGGACCAAAGCACCGCCAAACTCACCACACAAATCACAATGGCGTAGCCTAGGATGACCTCGGTCATCAGGAATGCGAACGGGTCGTTGAAGAAAAGCCCGCACACGAAGCCCAACGAACCGATCAACGCGGCCATCATGACCTGTGTTCTCCAATGCGGCCGGTACCGCTCCACCATCCACAGCAACAGCAGGAACTCGACCAACGTACACACGTTGTAACTGATCGCGTTCTTGCCCGTGGTGTTCGTCGCCAGCGCACCGGCCACCTCAGTGAGCAGAGCGACCAGAATGGACAGCTGCAGCACGCTGTAGAAGCCCCATCTTTCGGGCTTGGGTATACGCCAGCATGCCCAGAACGTGATCGCGATGATCACAATGATGCTAACCGTGGAGAAGGTGAACATGCTGCGATCGGATCACTTTTGAACGAGTGCCGAGCTGAAGGTCATTGCCGTTCGATGTGGAGCAGTAGGAACCGGAAGGAACTCTTCGCAGTGGATCAAAGGATGGCATGCCGCGTCGCATACTTTTTGCATTTAGGTGGGCAAAGATTCCCCAAGTCCCCTCCATGCATCTTGAATTCGAAGCTATCTATCCTTGCACTTTCATCCAGCAAGTCCGTTGCGGACCCTCCACTGCCACCAGAACGCGTTCTGATGTGCAAGCATAAATTGTGGGCGAAGCTCTTTTCTGCGGTGTCGTAGTCGGAAGCACAAGTGACCACCAGATAGACCGTGTCACTACCATAGGCACCTGAATTCTCATTGTACAGCCGCAAAATTTCCAGCTCATACGGCATGATCTCGAACTGTGGATCGGTGCCGAAGACGACCTTTTCGTATGCCGGTGCATCCGTTCTGCGCAGTTCGACGCGATCGAAATACCGGCCCGTGGTCGGAAGCGGTGCCGATACATAGTTCTTCTCCCAGTCAGGGTAAGACATTGGCCCTAGGAACGCACCATTCTCGAAGGGATGTACCGATACCTTGTCGTGATCTGGATATTCGTATTCCGTGCCGTTCCCGGAGATGTCGTCCAGCTTGACGAAGGAAAGGCCCAAGCGAAAGCTTCCATCCTTCAACCCGTAGTGGAACAGCACCGCTCGTTGCGTTCCAGACACACTTTGCATGCGTTCATCGATCGCCGACCAAGGGATCTCGACTTGAGTATCTTTTATCGCCGAACCTCCCTTGAGCCTGTAGTGCAATGGAAATTCATCCGTCATCTTCTTCCATTCAGAGGCCAGAAGGCTCATCCGACCTGGAGCCAATGCGGAGTTCGTTCGTTGCGATCCATCCACGACCGGGGTCGAGTCGATCGCAGTGGCCTGTTCCGTCTCTGAAGGACCGGTGCCGGATCCACAGCCGGTTAGTATCGCCAAAGCGCAAAGAACAACAAGTATGGCGGTGTGGAATAGTTTGATCCGGGCTTTCATATCGGGTGCGTTTTGGTAAAGCACGAAGGAATGCGCTCCCGCGAGCAAAGGGCCAGTGAAAAATACGGAGAATGGGACTGTGAAAAATACGTGGTCCCGAAGAAGTGTAGAAACCGGGTTCCTGCCCGATCCCTGGACCGTTCTTTTCCCCGTTGCCGGTGATACCACCAGCCGCATCACGCACCAGCAATGTGGTCAAGACCGGATCGTAGAGCGCCCCCCAAGGCCTAGATGCACATCGCACAAGGGGCGAACAGCCAAAGGGGGAACAGGGCTTCGCGTTACCGGTGGTCTCGGCCTTTGAAGCACTCAACACGCCACGCACCGAACGGATCCTGATCCGCAACCCGGGCAACCCGACCGGTTACATGATCAGCCGGAGCGAACTGGAGAGCCTGCGTAGCATTGTTCGGAAGCACGACCTCTACCACTTCGCGGACGTGACCGACTAAGGTCGTCGACCCTTTCCCTATTTCTGTCGACTTGAAACCATCATTGGTGTGCTTCCGTTGAAGCCAACGGTCCATGCATCCCGCACGGGCCGAGATCAACTGAACACCATGCACTACTTGTACCATTTCATCGTGATCCTCCTGTTTTCAGTCCCTTTCACAGCGGCTGCACAGGAGTCCCCCAATGGCGAGGAAGAACATCGCTACCTCTTCACGTTCCCGACCAACGTGGATGCGGCAACAGAAAAGGTCTTCTTGGAGGCGGTATCGGGCTTCGACCCGCGGATGCACGTGGATATCGATCTCGGGGACGAGACCATGAAGCTGTTGACCTACGAGGCCATCGATGCGGAAGCTGTTGTGGAATTGGCCTTGCAGCTCGGGATCGTGATCGAAACGATCCGCATCGAATTGGATGACACACAGCACAACAAGTACGAAGGTTGACCCTTCAAATTCATCACCTCATGAACTTCACTATACCAATGGGTCCACGTACCCTTACCCGAACGACGATCCTGGTTCTCGCCTTCGCCGTGCTGCTGACTCCGGTACTCGGCCAAACGGCCACGAACGCGTGCGGCTACAACGTCGGGAACCAATACGCGGTGAACGCTTCGTGTTCGTTCCAGACCTTCAACAAACCGACCAGCTTCACCAACACCTACACCCCGACCGGCTGTGGTGCAAGTGCCGTTGATGACGCTTGGGGTTGGTTCACAGCGACCTCCACCAGCACATACATCACCTTTGATCCGAACAACGCGGACGACCCGATCATGAGTGTATTCACAGGTGCCTGTGGCAGCCTCACACAAGTCGGTTGTGTGGATGCTGGCGGCTATGGATTCAATGCGAACCTCACGTTGACCACCGTGATCGGCACCAACTACATGATCCGGATCGAGAAACACGGCCTCAATTCAAGCATGAATGGGCGCCTTTGCATTTGGAACCTCCCACCACCTCCAGCGAACGATGAACCCTGCAGTGCCGTGGTGCTGGACATCTATGACAACTGCTCCTTGACAGCGGCTACCAACGCCAGTGCAACGGCTACGGTCGGTCCTCCACCTCCTGGCTGTGCGAACTATGCGGGTGGCGACGTGTGGTTCCAATTCGTCGCACCCGCGAGCGGTATGATCCGTGTGGAGACCGGAGTGGGCACCCTCACCGATTCGGGCATGGCGCTCTATAGTGCTACAGCGTGTGCCGGCACCTTCGCTTTGATCTCCTGTGACGACGATAGTGGCACCGGGAACATGAGCCTGATCCTTTCGCCGAGCATTATCCCGGGCAATACGTACTACATCCGAGTATGGGGCTACGGCGGTGCATTCGGATCGTTCAACATATGCGCTACCAACGCCGGCCCTCCGCCGAACGATGACCCGTGCGGCGCCATCAGCCTAAGCCTGACCAGCACATGCACGACCGATACGTATTCAAGCATGAACGCCACCTCGACAACGAGCATCCCTGCGCCGGATTGTGGAACGTATTCTGGCAACGATGTTTGGTTCAGTTTCGTGGCACCGGCCAGCGGATTGGTGACCATCCAGACACCAATAGCCGTCATGACCAACCTCGACATGGCCGTGTACAGCGCTTCGAGTTGCTCCGGACCGTTCACCCTCATAGCCTGCGATGCATCCAGTGGTCCCGGCAGTATGCCGTTCATGACGCTGACCCCACTTGAACTCATTGCCGGGCAGACCTACTACGTGCGGGTATGGGGCAACTACGGCACCACCGGCCTGTTCGACCTTTGCGCGAACACTGCCCCAATTGCGGATTGCGTATACGTGCTTCGGATGTTCGACTCACAAGGTGATGGTTGGGGTTCGAGTAATGTCTCCGTGCAGGTTGGCGCAGGACCGGCAGTGTCCTACACGAACACGAATTCGGATCAGGAAGTGGCCTACATCCCGGTAACCACCGGCGATCTGATCCAACTCGCGTACAATACCGGAGGAAGCGGGAACCAAGGTGAGATCAGCTACATCCTGCAACTCCAGTATGGCATGGCCTACAGCGATGGTCCGACCCCGGGAACGGGATCGCGATATGCCGCTATCGCCGATTGCCAATCGGCCCCGCCCTTGAATAGCGATTGCTACGGACACACGGCCATTTGCAACGCACAACAGATCAGCTCGAATCCGAGCAATACCGGTCTCACGGCCGATCTGAATGTCAACAACCGCGACTGCTTGGGCTCGAACGAGCGCCAAGGGACCTGGTACAGTTTCAGCCCTTCTGCTGGTGGAACTGTGGCATTCACCATCGCACCTACCAATACCAACGATGATTATGACTTCGCTATATGGGGCCCTTTCGTCTCCCTGAGTTGCCCGCCCCGTGTACAACCAATGCGTTGCAATTACAGCGGCACCACGGGGAACACCGGCCTCGCAACAACCGCGTCGAATCCTTCTGAGTCGGCCAGCGGATCCAAATGGTCCAGCGCAATGACCGTGGCTGCTGGGGAGTACTACATCCTGTACATAAGCAACTGGAGCCGAAGCGGCCTGGCATTCGACCTGACCTGGCAGTTGACCAATGGTGCGAGCTTGGACTGCACCTTGCTGCCGGTCGAGTTCTTAGGCCTGAATGGATACCCGGTGCCTGAGGGCATCAATTTGGAATGGAGCACAGCGACCGAACACAACAGTTCCCAATTCGCCGTTGAGCGCATGAACGCTCAAGGTGCATTCGAACAGATCGGCGCGGTCGCTGCGGCCGGTGCTTCCAACAACATGAACAGCTACGCGTTCTTGGATGAGCAGCCGCTTTCGGGCTGGAACCACTACCGCTTGATGCTGATCGACATGGACGGTTCTTCCGAGGCCACGGATGCGGTCGCTGTGATGCACCGATCCGAATTCGTGAACGGGGCCTTGTATCCTGATCCAGCGAGTGACAAGATCAGCTTCCAATTGGCCAACAGCATATCCGAGCAGGTCACCCTCTCCATATTCGATGCCAGCGGACGGTTGACCCAACGGGAAACGAGAGGACTCGGAGAGGGCTCGACACAAGTTACCATGATGGTCGATGCATTGGACCCTGGATCATATGTGCTTGTGGTGGATGATCGAGCGGGATCTTTCCTGTACACTGGACGCTTCATGGTGGAATAGCAGGAGCTACCACATGATCGAAGGCCGGACATCAACGTCCGGCCTTCGGCGTTGAGTACGGTACCGCGGACACATTGGGGAAAGGAGAGTGACCCACTGCCTCGCGCAACTGACAGCTGTTCTACCGCCAGTATACCGACGAGGGAATTCCTGCTCTGGCTTCAGCCATGGAAACACAATGGTTTCGACAAGACGGAACGCATGAATACATCGGTACGCGAACACAAACTGCGTCGCCTCGGATCAAGCATGATCTTGTGCGTGCGGCTGCTTTCGCACCACGCCTTGGTGAACGGCGTTCGATACACGTACGCCACCCGTAGTGCGAGTTTCGACAAACAGTTCACGCTGTACAACCATGCGGGCGGAGGGTCGTGCTGCTGCAACGCGATGGCGACGTGGTGGACCTGGACGGTACCTCACCCGTGAACTTCGATGTGGCTTTCGGCAACTACCACTTGGCGCTGCGCCATCGGTGGCGTGGTACCCACCCATACCGTCAGCGCATACGCGCAGGAGGACGTCAATCTGGATGGAGAGGTGAAGTACACCGGTGCCCGTAACGACCGCGACATCATCCTGCAGAACATCGGCGGGGTGGTGCCTACGAACACGCGGACGGAGCAGTTGCCCTGAGGCCGATCGCATTGGCCGCTGCGGCCACCGTCCTTCGCTATCCGATGGGCGCTCGCTGCGCGTCCGTCATTCCCAGCTGTCATCCCGACCCCGGGGGCAGGAACGACCTTGTGCGATAGGTCAAGAACTCACACCGCCCCCCACTCCCAAGCAAAGCACATGTCCACCTGCAGCGGCATCACCTCGCCGCGCACCATGCGGATGCCTTCCACTTCGTTGCGGTATTCCTGCTTGGTGAGGTGTTCATGGGCGCCGCTGCCTTCAGGGAGCAGGATGTGTTCTTGGATCGGGAAATGCCAGCGTTGCAGCTCCAGGCCCACATCGGGCGCGTCGGCGATGATGAGGCCTTCGCCGAGCAGCGAGAGCGAATAGCCGCGGATGCGTGTGCCCTCCATGTACACCACGCAGAGGTAGATGTGTTCCATCACGAGCGTGCTGCGATCGTAGCCAAAAGCCTTGCGGTCCAGGTGCAAGATCCCCAAGCGGTGTTCGGGTTCGTGGTGGATCACCTCGTCGCGGGTGGCTTGTAGGAACTTGCCGCCGGTGTATCGCAGAATGGTCTCGTGCGGCGCGAAACCGACCCCTTGCCACTTCGCCACATCGGCGGGTGCGGCCACCAGTTCGATGCTGGTGCAACCTTGTTCGGTAAGGGAATCGATCAGCGCATCGGTGAGCCATTTGCGCACTTCGGCATCGGCCTCGTCCAGGAAACCGAGCACCGTGATGCGACCGACATCATCCTGCACGAAACCGCAGGCCACGCCGATCACATCGCCGAAGATCTCGGCCATCAACGCAATTGCATAGGGTGTGCTCAGGTGCCAGCGCAGGCGGCCCAGCTGCTCCTCCCAACGGTCGGGCCACGGGTGCGCCGCTTGCTCGATCAGCTCAAGGGTGAGTGGGATGATCTGCACGTTCTCGTTCATTGGTAGGATCACTTCGCTGTGGCTTCGGCGGGTCGAGGGTTTCAGTGCGCCTGTGGGCGGGGGGGCGATGTCTGATGTCTGATGTCCGATGTCCTATGCGACGATCGTCCAAGCATAGGACATCAGACATAGGACAACGAACAAGCATTCAGACAACGAACAGGCATTCCCCCCACCGCGCTGCAAGTTCGGAGCAAGGTGAACAATGTGCAAGGGGGAGGGCGATGCAGGGGGGCTCTGAGGCATCCAGTTCCGCTAGCACCGGCAGTGCCATTGCGCTCTTGCGCGAGTACAAGCCCACGCGTCGAAGCACCGAAGTGCATGCAATTGTGCGTACGGTGCATCGCTCAGCGCGCAGGTCGCGGCGTAGTGGCGATGTGTACGATGCGCATGTGCGGGCAGGGCTCCTCATCCGGCGTTTCCAGTTCTGCCAACAACCCGTCGAGGTCGAAGTCCTTGGGCCAGAGGATCTCGCAGCGGAAGTCCTCGGGGTTTTGTCCGAACACGCGATCCAGGTAGTCGATGCCGAGCACGCGCACGCCGCCTTCCACGCGCTCGTCCAACATGAGGTCCACCAACAGTTCGCCCAACGTGGGGTGGTCGATGAATTCACAACCGGCCCGGATCAGCGCACCGCGTTCGGCATAGCCCAAGAAGTACGTGTAGCATTCGCTCTCATTCCATGCGAGGGTGCAGAGTGCGAACGAGGCCGCCACCAGCGGCAGGTCCGGCCACTGTTCGGTGGCGAGGCGCACCAGTTCGGTGGGATCGAAGGGCTGCCCGACTTGTGCCGCACGCCGATCCTGGATCGCTTGAAAAGCAGCATTCAGGTCGTCCGGGAGGTCGCACCAAAAGTTATCGTCGTCTTGGTCCGTGTTGTTCATCGTTCGTTGGTGTTGGTGAAGTACAAGTCGTCCTCAGTTGATCATTGATCGTTCTACAATCCTCCTATCGAGCTTCCTCGTTCGGCATGTCGCATTCGTCTTTCCACTTGGGCGGATGATCATCCGCCCTTACACTCCTTCGTCCTACAACCGTCCCGGTCTCCATCCTCACGCTCGTGCTCCGTTGATCATTGATCGTTCTACATTCTTCATTCTACATTCCTCTTTCAGGCTTCCTCGTTCGGCATATCGCTTTCGTCT
>Ga0209063_1001585_pt1 | contig 11585 bp, 7 predicted proteins | sample KloWWTmeKNB19Kit_FD_187177 | JGI IMG/M metagenome (GOLD analysis project Ga0209063, IMG submission 187177) | Active sludge microbial communities from Klosterneuburg, Austria, studying microevolution and ecology of nitrifiers - Klosterneuburg... | ecosystem: Engineered > WWTP > Aerobic digester >...
AATATCGTGGGTAGTATGCTGCAAAACCCGGGTTATTATGAGTCTTTTAACCTGCGGGAGCGTATCAAAGAAAAAGGAAAAGAGCAATTGATAACTGATATAAAAAAGGCTTTTGGTACGGAGATACTGGTCAGTAAGTTCGAACTGGATTCGCTTGATAAGTATGAAGAAGTGCTGGGAATAAAATATGATTTTGATTTTACCGGTGAAAAAGAAGATATCATTTACCTGAACCCGATGTTTGGAGAGGGGTATAAAGAAAATCCATTTAAATCAGCAGAACGTCTTTATCCTGTAGAAATGCCCTACGGTTTTGATGAAACATATACCCTGCAAATGGATGTACCTTCCGGCTATGAAGTGGATGAATTGCCAAAATCAATGGTGGTGAAGTTGAATGAGGAAAATGAAGGAATGTTTGAATATCGTATTTCCCAGTCTGGCAGCGGCATCTCCTTTCGTTCCCGCATTCGTATAAGCAGGGCCTACTTTATGCCTGAAGAATATGAGATGTTGCGGGAATTCTTTAACCTGGTGGTAAAAAAGCAGGCTGAACAGATCGTACTTAAAAAGAAAAAATAATTTATGCGCAATAGATTTATCCTGTTGATTTGCCTGGCAACACTGATCTCCTTAGCCGGGATGGCACAGAGTTCCTATGCCGTTGTGGCTATACCGGAAGCACTGCTCAAAAATGCAAGTGTAATTAAAAGAACAGAAGATATCCGGTATGAGATCACCGAGGGTAATAAAGCCAGCTTTTACCAGAAAGTTGCTTATACGATCTTGGATGAGCAGGGTGACCGCTGGGCCACACATGCAGAATGGTATGATAAACTCCGCAGCGTGGAATCCTTTGAAGGTTCCTTGTATGATGCTTCTGGCAAAAAGATCCGTAGCATCAAAAAGGGAGAAATAAAAGATGTGAGCGGTAATGATGATGCGAGCCTGGCAGATGATAACCGGGTGAAATGGCATAGTTTTTTTTATAAGGTATACCCCTTCACCGTTGAATACGAAACGGAAATTCGTTTTAAAGGGACCATGTTCTCTCCCGACTGGATTCCCCAGCAAAAAGGGGCGATGAGTGTACAGCACAGCCGGCTCACCGTGCTCAGCCCGGTCAGCAACCCGCTTCGCTATAAAATGTTTAACTATAAAGGGGAACCCGTTGTTGCCGAAGTGAAGCAGGGAAAATCTTACACATGGGAAGTGAAAGATTTGCCGGCGATCAAAGAAGAGTTTGCTACACCGTCCTGGCATGAGATCACCACCAGCGTTTTTCTTGCCACAGAAAAATTTGTACTGGAAGATTACCAGGGCAGCAATGCAAGCTGGAAAGATTTTGGAAAATTTGTGTATGACCTCAAAAAAGAGAGGGATGAATTACCTGAGGAGGTGAAACAAAAAGTGCGTCAGTTGACAAGTGGGGTCACTGAGGATAAAGAAAAGGTAAGGCGGTTGTATGAATACATGCAGCAAAATACTCGGTATATCAGTATACAATTGGGTGTGGGTGGCTGGCAACCCTTTGATGCCAAATATGTGGCATCAAAAAGATATGGCGATTGCAAAGCCCTCAGTAATTACATGTTTGCCTTATTAAAAGAAGCAGGTATCCGCTCGGTATACACGGTGATCGGTTCCGGCAATGATAATGATTACCTGATGGTTGACCTGCCTTCATCGCAGTTCAATCATGCCATATTATTTGTGCCGCAGGGAAAAGATACTGTTTGGCTCGAATGCACCAGCCAGACAAATGGTGCCGGTTATTTGGGAGGCAATACCGGCAACCGCTATGCCCTGGCTGTAGATGAAAATGGGGGTGCATTGGTCCGGACACCCCACTATGGGATGAATGAAAATTTACAGATCCGGAGTATTAAAGCCACCTTGGCTGAGGATGGCACCCTGCTGGTAAAAAGCAATACGCATTACAGCGGTATGCAGCAGGATAATATTCATGGTCTCATTAATAATCTTTCAAAAGACAAAGTGAAGGAATACCTGCATGAAGAGCTGGATTTTGCCACTTACGATGTGAACCAGTTTAATTATAGCCAGGATAAATCAATTCTTCCTGTGATAGATGAAACATTGGAAATAACGGTTAGCAATTATGCTACGGTCACCGGCAAGCGGTTGTTCATTGTCCCAAACATTATGAACAAAACATACCGGAAGCTAAGTGCAACCGATGAAAGAAAATATGATATCGATCTGGGGTTTGAATACAAGGATGTCGATTCTGTGGAGATCGAACTGCCCAAAGGGTATGAACCTGAGGCCATGCCGCAGCCGGTCTCTATCAGCAGCCAATTCGGAAAGTACAGTAACACCGTGAAATTGGCAGGTAATAAATTGATCTACTACCGCAGTATCGAACAATACAGCGGACGATTTCCTGCTAAAACGTATCCTGACTTGGTGAAGTATTATGATGCTGTTTACAAAGCTGACCGCAGCCGGGTGGTGCTGGTGCGAAATGAACAGCCGCTGAAAGGGTTCTGATAATTATAACCTAATTATTCTTTTTACTGAAATAGTATTTAATGCAAAAGCTTCTATCTGCCTTTTTTATTCTTTGCTCAGTCAGCTGTTTTTCCCAGCAAAACCCTACGGTCAAATTCGGGAAGATCAGTATTGCAGAAATAGAAAGAAAGAACTATGATGTTGATACCAGCGCTGAAGCTGTCGTGATTGCCGATATAGGCGCTACGCAGATCAAGGGAAACCGCAATGAATGGTTCTCGCTGGAATTTAGACGCCACAAACGGATACATATCCTGAAAAGAAATGCTTATTCGCATGCCACCGTTGAGATTTCTTTATATACAGATGGTAAAATGGAAGAACAATTGGATGACGTGAAAGCTGTAACTTATAATTATGAGAACGGTAAAATAGTTGAAACAAAACTTGATGTTAGGACAGGAGTTTTCAAGGATAAACTGGATAAGAACAGGGTGGTCAAAAAGTTCACCTTGCCTAATGTAAAGGAGGGCTCTATCATTGAGTACGAGTATAAAGTAACGTCCGATTTCCTTTTCAATTTACAACCCTGGTATTTTCAGGGAGACATTCCCCGTTTATGGAGTGAATACTCCGTCGCCATACCGTCCTTCCTTAAGTATATGCTGATAGCACAGGGAGAACACCCTTTTTATTTGAACACCAGCAAAGATAAACGGGCTAATTATTCCGTGGAATTAAAGAAAAAGGATTCATACGGATCAACAACTGGATCGGAACAGATCAATATTACCTGTGGTGTAACAGATTTTCGCTGGGCAATGAAAAATGTGCCTCCTTTAAAGGAAGAAGCGTATACGACCACTTTGTTGAATTATATGGCAAAACTGGAGTTCCAGTTGGCTGCTTACCTTGAACCTTTAAGTCCACAGACTGTAATGTCCACCTGGCCGGATCTGGCCCAAAGCTTATTAAAACGGGATGATTTTGGTATGCAAATGGAAAATGCCGCCACCTGGATGCCGGGAGTATTGCCGGCCATTTTGCAAAATGCCACAACAGAAACAGAAAAAGCGAAGAAGATATATGCCTACTTACGGGATAATGTTACCTGTACCGATTATCGCCAGCTTTATACAGAAAGTACCTTGCGGAATGTATTTGACAAAAAGAGCGGGGGAGTAGCCGAGATCAATCTTTTATTAACGGCCATGCTGCGTTATGCTGGTATCCGGGCAGACCCCGTTATCCTCAGCCGGAGAGATTATGGATTTGTCTATGATAACTACCCTGTCATTGGCCAGTTCAATTATGTTATAAGCCGGGCCGGGATCGATGGAAAAGAAATACTGCTGGATGCAAGCTATCCCAATCTCGGCTTTGGCAAGCTTAATTACGATTGCTATAATGGAACAGCAAAAGTGATGAATGAGCAAGCCACCCATCTTTCGCTTAAAGCTGACCAGTTGACGGAAAAAGGAAATATTACGGTAATCCTTTCCGGCAATGAAAAAGGGGAATGGAAGGCGAACATAAACAAGTTGTATGGCTATTACGAATCGGTTGATGTAAGAAAAAAGCTGAAAGCAAATGACAGGGAAACTTGGATGAAAGAACTTGTCAAAGAATATGACACCGAAGTGAAGTTAGAAAACCTGCGGATTGATTCACTTACAGCCCTGGAAGAACCCATTGCTTTTAATTATGATATTTCCTATGGCGGGGATCAGGCCAATATCGTCTATCTTAATCCCGTCATCACAGGCAGACACAGGATCAATCCCTTCAAATCAACTGACAGGCTTTACCCGGTGGAAATGCCCTATAAAATTCTTGAGAATTATTCTATCATCATAATAGTGCCCGAAGGATACTCGGCTGATGAAATGCCGAAACCACTTAGTCTGAAAATGAATGAGCAGGGTGATGCTTCATTCTCTTATTCGGTCTCGAAACCATCAGCGAATCTCATTTCGATACAATGTCGGCTGGAGATCAATAAAACGCTTTTTCAAACGTCAGAATACGAAGCCTTACGGGAATTCTTCAACCGGGTGGTGGCCAAACAAAACGAACAGATCGTTTTAAAGAAAACTAAATAGGCCGTTCTCTTTTTTATTCTTCTAGGTGCAAACGATGGAACATGCGGTGCATAGCCGGCGCTAGTATGATGCCCACATTGGTAATGAATACCACTCCGCTGAATAGCGCATAAATGGAAGAAAATAATTTGCCGCTCACTGTATGTATTTCAATTACTGGCCCCATGCCACTTAGAATCATGGCTGCATTGTGCAGTGAATCTATCCAGGAAGCTTCTCCCCAGTAATGATATCCGGCCACACCAATTAGAATGCAAAGCAGCATTATAAGCGATGCAATAAAGATATTTTTTAATACCCGCTGGTAAAAAGTGGCTTTGGTGGCCAGCGGTTGTTTTCGGTGCTCATACATAAGGCTGCTTTAATATTGCTAAAGGTACCAAACCCCGGGTAGCTTCGGGAAAACCTGATGTAATCGAACTGCTTCTGCGATCATGAAGCCGGTGTGATCTTTATCGTTGTTGTTGTTTTACCGGTTGCCGGTATCGTCATCCCCCCGGCATCAACGGTGGTGTTGGTGTCCAGTTCTGATGATTTTAACAGTACGATTCCTGTTTTCATGTCTACCTGCAATTCAGTTTTCACGGTACTATTGATGATCATATTCATCTCCATACCCATTTGTTCCATTACGGTAGTGATATACTGTGTGCCGGTATACGTTATGCTGGCCACTCCGTTTTCAATTTTTGTGATCCTATAAGTACCGGAATCCCTTGAACTGTATTTTTCTTTTGCCAGGGAGGCAATATCATTAATGCTGTCACCGGCTTTCAGTTCTTTGCCGATTAATGAAGGAATAAATAATTCGGTTGTTTTTGAGAGTTCAGCATTATTTCCGGTAAGTATCGTTTGCATATCGGATTCAATTACTTCCTGCTTGGTGATCGTTCCTTTGTTGTCAATACTAATGGCCCTGGGCTTATTCAATAGTTTGGAAAGTCCTTCCGCCATGGGTCCTTCATTATCCTGTTTATCACTGTCAAAACTCATATCCTGTCCCATCATACTGGACGTTAACAGCACTTTCGTAGCAGTGGCCTGCAGGTCAGTGCCTTCAGGATTATTGTTCATCACTTCAATCAGGCTAATACTTTTTGAATCAATTAAAGTTTCCATGGTTTGTCCCATCACTTCAGCTGAACTCGTCGTCTTGTTGGTGGTTTCCACCTGGTACTTCTGTCCTTTTTGTATATCAATTTTTGTGGGTTGCGAAAAACCGGTAGTGATGCCCAGCAGCGAAAGAGATAAAGCGGATAAGGTTATTTTTAGCATAACTTATATTTTGATTGTAAAACTAATACGGAATAAGTAATTCGATGCAGGTTTACTGACAAGCTGCAGAAATTTGGGTGTCAATGGTTTTTTTCAGTTCCCGGTGTGCATCGGCTTTTTCTTCTCCCAATAGATTTTTTACAAAAATTAAATACGCATAACCCCGGCAATAGTCGATCATCGGCCAGGTGCCAAATAATCCCGGGCTGGCCAGCGCAGTTGCAATACCATTCTTTTCTTCGATAGCCCAGCTTCCGGTAGTATAGTTGAAGCCTGATGCAGATTTCGGTGCATATTTGATCTGTTCAGGTTTGTTCTGCACTTTCATCATCTCATTAACGGAGTTTTCACTGAGTATCTGCACCCCGTTATATTTTCCTTTGTTCAATAGCATCACCAGGAATTTCATGTAATCTTCCGCTGTTGACTTGGCACCACCGGAAGGATTCACCGGGCCACCATCAATATTGGTAAAACTGGTCTTCCGCATACCCAGCGGGTATAATAATTTGGTACGGATAAGCACATCGAATTTTCTTTTGCTCACCACTTCCAGTACACGACCGGCTATATTCAAACCGATATTACCATACCAGAAATCGGTACCGGTATTGGCCCTGATCTCCCGGGCAGCAAATGCATTCACTTCTTCTTCCAGGGTCGCAAACTTTTTTCGTTGCGTTAATTTCTTCAGCAGACCACCTTCATCTTCAATACCCGTCATATGGCTCAGGCAATGACGGATGGTAATATATCCTTTAAAATATTTATCAAACTCAGGAATGTATTTTACCACTTTATCATCCAGTGAAATTTTACCTTCATCCACGAACTGCATCACAAGGGCAGCGGTGAGCCATTTGCTGCAACTGGCAATCGGTGCCTGGGTTTTCATCGTAAAGTCACCCATTTCTTTTTTATAGACCAGCGAATCACCTTTCCAAATCATCGCCACTGCATTAGTCCCGAATAATTTTTGTTTGGCCTGCAATTCAGTTTCCAGTTCCGTCCAGTTGTATTGAGCGGAAACAGGCTGTAAGAATAGCAGGAATGCCGCTACCGACAAGACTTTCAGGCAGATAGAACTGACTTTATATGACATAGTTACGGGGTTTGAGGGGTTGGATGAATATTTGAGTATAGATTTTATACATAATTAATATGGAAGCACTACGTTCACTAAAGCTGTACACGAAATAAACAAAGATTTTCAGTGTATGTTGTTAAAAACTGGTGTTCCACTGATAAAAATATAAACAAATGAATTTAGGAAACTTCACCATCAAAGCAGCCGAGGCTTTCCAGCAGGCCCAGCAAATAGCTTTTAATGCGCAAAGTCCGAATATCGAGACGGAGCATATCTTAAAGGCGTTGCTCGACCAGCAGGATTCGCCGGTTGAATATTTGCTGAAAAAAAATAACGTTACCGTTAACCTGGTAGAGACCAAACTGGATGAGCTCATCAGCAAATTACCCAAAGCATCAGGAGAAGCAGCCCAGCAAATAAGCCGGGAAGCGAATAGTGTAGTTTTAAGGGCCGGTGCAGTACTTAAACAATTCAATGATGAATTTGTAACCACAGAACATTTATTGCTTGCCATTGTGCAGGGGAATGATTCCACCGCCAAGCTGTTGAAGAATACAGGACTAACAGAGAAAGGATTGATCGCAGCGATCAAAGACCTGAGAAAAGGGGAGACGGTTACATCACAAACACAATCACAGGAATTCAATGCGCTGAATAAATATGCCAAGAATTTAAATGAACTGGCAAGACAGGGTAAACTCGACCCGGTGATCGGCCGTGATGAAGAAATAAGGAGAACATTACATATCCTTTCACGCAGAACAAAGAACAACCCCATTCTGGTAGGTGAACCCGGTGTTGGTAAAACAGCCATCGCCGAAGGCATTGCTCACCGAATTGTGAATGGTGATGTGCCTGAAAACCTGAAATCAAAAATTATCTATGCACTCGATATGGGCCTGCTCATTGCCGGTGCAAAATATAAAGGTGAGTTTGAAGAACGTTTGAAAGGAGTGGTAAAAGAAGTGAGCAGCAGTGACGGGGAGATCATCTTATTCATTGATGAGATACACACACTGGTTGGTGCAGGTGGCGGTGAAGGCGCCATGGATGCGGCCAATATTCTGAAACCTGCACTGGCCAAGGGTGATCTCCGTGCTGTGGGTGCCACCACCCTGAATGAATACCAGAAATTTTTTGAAAAAGATAAAGCCTTAGAAAGACGTTTCCAGAAAGTGATGGTGGATGAACCCAGTGTGGAAGATGCTATCTCTATCCTCCGTGGATTGAAAGACCGTTATGAGACACACCACCATGTAAGAATTAAAGACGAAGCCATCATTGCAGCGGTGGAATTATCCAGCCGTTATGTTACGGATCGTTTTTTACCCGATAAAGCCATTGACTTAATTGATGAGAGTGCCGCCAAGCTCCGTTTGGAAATGAACTCCATGCCGGAAGAACTGGATACACTGGAAAGGCAGATTCGTCAGTTGGAGATTGAACGGGAAGCTATCAAAAGAGAGAATGATGAATTGAAACTGAAAGAACTGAATACCGAGATTGCCAACCTGGCTGTATCAAGAGATACTTACAAAGCCAAATGGAACCAGGAAAAAGAACTGGTAGACAATGTGCAGAATGCGAAAGAAGAAGCTGAACGCTTAAAACTTAGCGCTGAACAGGCAGAACGTAATGGTGATTATGGCCTGGTAGCGGAGATCCGTTATGGAAAGATAAAGGAGCAGGAAAAGCTAATTGCTGATCTTACCAGACAAATAGAGGAAAGTGGTGAAAAACGTTTGCTGAAAGAAGAAGTAGATGCCGAAGACATTGCTGAAAGTATTGCGAAGGCAACTGGCATACCGGTACAAAAGATGCTGCAAAGCGACAGGGAAAAATTACTGAAGCTGGAAGAGCATCTGCATGAAAGGGTGGTGGGACAGGATGAAGCCATCACGGCCGTGGCCGATGCAATCCGCAGAAGCCGTGCAGGTTTGCAGGATCCGAAAAAGCCGATCGGTTCCTTCATCTTCCTTGGTACTACCGGTGTGGGTAAGACAGAACTGGCCAAAGCCCTGGCGGAATATTTGTTTGACGATGAAAGCATGATGACAAGGATCGACATGAGTGAGTACCAGGAAAAACATACCGTGTCAAGATTAGTGGGTGCGCCTCCCGGTTATGTGGGCTATGATGAAGGCGGGCAGCTGACTGAAGCTGTGCGGCGCAAACCTTACAGTGTGGTATTGCTCGATGAGATTGAAAAAGCACACCCCGATGTTTGGAATGTACTCTTACAGGTATTGGATGATGGCCGTCTTACCGATAACAAAGGCCGGGTGGTGAATTTTAAGAACACCATCATCATCATGACCAGCAATATCGGCAGTCACCTGATACAGGATGCTTTTGACGGGGTGAGTGAAAATAATATCGAAGAGGCCAATGCTAAAGCGAAACTGGATGTGATGAACCTGCTTCGGCAGACCATACGGCCCGAGTTTTTGAACCGGGTGGATGAGATCATCATGTTCCAGCCGCTGCTGAAAAAAGAGATAGCCGGCATTGTGAAAATACAGCTGAACAACCTGCAAAAACTGGTAGCCGACAGTGGCATACAATTAGTGTTCAGTGATTACGCACTGGAGTTCCTGGCAGACCAGGGCTTTGATATACAGTTTGGTGCAAGGCCCCTGAAACGGTTGATACAAAAGGAAATTGTGAACCAGTTATCGAAGCGGATACTGGCAGGAGATATTGATAAGACAAAACCGGTGCTGGTGGATGTGTTTGATGGAGTGGTGGTGTTTAGGAATGAGACGCCGGAGAAAGTGAAGTAAAAAATCAAAAGTAAAAAGCCCTGACGAGAGTTGGGGCTTTTTAAGTAGTATAAAACGGAATAAAAGGGGAATTCTCAGTAATCTTAATTCCTGGAAATTTTTGCTTAATGTCCCATCCATCGAGCATAATACTTGTTATTTTTAAATGGGTTCCATCTTTAAAGTAAATCGTTGTTAGAGAAAAGTTATTCCAGGGGCACTTGCTTGCGGTATTTCTATCAATAATAATTTCGTGTATATCGACTTTGTTGAACTTTTTGAGATTGGCTTCATTTCCGAAGAAAAACATTTTTGCTCCTTGGGATAATTGGAGTATCATTCCTTTTGAATGGTTGTAATAATTTATGGTCAACCACAAATTCACTCCTCCAATTAATACAAATGACATCAGAAAAACTATTACAGTTAAAACTTGATTATCGGCAGCTGGTTGTTTAATTATTACATATAGTAGTAATAATATGTAAACAAACAAGATTATTCTTGTAAAACGATCAACATAGGGCCAAATACCTTTTGCCTCGACTTTGTATATAAAATCATTAGTAACAAAGTGTTTACTGATTGATTTGAAAATTGTGTTTTCCTTTTTAAAAGCAGAAATATTTACTGTATTTTGCTCGAAGAAATCGTTTATAAAAGGATATGATTCATTCAGTCGTGCAAAGCTTTTGCTGTAAACGGCTGAGCCATCAAAAAAATATAGAACAAATTTTCCGTTATAATATAGAGATAGTTTTAAGTAAGTTGTAATATCCGTTTGTATCGTTATTGAAGAACAGGTAAGATCAATATGTATTCCTTGCCTTTGTTTCTCCCAAGGATAACTTTCTATCAATGAAATAGTTTCATCGTAGGTTCTGCCTTGCTCCTTCTCGAATTCGCCTGGCTCAAAATTATTGTATTGAACTTTTGTAACTAATCTGTTCACTTTTTTGGGCATAAGCGAATTTAAGACAGCCTTACGAAACTACCAGTTTGGCATTTTTTTCTTCGCCTTTGTTGGTCTTCGAAGAACGCAGCACCATGTTTTTGTATGTTTTAGTCTTTGCCAGTGCCGCAAAAATCTTACACTCAGCTATTCGAAAGCTGTGAAATTCATGCCGGAACGCTCTGTGAAACTTCCAGTTTTGCAGTTAAATTGTATCGCCTGTGGCGATGAAAACAAATGCCAAAGGCAATAAAATAAGGCTGCGAGCCCACATAGCAACAGTGAATAAAAACTGTCTTTAGATACCATTAGAAATACCAGTCATACTTTTATAACAAGCCTTTACTGTTTTCTCCTTACATTGGTAGTCCAAAAATCAACCTCCATGTCAGCCTTTAACCGAAGAAATTTTCTCAAAGCATCCGGCATCGCCGTGTTGCCAGCATTTCTTCCGGCTGCAGCAAAAGCCGCCGGAAATACAAAGCCGTATGCAGAAGAGCCTATCATCAAATTCTTTTATGATGGGGAAGATTTTAATCCTGCGCAGTATATCACGGAACTGCAAAAGATCAACAGCAAAGAAGCCATCAAAAGAGATTTTTACCTGCAGGGCGGTGCTGTGGCGGCTATGGAAAAAAAATTTGAAGAAATAACCGGGAAAGAAAAAGCCATCTGTATGCCCACTGGCACGATGGCCAACCAGCTGGCCATTGCCGTACTTAGTGGCGATAATACAAAAGTGTTTGTACAGGATACCAGCCATGTGTACCGTGATGAAGCGGATGCTGCACAATCTGTTTTTCAAAAAAGATTAATGCCCCTGGCCAAGGGACAAACTTATTTTACGGCTGAAGAATTAAAGACGGCCATTACTGCGTTAAAAGAGCAGGAAGTATTTGCCAGTGGTATCGGCGCTGTTTCAGTTGAAAACC
>Ga0209063_1001589_pt1 | contig 11564 bp, 5 predicted proteins | sample KloWWTmeKNB19Kit_FD_187177 | JGI IMG/M metagenome (GOLD analysis project Ga0209063, IMG submission 187177) | Active sludge microbial communities from Klosterneuburg, Austria, studying microevolution and ecology of nitrifiers - Klosterneuburg... | ecosystem: Engineered > WWTP > Aerobic digester >...
GTGGAAGCACTTACAGATGAACTCATTCATAAAGCGTGGAAACTGATCAATGAGGTTGAGGATTTAGGGGGCATGGCCAAGGCGATGGAAACCAGCTTGCCAAAAATGCGCATCGAAGAAGCTGCGGCCAGGAGACAAGCCAGGATAGATGCAGGAAAAGACAAAATCGTGGGTGTCAATATTTTCATCCCCGAAGAGGAAACGCATTTGAATTTATTGGAAGTAGATAATACAGCTGTCACCCATGCACAACTCACCCGACTGGCTGCGTTGAGAAAAAACAGAGACATTACAGCCGTCAATGCTGCGCTGCAGATGATGACCACGATCGCGAAAACAGGAGAAGGAAATTTATTGGCAGCCGCCGTTGAAGCTGCGAGATATCGGGCTACCTTAGGGGAAATCAGTGATGCGATGGAGATTGCATTTGGCAGGTACAAGGCATCACCAGTCATGATCTCCGGTGTATATGCTAAAGAAATCAGCATGAATGAAACCTTTCAAAAGGCACGGGCACTAGCCAATGACTTCGCCGTCAAGGCAGGTCGCAGACCGCGCATCATGGTGGCTAAACTAGGCCAGGATGGTCATGACCGTGGAGCAAAAGTGATCGCCACCAGTTTCGCCGATCTCGGTTGGGATGTAGACATCGGTCCACTGTTTCAAACCCCACAAGAAGCAGCCATGCAGGCCGCAGAAAATGATGTCCACATCCTTGGTATCTCTTCTCTGGCTGCAGGTCATAAAATATTAGTCCCAGAGACGCTTAAGGCTCTTGAAGCCCTCGGACGCCAGGACATCGGCGTCGTCGTCGGCGGCATCATCCCCGAGCATGATCATGCCTATCTCTACGAACAAGGCGTCATGGCCATCTTCGGCCCCGGCACCATCATCGCCGAAGCGGCGATTGATCTGATCAATAAACTCAAGTGAAAAAGCTGTCAGCTATCAGCTATCAGCTTGCAGATTTTAACGGCAGGTGAAAAGCAAAAATGATCACGCTAGACCCCCTGCCCCCTGAAAGGGGGAATTGAAATTGTATTGTTCTATGCTAATACCATTCTGCTCCCCCTTTCAGGGGGTAGGGGGTCAGAAGAATCAAATTTGGGTGTAAGTACGGACCTCAGCCTCAGCCTTCAAAAAACATCTCCCCCGCTATCCCATCCGCAAAAAACAAAAACTCCTTCTTCAACATCCAATTACCCATTTCATTTTTAATAAAGGGATACTGCTCACGCGTTGTAGATTGCTTGTGAATAATGGCTGCTTCCAGATAGTGAGTATACTTCTCACCGATGGCAGCAACCCTCTTCATATCAATCCCCTTCGACGTCCGTAACCCCGTCATGACCAGTTCATTGAAACGTTGCACTTCAGTAAGGATTTCCATTTCACTTGGAATGACACCTGACCCTATTGATTGGATATACCTGACATTGTTTGACACATTCCACTGCCTGGAGTCTCCATTGTAGCTGTGCGCGGAAGGTCCTATACCAAGATAATGTGCACCGGACCAATAACTCCCGTTGTGTCTCGATTCAAAACCAGGTATGGCGAAATTGCTGATTTCATATTGCAGGATACCATTTGCTGTCAGCATGTCTTGCAATATGGCATACTGCCTGTTAGCCTGATCATCATCAGGCATCATCGATTTTCCTTTTTCTATTTGATGATGTAGTGCAGTGCCTGTCTCTACCGTAAGTGCATAACTTGAGATATGAGGAATATCTGCATCAATCAGTCGCTGTATGTTGGATACCCAATCTGCATCACTCAATCCCGGTCCGCCATAGATCAGATCAGCAGTGATGTTATCAATCCCCGCTTGCTGTGCTAGTGCAATTGCTTTCATTGCTTGCCCTGCATTATGACTCCTGTTCCAGGCAGCCAACAGATCATCCTGGAATGCCTGTATGCCGATACTGAGTCGGTTGATCCCGGTCTCTTTCCATTGTGTAACACTATCAGCATGGATATCATCCGGATTCGCCTCAAGTGTTATTTCCGCATCATCCGCAATCTGGTGAAGGTCTTTAATGGCACCCAATATCTGTTTGATATCCTCGATTGGCAGCGCAGAAGGCGTGCCTCCGCCAAAGTAGATCGTTTCAATCTCCTGACCATCAAGATAAGCGGCCTGCATCGCAATCTCCACCACCATCGCCCCGATCAGCTCTTCCTTCGTCTTGAAGGATGTAGAAAAGTGAAAGTTGCAATAATGACATGCCTTTCTACAAAATGGAATATGGATGTAAATACCGGCCATGAATGTAAACATAGACATATTACTTCTCACCAGAGGCTCCTTCAGAGAGGGTGTTTTGCAGGTTTTACGATTCCTTCAGTATTGCTTGAATTAGAAGCATGAAAATTTAACTTCACCGTCATCCGGCTTTTAGAAAATTTAACTTTCCAATCAATATTCGAATCAAAATTATTGAATAGGTTAATCAAGGGAAGTACACAGGCAAAAGGCAAATCATGCTCCTGCCCTTTTATACGGGGACCTTCTGGCCAGAAAAACTACTGCTGACTAGTCGTTTCATTCAGCAGCGTCGTCTGTTTAGTAAGGAACTTTATCAGGAAGTAAAATAAAAATGTCAGTGCGCATGCCACGATCAGAAATGAATTGTAATTTTTCTGGTGTGTAATGAACTGCCCGGCAATATCAAAGGCACAGAAGATCAAGAAAATAGCGGCCAGCCCATTTTTTTCCTTTTTCAGTACTTTTTTTAGGTTGAAGGGGACATCGGGTTTTTTAAATTGGCTGAAGTTTGGAATAAAGGCAGGTACATTTTCAGCCCAAGTTATATAGCTATTACCGAATTTTTTCCTAAGAAATTGTTCCTCAGCAAACATGATCCTTTCATAATATAGCCAATACAAAAGACAAAAGGCGATAACAAACCAAAAGTTTCCGGTGATAAGTGCAGGACCAAGCCACAAGAAGAAATTCCCAAGGTATAAAGGGTGGCGTACAATGGAATAGGTGCCTGTTATGTTAAGCGTTTCCGCAACCTGTCCTTCAACATTACGACCGGAGGTATTTTTGGGCGAATGCCCTACCGTATAGACTCGTATTGCCAGGCCAATCAAACTGATAAAGACACAAGCCATATTGAAATAGATTTCATATTGGGTGTCTTCCAGCAAAAAAGTCTCAGGATTCATTTCTGTTCGAAAGTATAAAAGTCCTCCAATACCTAAAATGACCAATGGCAGGGTTCCCCTGTACCTGAAAAGCCAAACACCTTGCTTTTCTAACTCTTCTTGTAGTGGCATAGACTTATTGTATTATATCAAATTATCGGAACTTCTGCATTGCTTTGTGATGTGAAATATAGTAATTGTGCTGAGTTAAAAAGTATTCTTTTGGAGATTGGCTTGTCCCGCTGCCAAATTTGCTCAATGCTGACTGCTATGCGAACTGCCTACTTCTGACTGCTCACTGCCCTTGCTCCCTTATTTTTCCCTCCCAAAACTGAAAAACGCTGTATTTTCGCAATCTCCTTCTAACCAAAGACTTTTTTTAGGTTCAATTCCGATCAAACTCACTTATGCTCAGACCCTTATCCTTCCGATCAGCCCTCTTACTACTGCTGGTCTGCTCCTCTTTTACAGCCGGAGCCCAGCGTTTCCAGTCCACCATCAACACTTTTCTGCGCCAGGAGAAGGCCCAGTGGCAATTATCTGACACAGATGTCAGCAACTATACAATTACCGACCAATATGATAATGAGCAAACGGGGGTGACCTACACCTACCTCACTCAGCAAGTGGGCGATATCCGCATCTTCAATGCCGTCAGCAGCATGGCCATCCGGGATGGCAAAGTGGTTCACTATGCCAACCGTTTTCACCCGAATGCCGCGAAAAAAGCAAATGCGATAACCCCGGCCATCACCCAGGAAGAAGCGATTGAATTAGCAGCCATTCACCTCGGTCTCAAGAATCCTGAATCGACACACCTACTGCAAAAAGAACAAAGCCGCCTCCGCTATGTATATGGCAAAGCTGGCATATCAAAAGAAGATATCAAGGTCGAACTGGTACTGGTTTCGGGCCCTGAATCATTACGACTAGCATGGAATGTCCTCATTCATCCTATCGGCACAGCCGATGCCTGGAATGTGCGCCTCGACGCACTCGATGGAAGCTTTATTGAAAAAAATAACTGGACAACGCATTGTAGTTTTAAAGGAGAACATCAGCATGGCGATTTATGCGATCGCGAACAGGAGGTCATGATCCCATCGATGGTGCAGCCAATCGCAACTATGGTAGCGGATTCTGGCAAGTACCATGTTTTTCCATTGCCTGCCGAAGCACCATCTTTTGGAGATCCACAGTTGTTGACAAACCCTCATTTAGTAGATGCTTCTCCCTATGGATGGCATGATACGGATGGTGCCGAAGGCCCTGAATATACCATCACCCGGGGAAATAATGTCTATGCATATGAGGATATCAACAATCTTGACTTTCCCGGGTATTCTCCGGATGGAGGTGCAGATCTGAATTTCGATTTTCCATTCGATCTCGTACAGTCAACACTCTACAACCAGGATGCTACGCTGACCAACCTGTTTTACATGAACAACATGATTCATGATATTTTATATGCGCATGGATTTGATGAAGCAGCTGGCAATTTCCAGGAGACAAATTACACAGGTACTGGTTTTGGCTTTGACTATGTTGTTGCTGAAGGACAGGACGGTGGCGGACTTGATAATGCTAACTTCTACACACCGGAAGACGGTGCCAATGGCAGAATGCAGATGTATATGTGGGAGGTGGTGTCTGAATCCAATATGAAGATACATTCACCAGATAGCATTGCCGGTAATTATGTGGCCGTTGCTGCTACGTTTGGTCCCTCTCTTTCAACACCTGTTACCGGGTATACGGCTATTGTCATTGATGCCGTTGACCCAACACTTAATGCATGTGATTCGATTCTCAACGCGTCTGATCTTGTTGGTAAAATTGCGATCGTTGAACGTGGTGATTGTCCATACCTTGGAAAAGTTATAGCCGCCGAACTTGCGGGTGCTGTTGGCGTCATTGTCATCAATACGCTCGATTCACCACCGATTGCTATGGGTGGCTCTGGTGGTACCAATATTCCAGCAGTCATGATTTCGAAGGCTGATGGAGAATTGATCAAATCAATCCTTGCAGCAGGAGATAGCGTACAAGTCACCCTTGCACAGACACCCGCTGTACGTGATGGCTCACTTGATAATGGCATCATAGCACATGAATATGGTCACGGTCTTTCGAATCGACTCACAGGGGGTGGTTCGAATCCAGATTGCCTCTGGCATGCTGAGCAGGGTGGGGAAGGCTGGAGTGATTGGTTGTGCTTGATCCTGACGATTGAGCCAGGGGATAGTGGAGCAGATCCACGCGGTATTGGAACTTATGTAAAAAATCAGGAAGGGGGAATTGGTATTCGCACCTACCCTTACTCCACGGATATGTCCATCAATCCGCTGACGTATGGTGATGTGGCAAATAGATTTGGCCCACACGCCATCGGTGAAGTCTGGAGCCAGACGATCTGGGATCTGACCTGGAAGATGATTGAGGCAGAGGGTTTTGATCCTGATTGGTTTAACGGTAATGCCGGAAATCATACCGCCATGCGCCTGGTCCTTGAAGGGATGAAGCTTCAAGGGTGTACCCCCGGCTTTGAAGATGCCCGCGATGGCATCTTAGCAGCAGACAAATTATTATACGATGGCGCACATACTTGCCAGATATGGGAAGTATTCGCAAGGAGAGGCATGGGAGCAAATGCCGATCAGGGAAGTGCCGATAGTTCAAGTGACCAGACAGAAGATTTTACAATGCCTAATATATGCCTGATCGCAACGGTTGCACCGACAGCACAATTTGCCGTAAGTGATACGACTACCTGTTTTGGCAAGTTTGCTTTTTCTGATTTATCAACTGATATTCCTCAGTACTATAACTGGGATTTTGGTGATGGTAATACAAGTGATCTTCAAAATCCGGCACATACCTATAGCGAGCCTGGGCAGTATAACGTGACTTTAATTGTGACTAATAATGTTGGTTCCGATACATTCCAATTAGTCGTCAACTATTCAGATCTACCCGTACCGACCGTTACAGGCAATTTGGTTGTCTGTGAAGGAAGTAGTGTCGCACTCCATGCAGATGTATTGGGTGGTAAGACAGCCATCTGGAGCCTGGGGGATACAGTCGTTCATACCGGTCGAACATTTTTAACACCGGCACTTTCTTCTCCGGTCACTTACAAAGTAATCCAATCTGACGACAAGCCTGCAGGTAATGTCGGACCTGCAACTAATTCTTTTGCAGGCGGCGGCAATCACAACACTGGCTTTGAAGGCAAGCTCCTGTTTGAAACGTTTGTTCCCTTAAAGCTCATTTCAATCCTTATGTACGCTCAAGGGGCAGGTGACCGGACCATACGTTTGTATGATGAGAATGATGTGGAACTTCAGTCTATTACAGTCCCATTAGTAAATGGTCAGAACAGAGTCACACTCAATCTCGATATACCAGCGCCAGGCCGTTACAGTCTGGGGAACATGAGCCAGAATTTGTACCGTAACAATACCGGCGCTGAATATCCATATGAAATCGATAATCTGATTTCCATTTATAGCTCAAATGCAACTGATGATGAGCTCAACTACTATTATTATTTCTACGACTGGATTGTACAGGAAGCGACCTGCGTAAGTGCGGCTATCGAAGTGCCAGTAATCGTAGAGCCGGGCCCTTTCGCAGGCTTCCTCGCTTCATCAAATTTTCTCACAGCTTCATTTACCGATATATCTTCAGGCAATCCAACCTCATGGTCATGGAATTTTGGTGACGGATCACCGATTGACAACACGCAGAATCCAGAGCATACTTACCTGGAGCTTGGTATCTATGAAATTGAACTGACCGTATCTAATGGAAGTTGCTTCAGCACCTATCGTCAGACAATTGAAGTGGGCACGTCATCATCCAATGATCCAGAGGAATTGTTTGGATTGAAATTGTATCCAAATCCTGCAACCGACGAGATTACTGTTGAGTTCGGCCAGGCCTTCGCAGATAATATTCAATTGAATGTCACGAATGCCACAGGCAGCCTGGTCATGACACGACCACTCGGAGCCGGCGTTACTAAGTATTCAGTTGCGACATCATCGCTGACACCAGGCACCTACCAGTTTCAGTTCATTGGGGAGCAAGGTGTTTCTGTCAGAAGGATCGCTATCGTGAGGTAAAACAAAGAGTGCGATTGTCGTTTCGACTCCGCTCAACGACCTGGATTTTTACTCGGAGCACAGATTCTTTTTGATTCTACAATAGAATCAGATCTTCCTTGATGACGTTTCGACTCCGCTCAACGTCTTGAAAAATGAACTCGATAACCATTGAAGTCGTCGAGCGGAGCCGAGACGACGAGCGTAATGATTATCGAATGGGTAATAGTTAAAAAATCAGGCTGTGTCATGGGTAAGTATTCCGGTCGTTGAGAACGGACATGTGCTGAGCGAAGTCGAAGTAGCCGAAACGACACATTGGTAACCTCCTAAGCCCCTAAACTTATCAACCCATCAACCCATCAACTCATCAAATCATCAACATAATCCAACAGAGCTGGCGGCGAGAACGCCATCCAGCGGCAAAGTTCAGAGAAACCCATCAACAAATCAACCCATCAACAAATCAACCCATAAGCTTATAAGCCCATAAGCTTCAATAAACAAGCGTCTGTATCGCATGCGCTCCAATCGTCTCTTCCACAGCTTGCGATCCCACATAGAGTTTGTAAGTGACCGGCTTGCTTGTCATATTCATCACCACAGTAACCATCGTGCCACCTTCATTGAGGAATGAAGTACTCAACAATGTGCTTCTGCTCGGTGCCGTGCTGACCCGCTTAGCATTTGGACGGATGAACTTCGAAAAATGACCGATGTAATAATAAGAAGGTGTGAAGATCAACTCTCCCGTGCGTGTATCTGCATGCACAGGTGCAAAGCAAAGATTGTTTACATGATTAGGGCCACCGGTCTCATCGAGCAGTAAATTCCAGTCTGTCCATGCCACGGTGCCCTGGTTGAAATCATTGATCATCGACTTGCCATAGCGCTCTGCATTCGGCCAATACTGATATCTGGTGGAATCAAATTTTTCGTTGCATCCTTCAGTGAAGATGAGGTTCTTGTCCGGATACGATTCATGGACCTGGTCCAGATTGCTGAACATCGGCTCGCCTCCGGTCCAGGTTTCATACCAGTGAAACCCAATTCCCCATACATATTGAGAGGCTTCAGGGTCACTCAGGATCACTTCTGCCCGGTGATTGATGAGGTCCCTGTTGTGGTCCCACACAATGATCTTTTTATCACCCAATCCTTCTTTTTTCAACGTTGGGCCCAAATGGTTTTTTAAAAAATCACGCTCTTCTTCGGCAGTATAGATGCATGACTCCCACGTTTGTGTAGCCATCGGCTCGTTCTGCACAGTCAATCCCCAGATAGGAATGTCCAGGCCTTCGTATGCCTTGATAAACTTTGTATAATACTGCGCCCATGATGGATAAAATTCAGGTAACAGTTTTCCGCCGCGCAACATATTCTTGCTGTCTTTCATAAAAGCTGGTGGGCTCCAAGGACTAACATATAGTGGAATTTTTCCTCCTGCGGTTTCAATGATTTTCTTGATCAGCGGTATACGATGTTTTTTATCGTGATCAATATTGAAGGTACCCAGCGCTTTGTCTTCATCAGAAACATACGTATAGCTCTCACTACTAAAATCACAACTATGGATCGTGGTTCTAATGAGTGAGTACCCGATGCCATCAGCTTTGTCGAAATAAGCTTTTAAGAAAGCCTCTTGTTTTTCTGCCGGCAGCGTAGCAAAAACTTCTGCCGTCGCGTCAGTGACAGCGCCCCCGATGCCCATAAAGGATTGAAATGTTTTCGCGGGATTAACAAAGATGGCAACTTCTGTTTCCAGAGGTTGTGATGCAGCTTGAAATGCTTTTGTACTGGTCTGAGTCAGCCGGAGTTCAGAACTATCGGCTGTCGTATAGATTTTTACTTCCTTTCCCTTTACATCAAAAGACGCAGTCGGTATTGTAGTTTCTGCAGGTCGTGTACATGCGGAAAAGAAAACCCAAACCGCTGTAATGACAAATGGTAGTTTCATGAATTTATATTTTGTCCTGTTGCTACATCAGGCAGCAAGGTAGGGAGAAGAGCTAATGTTAGTGGTATGATATTACCAAACGAAGGTGCCTACTGTCGAAGGATGCAAGGAGGCAGTGATCCAGCGATCTCCCACATGAATGTTGAAGGACTGGAGGGTGGCACTTTCATTGAGTACGATCAGCACGTATTTGCCCTCAGGTGTCATGAAAGCGACATTGTTCAATCCAGCAGGTACACTACTGCCAATGCGAATGGAACCCGGAGGCACAAATTTGGACGCATGCCCGATGATGTAGTAGCTCACATTTTTTGTCGCGATCGAACCATCAATAGTGACAGCTCCTTTGCATTGTGTACAACCTCCTGGTGTATGCGGACCAAAACCCGGATCGTTGGCCAGGTTCCACTCCAGGGCTACACCGCTCCAGTTACGCATCGTACCGATGATGACATTTTTGATATGCCATTTCAGATCGCCATCAAAGCTGCTGTTAGAGCCGGTCCATTGTTCGGTGAAGTACAAGGCTTTGTCCGGATGTGCCTGATGCACCTGCGTTAACGCACTCACATCACCTTCATAAAGATGGAATGCAGAGCCATGCACAAAAGCCTTGGCCGCAGGATCATCCAGGATGGCGATCGGATAGTCCGGACGATTGCAATTGTGATCCCAAACCACAATTTTAGTGTTGATGCCTGCAGCCTGAAAAGCAGGCCCCAGATGATTCTTGATAAAATCAGTCTGCTGCGCCGCTGACATCACAAGGCTCGGATTGTTACCTCCATGCTGCGGTTCATTCTGCGGTGTGATGGCATCGATGGTGATGCCGTGAGCTTTCATTGCCTGTATGTACCTGACAAAGTATTGTGCATACACACTATAATGCTGGGGATTCAGATTTCCGCCAACACTGTTTTTATTGCTCTTCATCCATACCGGTGGGCTCCACGGCGAACCCATGATTTTGATATCAGGATTGAGTGCCAGTATTTCTTTCAGGACAGGGATTAAATGCAAGGTGTCCCTGGATAGACTGAAGTGTTGTAATTGAAGATCTTCATTCATACCTGCCGGTAGGTCATTGTAACTAAACACTACAGGATCCAGGTCAGATGCACCGATCGAAACCCGCAGATAACTCACATTAATAGAATTGCTGCTGTTTCCAAAAAACTCTTTTAGAAGCTCCATGCGTGCATTGTCTTCCATTTGGTTGAGTAGCATTGCACTACCACCTGTGAGCGTGTATCCAAATCCATCTACCACCTGCAAGGTCTCGGCAGGGGTTATGGTGATTTCTGGAAATCGTTCGTCAAACCCGGCAGCATAATCAATGGTTTTGTAATACAAGAGATTGACCTCATTGCCGGACGTGGTCCATACTTTAACCGGAAGTTCCGGCGGTGTATCCGGATCGACATCCCCGTTGGATTTATTACAGGCGATTGCACTGCAAAGGAGTGCGGCCAGTAAGTAAATATGTATTCCGATTTTCATTTTGTGCAAAGTGGTTTTGACTTGTTTTGAATTCCTCAATAGCAATGTTTTAATAGCCCGGATTTTGTGTAAGGTTAGCGTTTTTATCTAACTCAGCCTGAGGAATAGGCCACAACAAACGCTCGGCGGTCAGCATATAGCCGATTGGATTACCATCCGGCCCCTTGGCAGCACTCATCACTTCGATCGCTCTTCCTGTTCGTTTTAGGTCAAACCATCGGATGCCTTCATAAGCTAACTCAAGCCGACGTTCTTTTTCAATAGCAAGACGCATGGCAGCCTGGTTACCGGCAGTGGTTGGATTTAAGTTCACACGATCACGGATCTGATCGACGATGGCAGCAGCACCAGACACATCTCCTGATTCATTGAGTGCTTCAGCTTTCAATAGCAAAATGTCAGCTAAGCGGATAAAGATGTAGTTCTGCGCCCCATCACCGCCGAAGTTGCGCCACTTATTGATAAATGGATATTGTGTCTGCGGATAATGCGAATCTGACCACAAGCCGGAGACATCTTCAAAGATGATAGATGCATTTTTACGGATCACATCATTCTCCGCATCAAATGCAGCTATCAGGTCATTGGCAGGCAGGTTAAATTTTTTCCAATCCACACCCCTGAATATGTTTACACCCCAGTTACCATCCGTCGGGCCACCTGAATAGTTGATTTCAAAGATGGATTCGACAGAGTTTTTTGTCGCATTATCCCACAGTTGATCAAACTCAGGCAAAAGCGAATATCCTCCTGCGATCACAGCATCACAGTATTGATTGACCTTAGCCCAATCGTGCGGTTCCTGTGCAGCATAAACTTTGGCTAGTACTGCATTGACAGCA
>Ga0209063_1001596_pt1 | contig 11536 bp, 17 predicted proteins | sample KloWWTmeKNB19Kit_FD_187177 | JGI IMG/M metagenome (GOLD analysis project Ga0209063, IMG submission 187177) | Active sludge microbial communities from Klosterneuburg, Austria, studying microevolution and ecology of nitrifiers - Klosterneuburg... | ecosystem: Engineered > WWTP > Aerobic digester >...
AAGAAAGAAGGTAAGTGATGAGTGAAACATTAGAATCGTACTGCGAGTATTATAAGCGACCCTGCACAGTTAGCGACGGTTTATGTTCGGAGTGTGGCGAGAGGTTAATTGAGCCCGCATCTGGTGCGACCGAAGAGTCGCCAAAAACCAAGGGGATGACTAATGGTAAACAAAGAGTGGAAGAAATATTACAGAAATACTCTAACGCTGTAGTTGATGAGGCAGTAGAGAAATGTGTTGGCGGTGGGATAGTTGTCTTTGCCGAGCGAGCCAAAGCAAAACGATTGGAAGCCCTAGACTCCATAGAGGAGATAGTAAAAGAGGTATTGGGCGAGGAGGCTAGATTCAGGAAGTCAGACGATGATCTGGATAGAGGAGTAGAGATAGGCTATAACACCCTACTAGCTGAACAGTTGGGTAGATGGGAGAGTAAATGAAAACACTTGAAAAAGCCGTGATTGAAATGCGAAACGATGGAGGTGAATGGCGCAAGGTAGAGTTCTACACGAAAAGTAGTACAGATGAAGTCTTTACGGCTATCAAGAGTCTCAATGGTCTAGCGAATGTCGCTATTTTCCAACCAGAGATACAAGAGAAGTGGCTTACCGTTGAACGCCCGCCCAAAACAAAGTCAGTCAATAGAGTAAACATAAGTAATGTGCTATAATGTCTCTAATCAAGTCTGTAAATTAAAACTGAGGGAAATGGCAGGGCATACGCTACGTTAATCATACGTAGGCAACGTGTGTCTTGTACCTTCCCAAACGCTTCTCGTCGGCACCGCTTTCAATATGTTTTTCCAAACATCAGACAAAAATACATAAGTATTTGCTAAATACCCCACCTAAGAAACAGACGAGGCAAGAACTACGCATTAGCGTGTCTTGCCATTTTCCTCATTATCTAACCATTCACTTCACGCCTGTCTGAAAGGGCGAGTACTATTCGTAGTCGAAGTGAGTGGCTATATGAAGGGGAGAGATGGACTACGAAGCCAAACTACTGACAAAGCTAAAGACACGCAAGCCAGACTATGAGTGGTCTATTGAAGATATAGCCATGAGAGGCAATCAAGTGAGAGTACTTGTGGCTAAGTACGGTGAAAAGGAATCCGGCCTTGTGCTGCCTAATAACCCAGAACGCAAGAGCATCAAGCAGATCGTTGATACTGCTATTAGCAATGCGAATGTAGAACTACTCACAAGTGAAGAGTGGGATCAGATAGAGCCTATTGCGAACATACAGGAAGGTGAGGTGGTTGATGTCAAAGCCTAAATCAGACAACCCGGTAGGTAGACCATTGAAGTACAAGAACGTAAAAGAACTACAAGATGCCATAGACGAATACTTCGATTTTTGCGATAACAAAACAAAGGAAGTACACAGTGAAAAGCTAGGGGATATGATTATGCCCGACCCTCAACCTTACGCTATGGCAGGGCTTGCCTATGCCCTAGATCTCAGCCGTCAAGCACTTATGGAATACTCTCACAAAGATGGTTTTGGTGACGCTATAAAAAAAGCGAGGAATAAGATAGAGGCTGACGTAGAGAGGCGGATGAACTCAAGGGACACATTTACCCCTGGTTTAATCTTTAACGCCAAGAATAACTTCGATTGGAGAGACAAGAGCGAACAGGATATCAAGCACTCAGGCGACGTATCATTCATCAACGACGTACCGAGAAAGAAATAATGCAGGTCAAAATCCCAGACTACACGGCATCACCACGTCAAACGGTGTTTCATACAACTACAGCAGACGAGAAACTATATGGTGGCGCAGCAGGTGGTGGTAAGACCGCTGCAATCGTGGCCGAATCAGTTACGTTGGCACTAGAGTACCCAGGCATACCGATCAATCTATTCCGTCGCACCATACCAGAACTCAAAGCTACCATCCTTCCAGAAATCTACAAACAATGTGCAGGCTACATAAACGCCGGACACATGGAGTGGCACTCACAAGATCGTAGGTTCACACTCAAAAACGGCTCTAGTATCATTCTCAACTACCTAGACAACGATAACGATATATACCGCTATCAGGGTGCAGAAATGCCTATAATCGGTGTAGACGAGCTTACACAATTCCCGCAGTCATGGATCGAATATCTATTGACTCGTAACCGTACATCAAACCCCGAATGGCCTGTTATGTTCTTTGCAGGCACTAACCCTGGCGGTATCGGGCATGGGTGGGTGAAGACTAGATTCATTGATCCAGTACCACCAGAACAAATAAACACTATAGAACTCGATGACGGCCACAACGTGACGAGAGTATTCATTCCGGCTAAAGTAGACGACCACCCTATAGAGAGATTCAAAGAGGACTACTCACGTAAACTTGCAGGTATCAGTGACGAGCAGTTGCGTAGAGCTTTAAGGGACGGTGATTGGGACGTATTCGCAGGTCAGGTGTTTAGAGAGTGGAGACGTGATCTACACGTTATAGATCCATTTGATATACCTACACACTGGCAACGTTGGCGTGCAATGGACTATGGCAACAACAACTCAGTAGGCTGGTTCACTATCGACCCAATGACAGAGAGAGTCTACATGTACCGGGAGTACCGCACTACTGAGTATGTAGATGTTAAAGAGAAATCACGTAACATCAAACAGTTTGAATCAGGTGAAAACATCAGCTACGGACTAGCCGATCCGTCTATATGGGCAAGTGGTCAGGGCAACCACGCAACAGGTAAATCAATAGCCCAGCTGTTCAATGATGAACGTGTGACATGGATGCCCGCTAACAATGACCGTAAAGCAGGACTTGCGGTTGTACACGATCACCTAGCCATACAGAAAGATGGTCTACCTAAGCTACAGGTCTTTTCAACATGCCCTTCAATTATTCGAACCCTACCATCCCTGCCATACGACAAAACGAAGGTAGATGATGCTGATACCCATGCAGACGATCACGACTACGACATGCTACGTTACGCACTCATGGCATTCGTGATACCGACAGTTGACGACGAGCAAGAGTCCACAGGCAACATATCAACATTATTTTATTAGGGAGTGGCATGAAGAAAATCAAGTACGGCCAAGTTGTTCAAACCGAATCAATAAACGAAAGGACAAAGAAAACAGTGAAGAGTATATTCCAAGCCGGTGATGAGACTATAAGATTTGTGTCGTACGAAGAGAAGATCAAAGTCAAAGATGAGAACGAAGAGCTTGCACAGTACCTACGATTCCGCAAAGAGCATCCAGATAGGCATGGTGTTGCAACACGCATTGAACAGCCCCTACGCATGAAGGATGAAGGCAGTTACGTGCTTGTAGTTTGTTGGGAGGAACAGGCGTGAAAGTTGATAAAGATAGAGGCATCAGGTACGAAACAATGACCCTAGATGAGTTCAATGAACGCAATAAGACCAACGTACCAGGCTTGGAGACTGTACAGTTTACGGGAGCAAATACTGTCACCGTGTACAACGTTGCTACAGTACCAATACAAAGGTACTGCAAAGCTCACTCAGGCATAGTGGTGGATGAAGACGGAGTATTCTCTTACATAGAGGAGTGCGACTGCAACTAAACACCTACCACAAACAGGCTAACTATGCTATAATGTACTCAATATAGCCACCTAAAGATATGGGACTGTAGATCACTACATAATCCATATCAATAGCGTGGCTTTCTCTTATTTAACACCAGACGACCTATACGAAGCGTTCAAGGACTCAGAGAAGTCCATGCTTCAGTTATTCACTCCACTGAAGGATCACGAACGACTTGCACGTAACCGACCACATCCCGGCATTGATAAGGCCTATCCAAAGACTACAGACGGCACACTCGCAGCGATTATTCAGGAAACCCCAAAAAGGTACATACAGCAAGTACCTACAGGTGTAGTAGAAACAAACATTGGTGAATGGTTCGATGTCTTCGCAACATGGAAGCTAACAGAAGATATTATTCCGCACGCCAATTGTCAGGCTGACGTACTACAGAAGTCATGGCAAGCAGGCTCTAAGTCTATGACATACGGTTGCCAACCAGCATTCGTATATATGGACTCATACGGTGACTACATGGGTGCTAACTTCAAACTGCCATACATCACACACGTCTACCTCGAAAGAGGCAAGATCTCAGACCGTGAATCAAAGAAGATATTCCTAGAGTCATGGTACGAAGAGTCAGACATTGACTACATCATTGATCGTGAGAAGAAGCTCAAGAAAGAAGACCCAGGCTATGAAGGTGAATGGGACATCAAAGAGCTAGAAGCTATCAAGAAGAAACGAACCTCTAAACCAGAAGATCAGAAGACACCAAAAGAACGTGATTCAAAAGACAACGCAGATTCTAGTGCTGACGGTATTCGTATTATCCATGCATTCCAAGTAGGCGTAGGTGCTAAGTTCTACTCATTCATACCCGACGAATCACAAGGTGGTAAGGCTAAATTAGTCAGAACAAAGGTCAACAAAGACCCTCGTGGTGTAATACCTATCCACTACCTCTACTACAACATCGACCTATCTAGCCCACTCGGTAGAGGGATATGTGAGATGTCTGGTGGTATGCAGAACCTTATTGATTCGCACGTACAAGCCTTCCAGTACATGCAAGCCCTAATGATGAACCCTCCTATGCTCAAGCGTGGGAACGTAGCAAGAGGCTCAATCAAGTTCGTACCTAACGCAGTCATAGATCTAGGTAGTGACACTAACGCATCAGTAGAACCTCTACAGATCAACACTCAGGCTATATCTAACTTCCCTCAGACATACGGACTGATGAAGTCTCAGATTCTTGCACTCAACAGTACTAACGATACTACCGTCTCATCATCCGCAGGCGACCCGGCATCTTCAAAGACTCAAGCAGGTGTCAAAGCCACGATGGAGAAGATGGGCGTATCCGACAACTACGCACGTAAGCAATACGAGGCATGGTTCGGTGATATATGCGAAACAATGCTCAATATCACATTTGCAGAGACTTCAGGTGTACGTGAAGAGAATCTTACTAAGAAGACGGCAGACAAACTCCGACAAATCATCCCTGAAGGTAACGAAGTAATCATTTGGGACGAAGAGAAAGAATCAACTATCTATGTTGACTACGACAAGCTCGGTGAAGAACCAGTCTACTTCCGTGTCGATGCATCTACCTCACAGCTTAAAGAAGACTCACAGCAGGTAGAGAACCTTGCAACTGCCAAAGAACTTGTCATAGACATCTTGCCTCCGTCAAAGAGAATGCAACTTGCCAATAAGTTCATCAACAAACTAGGCGTCGATGATCCAGAGGACATCACGTTTACAGAAGAAGAGATCGGTATGGCCGTGGAAGCAGAACAGAACCCACCTATGCCTGAACAAGCTATGCAGGCAGAAGACCCAATGATAGCCGACCAACTCGCACAAGACCCACAGACCATGCTTATGCAGTTAATGGATCAATACCAGATACCAGAACAATACGACCAGTCTGCGGTTGCCCTACTCCAAGAAGGTCTACAACCAGAAGAGATCGTACAGGTAATCATGCAGTCCCTGCAGAAGGGAGCTATGAATGTCTGACCTACTACCTAGAGAGGGTGAGTTGTTTGGTGTTGCAGTCGAACCAGATCAGAAGATCGTAGCCAACAAAGAGAAGGCCCACGCACTTGAAGCTATGGCGTTTATACAGGCTGAGATCGAATGGGCAGACAAACAGATTGATGAGTGCGACAAGATTTCCAACTTAGATACCGAATCAACTGTACCGCTAGAGTCTCAAGTTCTTGCTTATCAGTTACTCAAGGATCTTCTAATCAATAAGAAAGGGGAGCTCACAGCCATAGCCGACGTATACGCTCCAAAGCGGTGATGTTGTTGTTGGTGTCTACCTCGCATAGGCATCAACAGTAGCACCTCCGCTACATCAAAGGGATCGCAACCCGTTAATAAAGCAGTAAAAGGAGTGATATGTCACAAGTAGAAGACTATGACGAAATCCTATCGAACCCGTTCGAGGATGAACCGGCAGAGACTACAGAGGAAACAACAGAAGAAGTAACCAACTCGACGGAAGAAGCTACTACGGACGTTGAAGAGACTGTTGAAGAAGCCGAGGCTGAACAGACAGCTACCGAAGAAGAATCAGAAACCGAAGAATCTACGGAGGAATCCAAAGAAACGGAAGTCGAAGAAGAATCATCTGAGTCGCAAGACGACCATAAACCCACAGAAGATGCACCAAATGCAGAGTGGGCAAAGTGGAGACGTGAGCAGAAGGAACTGAAAGCACAGCAAGATGCACTGCGTCAGAAGCAGTATCAAGAATATATCGGTCAAGCAGATAACGACGATGATCTTAGACTACGGCAGATTGAAGTAGATCAAGCGAAAGTAAACCAGAAACAGTACGAAGACACGGTGGCGAACAACGAGAAGCAAATACTTCTCGACCACGACAGAGTACTTTCCGATCCTGACACGCAAATGTTCAACCCTGATAGTAAGACGTTTAACCAGAGACAGTTCGCACGTATGCAAGCCTCTTATGAAGCTATACACGTAAAGACCAATCCGAATAGACCGACAGACATCATGGAGGTGAACGAATCTTTTTACAAATTCGCAAAGGATTGGGCAAAAGACTGGCAACTCGATGCCAAAGTCACAGAAGCGAAAGCTACTAAGACTGCGGTACGGAATATATCCAAATCCGAACCATCGGGGAACAGTGTGTCCAAACCTCCTAAAGAGTCAGATCCACTAGAAGCACTCTGGGACTCAGACGAGTAACAGAGCCGTCGAGTAGGTCTGGCATTCACAAAGGAAATTCAAATGGCAGGACAGAATTACTCGACAAAGGTGCTCGGCAAAATTGACGAGCGCAACTACTCGGAAATGCTTACTGGCGACATCGTCAACAAAGGCATCCGACTAGAGTTCAACGGTAACAACTCTGTAACTATCTACAACGTAGACGTAGTTGCAGAAGGTGACTATGTACGAAGCGGTACTAACCGTTTTGGCGCACTAGTCGAACTAGGTACAGGTACTCAGACCTTCACTCTTTCACAAGATAAGAGCTTTACGTTCACAGTTGACCGAGGAAACTTGGAAGACAGCGAAATGGTACAGGAAGCTAACAAAGCTGTTAAACGACAGATTCGTGAAGTTTCAGTCCCAGCTACAGATACCTACGTCTTCACAACTGCCGCTGCTTATGCAGTTTCAGCTTCACAGACTACAGGTTCAATCTCTATAGCAACAAACAACGCTTACCTAAACTTCTTAATTGGATCAGCTGCGCTGTTCAACAACAAAGTTAAAGGCAAGAACGTATGTTTCCTTGGTACTACAGCACACAACATCCTCAAGAGAGATGCTGAGTTCGTACGTGACTGTGACAAGAGCTATGCAGATGCTAAGACTGGCACAATCGGAATGGTCGACGGTATCGAACTACGTGTAGTTCCTACTGGCTACCTACCAGCTAGCGTTCACTTCTTGTTCATCAACGAAAAAGCTCTATGTGTTCCTATGAAGTTCAACAGCGTTCGTGTCCTTACAGATGTACAGGGTATCGACGGCGCTGTTGCAGAGGGTCGTCGTTACTACGACTGCTTCATCCCAACACAAGCAGGTAAGGGTATCTACTCAATCACAACCTAATAACTAGGAGTTTGAAGTGGAAGAACAATTAAACAAACCAGAACGAGGAAATAAGGTAGGACTCTATCATCTACCAAATGCAGAGAACGAAATGGTTGAAATGCCCGCAGAAAGCCACCCTCAAGCTGATGCAATCGTCCGTATGGGCGGTGTATGGATCAAGTCTATAGAGGAATGGCGTGCGGATCAGATCAACAAGAAGATCGAAGCAGACAAGAAGGTAAAAGAGGTAGAGGCTACCGACCCCGTATCTGATAAGAAAGGTAAATAGAAATGGCAAACCCAGTTACTCCATACGTCGGCAATGATGGTCGTCTATGGATCAATGTGTCAGAGAACAAGACTTTGGCAGCTACAGAGTTCGGTTGGGTACAGAACCTCATTACTGATGGTCTAACCCTAACTGCCCCAGCTTCAGCAACAGTTTTGGCTGGCGCAGAGCTAACAATCCGTAACGGTGGCGTACCGCAAGGTAGCACCGCTGGATCAGGTGACGACGCAAGCCTAGGCTTCGTACTAACCCCTGCATCTGGTGACGGTGTTACAGGCAACGGCTTCACCGCTGCTGTCAACAAAGGTGTCACATACGTCAAGGCTCAAGGCCGAGTAGGTGACGAAATCACCCTAGCTTCTGGCGGTGCAAACACTGCTAAGGCTTGGAACGTAACAAACGTAAAGGGCGCATTAGATGCCTGGACACGTACAGCTTAATAGCTACTCCTGAGCATGAGTCAAAACTGCTCACCAAATTAACCAATCTATACCCTAGCAAGACGACCAATGCCTTATGGGGCGCAGATTGAAAGGAATATATGGCACAATCACTTACAAGAGGAGAAATCAACGAGATCCTAGCAATTGGCGGTCTATCCGCTAAGAAGACTATGACATTTGCTGGTGGTACAGTAAACGATCCCGGAGATCACGATGGTACAGGCGATCCGGCAACTCTATTCACCGTTACAGGTGGATTAGTAGCAGTAAAGCTCTACGCTCGTGTCGTAACGGCTCTAGCAGGTGCTACAGCAACTATCGAGGTTGGAACTACTGTAAGCACAGCTTCACTCATAGCACAAACTACTGCAACTAACCTTGCAGTCAACGAAGTATGGGCTGATGCATCACCAGACTTGGCAGCGGAAGCTGACTCGACTCTAAAGGTCGTAAGTCAAAGCATTATCCAAACAGTAGGTACAGCGAACATTACATCCGGTGTCATCGAGTACACAGCTATATGGAAACCACTAACAGAAGGCGCAACACTAGTCGCAGCTTAATGCCCCCGGGGCGGCTTTGTAGCCCCACCAAACCTTATGAATCAAACAGAAATACTACGACAAGAAAGACTCAAGAAAGCCGAATTGGAAGCTAAGGATAAGAGACACACTGAATTAGTCAGTGCAGTCAACAACCAAACAGCTACGACAATCAAGGCTTTTAATGCTTTTACAAAGTATGTAGACCGTAAGATCACTAAGACAGAAGTTGTAAACCAACTCAAACAAATAGGTACACCTGACGCTATGAAGGTGATGAGCGCAGTCAATGATATGCACTCTACCCTCAAGAAACTAAAGAACGCTGACCTTACACCTGTAGCCAAACTACTCGAAGACCTAATCGGTGAGGTATCACAGATACCTAAAGAATCACCAGAAGCAGTCGAGAGCGTAGAGATAAACAATCTACCAGACTTTGATTCCTACACAACAAGAATCGAACAAGCAGTACAGGCATTAGATGTAAAGCCAGTCGTTAATGTACAAGCCCCACAGGTCACAGTGAAGCCTGCTGACGTGCATATCGAGAAGCAAGATTTTACGACATTAGAAAAAGCACTCAAGCAGGTAGTTAGTGCCGTAGAAAACATAGTGGTTCCGGCACAAATACTCACAGATGTGACTGGTGTTGAAAAGAAGCTAGATAAATCTAACGACTACCTAAAAAAGATCAGTGAAAAGAGCTTCGGTGGTGGTGGATCGGGCGGCCACACAACTCCATACCAAGACGACCAAGCAAGACCATCATACGTCACTTTAGTAGACGGCAAGATACCTGTCTCACTAACAGCAGGCACAGACCCATCATCGTTTTACGTTTACGACATTGAAGACGGAACTACAGCCTACTACGGTAATACAAACGTAGCCGGTGCGTGGATGGTTAAAAAAGTCACAGATACATTGGTGTCCTACGCAACAGTCACAAACAACGTGGCTGTTACGACGTACACGGATGCGTGGACGGACAAGGCAATTTTAACTTATGGGCGCATAGATCAAGCGTTCTAATGAAAGGTATTAATGAGTAAATCAAATACATTTGAAAACGACATGCTACTGTTGATTTTCAATAACACAGACATAGCAGACATCGGTGACGCAGGCGGTATACAAAACTCAGCAACAGCAGGTTCTCTATACGTAGCACTACACACAGGCGACCCAGGCGAAGCAGGAACAGCAGCAACTAACGAAGCAGCTTACGGAAGTTATGACCGTGTAGCAGTAGCTCGTTCGGGCGCTGGCTGGACAGTAGCTGGTAACTCAGCAACTAACGCAGCTCTAGTCCAATTCCCTGAATGTACCTCTGGTTCAGAAACTATCACCCACGTTTCAATAACAGTAGGTGGGACTCCAACAACAGCAGACAAGATTCTTTACTCAGGTGCTTTAAGTGCTTCTCGTTCAGTATCATCAGGTATCCAGCCTCAATTCGCAGCATCAGCCCTAACAATCACCGAGGATTAGTCATGGCAGATAAAAAGAAGAAGAAACCAATCATAGCTGATATGAGTGCAGGACTCAGCGGAAAGAGTACGCTTAAATAATGATACGTGGAATCAAAGAACTAGTAGATGCCGAACTCGCTGGAAAAGAGCGTAGGTATACTTGGCGTAAGACACCATCACAGGTGACTACTGCTGGTCTTTGGTTTGATTTATCTATGAGTCCAGGGCGACCAGTACCTAAATATTGGTTTGATGCTCCACCTGCTATTGCTAAACAAATCACCTACTCAGCAGATGGTGGGCTAGAGCATGGCGGTGGGGTATCTCCAAGTGAGAAGTACCTCCGCATGACAACAGGAATTGCTACGGTAGCCACAGCTCTTCCTCTCACGATGATATTGTGCGACTACTTACTCTACTACCCATCCGTAGATGATTCAGTCCTAGACGAACAGGTACTAGATAACACCGTAACTCTACCGAGATATACCGATGGTGATGGCGTACAAGTTATAGCCGTGTCTGTCGCTGGTAGGACTGGTGGTGCTAGATTCTACTTCACCTACACTAATTCAGAGGGTGTATCAGGTAGAGTTTCACGAACTTGTTACCAGAACTCAGCAGCAGCACTTGGAACATTACAGGGTAGTGGTGCTAACAACAATGCCTCAGCTATGCCGTTTGTCGGCTTACAGGCTGGTGACACTGGTGTTCGTAGTATTGACTCAGTTTTTATGATTGATGCAGATGTAGGTCTTATGACTCTAATCCTTGTTAAACCACTAGGAACATCTGTAATAAGAGAAATCACCGCACCTGTTGAAAAAGACTACTTCATGGAAGCTGGTGTAATACCACAGATATACGACGATGCCTATTTGAGCTTTTTATGCCTACCACAAGGAACTTTGGCAGCAACAGCTTTAATGGGTGATATTAAGACTATCTTTACCTGATACAAATTAAATTAAAAGGAGAATGACATGCCAGGATTCGCATCACGAGACCAAATAATACAAGCACAGACTAACGGACAAACATGGAGAGCCGACTGGTCTAAGAACGCTAACCCTACAGCAGCAGCAGTAGCAAACGAGTGGCACACACTCTTTAGAGGAAACGGTAACCCTGGCCCAGACGCTATCTTTGACGCTGG
>Ga0209063_1001597_pt1 | contig 11528 bp, 14 predicted proteins | sample KloWWTmeKNB19Kit_FD_187177 | JGI IMG/M metagenome (GOLD analysis project Ga0209063, IMG submission 187177) | Active sludge microbial communities from Klosterneuburg, Austria, studying microevolution and ecology of nitrifiers - Klosterneuburg... | ecosystem: Engineered > WWTP > Aerobic digester >...
GGTGGCCGACACTGATTCCGACGAAGAGCCCGCAGATGACAATCGCAAGGATCGGAGCGTTCTGCATAGTGGTCTCCAGAGCTAGGGGAAAGACCAAAGGTGGGAACGGGGAGGCGTTCAGGTGTGCTATTACGCCAAAAGTCTATTTTTCATTTCTCGGAAGCACCGTCTACAACTTGCCACCCTAGCGTACAAGCCTTCTCGAAGAACGTACTCGTGGCTTCATTCAGTTCTCCGTCCGTGAGCATCATCTAGGCATGGGCGCGTTTTCTCCCCCCGGATCTCAGGGGTGTGCCAGCGTATCTCGCGCAAAGCGCTGGCCGTCGCACCGGGATCATCACCACTCCTTAGAGGGAAGCGGATTCCAACCCGCCTGGCTGCTTCAAAGCCTACCTTCCCGAACGCCTTGCACTGAGAGAAATGATTCTGTTAGTCCGCAGAATCCACGGGGGACGATCGATGTGTGGGGATCGTCTACCCACATGGCCGGGACCGGGACTCTGTCAGCGAGGGCCGATCTGAGTCTCGGTGGCAGGCCGACGCACGGGCTTAATGATGCTTGCCCTCGCGGATCAGTTTGTACTCGAACGCGGCGACTTCCAAGGTGGAGCGCTTGGTTTGTGTGGACTCATCAATCCATTCACGGTAGTCGAGGGTTCCGAGGAGGAGAACCTGATCGCCCTTCCGTAAGGCATTGGCGAACTCTTCGGGCTTGTCGCCACGGTATGTAAACGGTACCCAGTTGGTCTTCTTGGCCGTTTGGCCATCCTTCACGTAGTTCCGATGAGAGGCAAGTGAGCCGGTGACGATCATGCGTCCAGATGACAATGCAACGATTTCTGGATTCTGACCGAGCTGGCCGGCAATCTCGATTTTATTGGTGTCGCGATACGGTTTCTTCGGTTCCTGGGGAGTCTGGGTAGACGTGGACATAATAACCTCCTGCACACGTGATTCGTTCAAGCACCCTATGCGCCTGAATCGTGACGGTGTGATGCCTGCCCGCTACGCGGGCCTTCGTGCGGCCTGGTGCGTTGTGCGGGTGCGCGCTGTGGTGAATTGGTAGGCGGAGTCGTGGGGCCGTGTCTTAGGAGGCCGGAGCCGGGGGAGCCGGTGCGATAAGGGAATGGATGATCTGTCGTTCCGGATGTTGATTAAAGACTTCCTGCGGAAGGTTGAGGAGTGCGAACACGCCGCAGGTGACGGGATCGAGTTGATAGGCGCGACCTGGCCACTTGGCCTCAATCGTCTGTACGAGGTCCTTCACTGGATGGTGCGGATCGAGCACGAATAAATGTTGTTCGCCTGGGTCGTGCAGTGAGAGGTGCCAGACTTGGCAGTGGTCTAGGGCGAGGTCGGTGGTATCGTGGACGACAGGAAGTGAGGATAGACGTGGGCGTAGGCCCTCGTGCGTCAACTCCGTCGGTGGCTGCTTCTTGGCCAGAGCCTGCGTGAGCTGGGCGTGGATCTGTTGAGCGCCTTGCGTCCACGAGGGGTGCGCGGGGAGGCCAAGAAACGTCGCTTCCGAGGCGTGTTGCTCATCGTAGGTGAGCGGACGAGGAGTGGGTGAGGTGTCCATGAGCGTCCTCCTGTTGGATGTGGGCGTGGCCGGTCATCGGATGGAGATCGACGTCGGTCACGAACACCGGCAGTCGTCATGCTGCCGCCGGAGAGTGCGGCAGCCATTGTGCGTGGTGTGCTGGCTAGGAGGCTTGGACGAGGGATGTGAGCCGTGAGGGCACGGGCTTGAGCTGTCCCCGTGACGCGGTGGTACGTGCGAGCACCCGCGAGAGGACTGCGTCCGACTCAATGGGGCTGTCATGCAGTGAGAAGGTCATGGCCGGGAGAATGGTCGTCGCGGCGAGATGCAAGCCATTGGCATTGGCTTCTTCGATGCATTCCCAGAGGATCGGCTGGGGACCGTGCTGCAGGGTGGCGAGTGCCCCGTGATGCCCGATGAGGACCAGTTTGCCTTTGGCGCGGGTCAGGGCGACATTAATCAGTTTGTGCGGGGCCGCGTCATCATAGGCCCAGCCCAACATTGATCGGGTAGCATTCTCCGTCGTGACCGTATCGAAAATCACGACGTCGCTCTCCCGTCCCTGGAAACGGTGGATGGTGCCCACGCGCACCAGTTCATCGAGTTCTTCCAGGCGCAACAGTCGTTCGATGAGATTGACCTGGGCGCGATAGGGACAAATGATGCTGACGGTCGGCAAATGCCCGGGCGTGGAGAGGGCTTGCTGCGCCAAGCGGACTGCAAGCATCGCGTGATACAGGTTGAAGGGAGAGCCTTTTGCGTCACGAACAGTGACGGGATGAGCGGGTTCGGTGTTGCAGAAGATGAGGGCATGTCCTGGTGCCGGCGCGGCCTCAGCGGTCTGGCTGCGGTCCGTCAACGTGGACGGAGCGGAGACATAGCTGAGCCCAGCGCGTGCGTACAGGCGACGGCTGACGTTCGCAATGTCGGGATGCATGCGGTACTGCGTGCTGAGAGGCGCCACGCGAGGATCTCGTCCTGAGGTGATCTCGGCGAGATCGTAAATGCTCCGGGCCAGCCAGTGTTTGGTGGCCGGTGTCTTGGCCGAAGCAATGGGCGCCAGTTGCAGAAAATCTCCCACGATGATCACCCGCGAGGTGGCCAGCGCCAGGGTACAGAAAAGGGCCGGGGCCAGGGCCATGCTGGCCTCGTCGATGATCACGGTATCGAAACGCTGATCGTCGAGTAGCCGTGAGGTGTAGGTCCGGGTCAGAGTCGTCGCAACGATCTTGCTGCGGCGCACGAGGGCCTGTTCAATCTGAGCGATCTCGTGCTCAAGGCGATCAAGGGTGTCTTGTAGATCGTGTCGGATGCCCTGCATGGCCTCATGGATGGCGCAGATCTGCTCGGGGGACCACGGGGCATCCGGCAATTGGTGGTCCTGCCGGAATTGTTCCATGACGCGATTGAGGGTATCGATCTGGACCTGTGAGTGGAGCACCTGAGATTGCAGGGACCGGAGCGTGACTTCGTCGGCAGCCTGGTAGTCTCGGAAACAGGCAAGGTCGTTGACGATCCGTGTTTTGTTGCCGTGCTCGAAGAGCCGACGGAACGCAGGACTGGCATTGAAGGCTCGAAGCTCGGTTTCAAGTTCCTGGATGGTCGTGGCGCGCTCGGTGAGGAGTCCGCGCAGCCGGCGTTCATCGGCGTGGAGCATCTGGTGCCGCTCGCGCAACGTCTGCAATTCTCGCCAGTGAGTGTCCAGTCGTTTGGCGGAGTCGGCACTATGGGCGAGGTACGGCAGGTCTCGATCCAAGTCCTGCAATTGGCGGCGGAGGGTCTTCGCGCGTTCTTCGAGCGGCAGTGTGTGGGTTAGCGCAACTGTCTCCAGATTGGCCATTTGGCACTGATCACTGCTGTCTGGGCTGGGGGTGCCGATACGAATGACCTGATCGATGGCGAGATCAGGAGATTGGCTGAGCAGATGTTCCAGGATGTTGTCGATGGCCGTATTGGTGGGGGAGCAGATCAGGGTCCGGCCATTCTGCGCCAACAAGGCCTGGCTCAAGGCGGTGATGAAGGCGGTTTTCCCGGTGCCGGGAGGGCCCAAGACAAATAGCAAATCTCGTTCGAGGGCACTGGTGTAGGCCTGCGCCTGCTTGGGATTGAGGCCCGAGGGGTCCGGCAAGCGGTCGAGGGCAGTGATCGTGGCCATGGCATCAGGATCAAAGGCCTTGAGGGCGAGGGCGGTTCCGAAGGCGTCCGGTTGCTGGCTGATGGATTGCAGACGTTTGTCGAGGGCTTGCAGCAAGCGGACTGAGTCGAAGGTGAGATGCGCCGAGGGGATCGTCTCTGGGGCTTCGCCTTCGAACGCCAAGGCGAGGCCGTCTGAGGAAAAGCCAACGATGCGGCAGGGAATGCGCTGGCTGATAAGGACCAGGGAAGGATTCGTGTCTTCAATGAGGTTGGCTGGAATCGGCTCGGATTGAAAGAGATAGTAGTGCGTTCGCCCAGTGACGTGTTGCCGTTGCCCGTCGGTGAGCGGGACGCAGATGGTTTCCTGGCGTTGTCGAGGGGTGCGGCTCTGGAGTTCGTCTTGGAGCGCGGTCCGAAATCGCTCAATGAGGAGGAGCGCGCGGGTCGACGCAGGTTTACCAGTGTGACTGGCATGGAGAGCGACCGGTGCCTGGGGCATAGGACCTCCTCGATGGCTGACATGATGGACAACACAGATGCCCGGCCTGCGCTCATCCTGAGCGCCTCGGGACACCTGTGAGGAGGTTGGGCGGTCGCAGCGTGGAATGATGGGGCTGAGGATGGTCTGGGGAGTGAATGGTCGATGGGCGAAGTCTGATGTGGCGTTAACTGATCCGGACTCTCAGACTATGACGTGACGTACCCGTCGAACTCTAGCGCGAGTCACGATCAAACAGTTCTGCAACTGTTTTCACCGGAAGGAAAAGTCGTGTTGGCTTGTTCGGAAAAGGAGTGAACCCGAAATGCCGGTAGAACCGTGCAGCCTGCTCATCAATCGCATCCACGACAACCGCCGCGGCGGCAATCTGCGATGATTGCGTATACGCCCGCAGGAGCGCGTCCACCAACAAGAACTCGCCAGCTCCCTGGCCTCTGTAATGCTGATCCACTGCGAGCCGCCCAAGAAGAGTGACCGGAACGACCGGATACGAGGGGAGTTTCTTGATCACGTTGTCAGGCAGATCGTGAAGATCGATCCCGAGGGCCGACAGCGTATAGTAGCCGACTATGGTCTTCCGTTCGGATTCCTGGACAAGGACAAATGGCGCGGCAACCCGCCGGCGCGCATCCTGGCTAGCCTGTTCCCGTAGATAACGATCAAGCGCTTCGTAGCCGCACGAAAAGCTCAGGCGGTCGTGCGCTTTCCCGAGAGGCTCGACGATCCAGGCTATCGGCGTATGCTTACCGGCCATTGCCGCGCCGATGCAGACGTTTTCGATAGCGAACCACGGCTTTCCGTAGGCGGGCAGCGGGTATCGGGGGATGGAGCAGAGCTTCGACAAATGCTTTGCGGTCGAGGGTACTCAACATCAATGTGTCATGCTCGCGCAACGTCCGCGATGCGGTTTCCTGCGCACTGGCAACCACAAAATCCGTAAGGGAGCGGCCAGTCAATTCGGCCGCCCTCATGAACAGCGTCTTCTGTTGTTCCGTGATGCGTGCCTCAAGCCGAGCGGTTTTCTCCGACGAACGTTCCAGAGTTTTGTATGGTGACATGATTTCATGCGCTCCTTTGACATCCTACTTCATTAATGTACGGCCATTCGCCGTACACGTCAAGTACATGCATCGCAAGGGTCGTGGTGTGTGTGGAATTCAATGCAGGGCACCACGCCGGAATGAGGGGGCTTGACTCATTATTCGCTCTTGGATACCATGACAGCATATTCTTTTTCGTAGGCTTTGCCGAACCATCCTTGCTCTTGCATTGTACTCCGTACAACGTCTCTGCATCCGCAATCTATTCCTGTGAGTGATCATCACAGCTAGATTGTAGCTCTTCTGTCAGTGCTCCATCTCTCAATTCCATCGATCGGTCCACGTCAGTTTTACGTCATGTTTCCGGTCTAAGATTCTTTTTGCCTCCTGTGTGCACAAAGAGAATTGAAGACAGGATTGGGGGCGTGATCCTCTTCACCACGCATGAGCCACGTGCCATGCTTAATCAAGGAGGTCTGTATGACGATGCGTGTGCCTTTTCCGCCGCTGTCTCAGTGTCCGTATTTCTCACGTGATACTGATCGAGACCGGGCTCTTGAGCGAACGGCTCGAGCAGCTGTGCCGTAGGGTTCGATGATGCGAGTCCGCTGCGTTGAGCCCTTCCGTCTCGTCTCCTAACTTCATCGTCGATACGTGAGCTGCCGTTCGCGTATCGCGCCTATCACCGTTCCATCCCATCACACACACATTTTTATCATGCTGCACACGACGCAGGATCGCGAGATGCTGCTGTCATGTGCCTGGAGGCGTCCATGTACACGAATCGAGCAGTCAGTGTGGACATGCGAATTGTCGGCAAACTGGTATTGTTGGATCTGCATGGATCCGGCGATGCTTTGCAATGGGCGTTTAACGATCTAGCGAATCGCTTTGAATTACTGATCGAGGCTGCGGCGCTGAAATGGTCGAAGGCAAGAGCTGATCATTTCGTGCTGATGCCGCAAAGTGATTGGACCCCGTTGGAAGTGGTTAGCGAGGCAAAGCGGCAACTGCGCCTGTGATGTCTCGAGCGAGGTCATGTTCCTGTTCAGTGAGTGAGAGCGTTCGGGTGAGATGATCGACCTGAGCGAGCACTCGTTAGCTGAATCCTTCCAGTACACAGAATTCGCGTGATCCCACAAAACGAGCGTTGGCGATGAGTAGCTCTTGGCGGCTGTTCACGAAGGTGGAGAGCTGACGGGTGATCTCTAATTCCGGCGTGAGTCTCATTGTGTTCTCAGGGTGACTGAACACGGCGCCATCTCTAGCAGTTGGGTCGAGGGCGGTCAATGGGACGGCATGTCACGCACGATGGTGTCGGAATGCGCCACGACGAACGTCTGAAATCAACCCATCACAACACATACTATGACATGAAAGGATCTCATCATGACGACATCCCATCTGACATCGAAGCATGCAACGTTACGTGGACTTCTCAGTGCAGCCCCTCGCCGGACTCCCGTGGTGGATGCAACGTTGGTTCGCTCGGAGACGGCAAAGGCGATCGTCTCGGTAGTGGTTCAGGATTTCCGACGAATCGCTGCAGATCACGGTCGCTTGGTGCATGCCTGGGAACGACTCGCTCTGGAGGACCTGCAACGACTGGTCTGGGAGCTGGAAAAGCCACGTTATCAGGTGCATCCGGCACAATGGGCTCGTCTGCGCGCACGCCTGGCAGACTTGACCGATATTGAACGACGCAATGCCAAGATGTCGAACGCCCGCACACCGTTCGAAAATCGTTACGACGACGATGACGATCGGGGTCAGACGTGGGAAGACATGGCCGAACTGGATTACACGGTGCCTGCTCCTCGTGGGACACGCGCTGCTCAAGCGACCGATGCGACAGTTGACACCCCGCTGTGTCCCGACTGTGGCTCGTCGTCTGTGGTGGTGTCCATGATGACAGTCGGTGTACACCAGTTAGATCTGAAAGAGGCGCACTGTCTGATTTGCGCGTGGCGTGTCGAACTCGGACGCAAACCGAGTGCGACGGTCGACGTGGAATCGGATCTTGAGCTGGAGGATCACGGGGACGGAACGCTTGCGGGAGCGATAGACGAATCTGGAGAGTCAGCAGACGATGACGAACAGGACATCGTGCCGAGCAGCATGACCGGCGAGGAGGAGACTCAACGCAGTGCGGTTGAGGACTTTGAGACGCAGGACATGGAGAGCGCGGAAGATCCTGTAGATCAGCTGATGGCCTTGCAGAATCGCTTTTGGCAAGACTGGACGGTCAAACCCCTGCGCTGCGCTCTGTTAGAGGGCACGATGCGTGAACGACTGAGTGGGGAGCGGCTCGATATGATTTGGGCCGTGGCGTCCACACTCATGGAATCGTGCCGGGGGTTGGGCCGCGCAGAGCAACAGGAAATCGCACGTTGGCTGATGCGAACGTCGACCGAGGAGTTGCGCGCGTTTCTCCCAGAGTCGGAATTGCCGGTGGAATTAGCTCAGCCGGAACGTATGTTGGTCGTGCCGTCCGTATCGACGAAGATACAGAAGTGGCAGCTAGCATGTAGGCTGGCATTGAGACGATTCCGGGTTGCCAGCGCGGGTGTCCGTATTTTGGCCCCGTCGTTTGGTGTCTCACCGGACGTGTTTCGAGCTGCGAGTGCCTAGTGACCGTGTCGATAGGGGAGCAGCAGAGGGAGCGCGTGGTCTCGTGGAGAGCACGCCTCTCTCTGTGCCCTTGTGACATATGCCTGGAGGCTTTCATGAATGCGATCGACACCATCATCAACGAGATCACCCAAGACATACACGGATCGAGCTGCATCCCTGAGACGTATGAAGCCGCCTTCGTGACAGCCGTCTGGGAGAAAGCGCAGACCCTCGAAGCCCCTCTTCGAGATGAGCTGCTTTGTCGGACGGGCGTCACTCAGGACTCGGTGAAGCAGATTCGTGAAGAAGCTGCCGATGCGCTCTATGAGGCTCATCGCGCATTGTATGGGACAGCGTGGGGATAGGAGTGTTGGACTAGGACTCCTTACGCATGGCACCATTTAAGGACTCACACCGGTACATGAGGGGAGACACTTCGTTGTGGAAGACGCGAGTTCCTTGGAACTCAGTGCGTCTTCCCCGAAGTGCTCCCCTTTTTTTTGCGTTTCTGCGGGTAGGGCGGGGATTAGGGCGTGTCATCAGTTAGTGGCGCGATAGTTTTCCGGATTCACAGAGGAATCATATTGTGATTCACTGTTCATAGGCCACGGAGGGTCTATGAATGGGAAGACGTTATGCTTTACGGGACGATCAATGGGAGCGGATCAAGGATTTGCTGCCTGGACGCGAAGGCCATGTTGGCGGCACAGCCAAAGACAACAGGTTGTTTGTGGAAGCCGTATTATACCGCTATCGCGCAGGGATACCATGGCGCGATCTGCCGGAGCGGTTCGGGGATTTCCGGGTGATCCACACGCGCCATACGCGCTGGAGCAGAAGCGGGGTTTGGGAAAGAGTCTTCAAACATCTGGCACAGGATGCCGACAACGAATACGCCATGATCGATTCCACCATTGTCCGCGCCCACCAGCATAGCGCCGGCGCTCAAAAAAAGAAGGGCAGGACGAAGCCATCGGGCGCAGCAAAGGGGGCTTAAGCACGAAAATCAACGCCACGACCGACGCCCTGGGGAATCCGACCGGTTTTCACCTGACGCAAGGGCAGGCCTGCGATCTGGATGGATCGGATGCGCTTCTTCCCGGTCTGAAGGCCGACACGCTTCTTGCCGATAAAGGCTACGACGCCGATGAGCGTGTGATCGCGCCTCTGGCCGCAGCCGGAAAAACGCCCGTCATTCCCCCGAAAAGCAACCGCAAGATCAAGCGCGATTACGATAAAGAACTCTACGAGGCGCGCCACCTGATCGAAAACTTCTTCGCCAGGCTCAAGCAATACCGCGCCATCGCCACACGCTACGATAAAACCGCCCGCAACTTCCTCGGCGCAATCCACCTCGCCGCCTCCGTTATATGGCTTAACTGATGACACGCCCTAGGCAGCCCGTCGGTGTACCTCCGGCGGCATCAGTTCGATGTGGTCGGTGACAACATGGGTATACGTCAGTCCGGTGTGTGCGGAGAGGCGGGTATCCAAGCGCCCTGTGACCTTGACTGTTTGGCCCTTCGTCAGGAAGGGCAGCTGGTGGTCGGGGACGTTGTCCCAGATGCAGATTGAGAGAAACAGTGGTGGGGTTCGTCCAGGGTGAGTGGCCTGAACAGGCCGGTCGATCGCGACGCGGAGATTGGTCACCTGGCGTGCGCCGACTGTGGCGCGCACGGGCGTGGTCGCGACACGGCCAACGAGTTCGACGTGAACATAGGTCATGAAAAGACTCCTTCACAGGGTTGAGCGGAGGGATGTGCACCGCCGGATGATCGAGGGCGAGACTAGGCCACAGGGAGGTGGGAGGCCTCGCGGGTGGCCGGGAGTTGCCCGTAGGCTATGGCGATGTGTTTGAGTGCGGATTCCGTCAGCCCATAGTCCGCGGCCAGGATGCGACAGCCTGCCTCCTTGTTGCGAAAGCGTTTCAGGCTGTGTCCGAAGAAGCGAATCAAGGGCAGCAGGAGTTGATCGGTTGGGAAGAACATCCCGGGTTCCGGATGCGCCAAGCGTTCGTTGCTGGTGTTCGGATCGCCGGCCAGGATGGCGAGGTCCTCTTGTGGAAGCCCATGGAGCCAGCTTGTGATGGCCTGCGCATCGGTCGGAGAGAGGTGGTGCGGGGTGGAAGTGAGGATGCGCCCGGCCGCAACCCAGACCGGCATGCGATTGTCGTTGGCGTCGAGCTCGAGAATGGCCTGGTTGAGGAGGGCCTGTCGAAGCGGGTGACGGCCCTGACAGAACAGGGCATAGGCCGGTGCATGGAGCTTGTCTTGCAGATCAGGCAAGTCCACGTCGCTCTCGTCGTTCGGGAGGTCGTCTTGGGCAATTTCATGGGACGACTCATAATCTAGATACTCAAACGTGTCGATCTGCGTGGCGTCGTCGAACAGGTCCTCGCTGTCCTGGCAGCTGTCGAGATCGAGGGCGTCGTCGTCGCCAGCCTCGGCCTGCTGGCTGTGGTCTGCATACCAAGCTCGCGCAACCCGTTCTTCGTTCTGCGCGATATCCTCGGCATCGAGACCGGGCAGCTCGGGGGCATGTTCTCGATAAACCCGGTGCGAACAGCAGAGGCATTTCAGGGTATCAGCATCCTCCTGAATATAGTTGCTCTGAATGCTGACTTTGCACCTGGGGCAGACGAGGTCGTCTCCTGATGCGCGCGCTGGGGCGGCCTGAGCTGCTTGGGGAGTGGCCAGATGCAAGCCGTGGCAGGAGGGACATTTGCCTCGACCGGCGCGTGTGAATGCACCTTGGCGAACTTCTTCTCGGAGCAGCACTTCTTGGATGCCACAGAGTGTTAGCAAGCGCTGCGCATCGAGTTGGAGTACCCTTCGCCCGTCGGGGAGGACCATGAAGGACGGATCCGATGTCCGGCGAGAGCTCTTCGTAATGAGCGGGTATTGAGGGGCGGGATTCTCGTCCTCGAACCTGGTTCCGCGGGAGAAGACCTGATCGCGGTCTTTCAGAGACCAGGCGTCCATATGGGCCTGAAAGAGATGATCAATGAGGGTGATGGCTTCTTCCTCTTCCGCCTCGGTGGTGACGAGAACGCGGTCCGGAAGTGGGGGAAGCCAGGATGTGTCAGAATTGGCCTGGGAACCGAGACTAGGAAGCTGCAGCTCGCGAAGGTCCTCGATCGAGAGGCACTCCACGGAGGAGTGGGCCTCGTACAGGGCGCGGGCTATCTGGGCGTGCGTGGTTTGGGCGGTGGTCATGATGAGACACTCCTTGTTAAGACTGGGATGGGCACGTCACGGGGGTGTGAATCCGTGGGTGCGGTGATTAGGTCGTCGTCTTGTCCTTCGGCCGCGACAGGAATTCGAGGTCAGAGGGGTGTTTCACGTGGAGATAGTAGGTCCGTTGGATGCGGTCTTGTTTCTTGAACGTTCGTGACTGCAGTTCCCCACGGACGCGTACCTCTTGGCCGATGCTCATGTGTTGATGGAGTTCCGGTGAGGCTCCGGTGACCTTCACATCGAGGAACATGGGGTTGTCGATTTTGTCTGAGGGGGCATCCGAATGAATGGCGAGGGAGAAACAGAGCATATGGCCGTGGCCGGCGTTGTACTGCATCATTTCTGGCTGATGGGTCAGTCTTCCGGAATACAAACTGAAGTTCAAATCGCGCTTGCCTGACATATGAGCTCCTTCGGTGGGAGGTGAGTAGGGTCTGCCACGTAAGACCACGACGTATTCCGCT
>Ga0209063_1001599_pt1 | contig 11524 bp, 11 predicted proteins | sample KloWWTmeKNB19Kit_FD_187177 | JGI IMG/M metagenome (GOLD analysis project Ga0209063, IMG submission 187177) | Active sludge microbial communities from Klosterneuburg, Austria, studying microevolution and ecology of nitrifiers - Klosterneuburg... | ecosystem: Engineered > WWTP > Aerobic digester >...
TTAAAACCACGATAGATAAATCCATCAACAGCAAAAAACCAAGCTGCTCCGCCTGACTGTCGCCAGGTGGTCGACACCAAATTTTTACGGAAATTGGGCGCCGTTAACAACGAAGAGTGCAAATTTCGTCCCGTGGCGCTGCCAGCGATGCAAAGCCTGGTCAAAACGGTCGCTCAGAAGATGGCGGTTGGGTAAGCGGGTCAGCGCGTCGTGCATGGCGAGATGCTCGGCCCGTTCATGCTCGGTCGCGGCAGTGCGAATTGCCCGGTGATGGCGTCGTACATTGAAGGCAACCAGCAGCATGCTGGCCAACAGCATGCCGACGACGGCGATGGCGCTCGGGCCAAAAATTTGAGTCCAGCGGAGTTGGCGCTCAAAGCTCAGGCGAACCGGTTGCGACGTCATGCCGGGTTCGATAACACGGGTGAAGCGGGGGAGTGTTGTGTTGTCCAGCCAGTGCGCTGGAGGTATTCTTTGCTGAAACAGTATGGATGGCTCGCGGCTGGCCTCGCTCAGCAACTCGGCATGCATGCCCAACTGCTTGCTCGGAAGATTGGCTGGCCGCAAGCTGTCGGTCTTGTTGAGCAGAAGGGCAACCATGCTGCTACCAAAGAGGTTTGGTGCGCCGGACTTGGCTGGGGCATTGGTGCGTACGACATTGCGCAGAAGAATATAGCCGTCGCTGCCTTCATTGAGTCGAAAGGTCGGGCTGGCGACGGCTCTGCCAAGTTGCGAGGCAAGACGCAGTGTTGCCTTGAGATGATGGACCGATTCCAGACGGATGCCGTAGATTTTCTGCGCGGCGGGGAGTGCCGGGAACATGAAAACAATCGGCCAGAGCATTGCGGCTGAGGCTTCCTTGATTTCTGGATGGCGGCTTGTATCGGGGAAATTCCGGATCGAGAAATCCCGCTGGCCAGCGTTTCTGATGCTGGATTCAAGATTTGATTTTTCGGCAGAAGGAATCTCGCGGGCAACTTCGAGCATATAAATGTGCGGGTAAGGCGCCAATGCCGCCGCGGCATAGAGCGCGGTGGCATCTTGGTCAGTCTGATCAACGGCTTGCAGGAATGCAGAAAACCCGGAAAGTACGGCTTCGTTGGCGAGCAGCTTTTGCTGAAGTTCAGTTGAAAGTTCGTTGATGTCCTGAGCGAACTGTTGCTCGGCTTGTTTGACCTCGCTTGCCACAACCATGTACAGGCCAAACAGGCAGAGTGCTAGCCAGGCAAACAGAAAGGAGGCGTGGTGCCGTTTTGAGCGGAAATTGGAACGGAATTGCATGACGCCTGACGGCTTTCGATGCTGGCGATGGGTAGCGCATTGTCATCCAACTATCGTTGGGAGTAAATATGACTTTGGCACTACAGGTATTTGCAAATTGTATTACCAGAATATGGGCTGAAAGCCTTTTAGCGGCGGCGAATCGCTTCCCGGCGGGCGATACCGAGCTTGCTGGAGCGTTCCATTTTTTGGACAAAAGCCGGAAAGTCGAGGCCGAACTTGGCGCGCAGTTCCTTGGCGTAATTGTGCAGCCAGCGCCAGCGCGGTTCGAAGTAGCGTTCCTTGAAAGCGTAGAGGATGTGGTTGCCGTCTTCCGGTACTGAAATGACGATTACCTGATCATCGAAAACGTGCATCGCTTCGCCAATCAGGCCGGCGTAGGTATCCTTTTCGCCGGCCAGGTTGATCACCAGAACGCCGTTGCCGGCGAGCTTGCCAAAGGCATTTTCGAAGAACTCGCCGTTGGCCAGACTGGGGGCGAAACCGGTTTTGTCGAAGGCGTCGACCAGCAACACATCAATGCCTTTTTCGGTTTGTTCCAGATATTCGGCGCCATCGACGTTCAGCACCTGCAGGCGCGGGCCGTCTTCGGGTAGCAGGAAAGTATCGCGCAGGGCAATTACATCCGGATCAAGTTCGATGGCGGTGAGTTGCGTGCCCGGCATACGGTGATAGCAGAACTTGATCAGCGAGCCACCGCCGAGGCCAATCAGTTCGATGCGTTTCGGTCGTGGGTGGAACAACAAAAAAGCCATCATTTTCTGCGTGTACCGCAGCTCAAGCTCATTCGGCGCCTTAAGCGACATGGCGCTTTGCATCAGGCGGACGTTGAAGTAGAGAAAACGCTGCTTGCCGTCGTCGACGACGAAAGGTTTGGGATAGCTTTCGTCAAGCAATTGGGCGCGCAACTCGCCCTCGCGGGCCCAGGTCGGTTCGAGCATCAGCACGGTGCCCGTTTCGGTTTCGAACGGGCTCGGCATGCTGAACAACGGCGCCGGTGAAGTCATCGGCCGGGCTTTTTAAGCGGGTAGATCGGCAGCGTTGAGCAGGAAAACGTATTCGTCGCCGGCGGTGGTGTCGAGCCAGGTGAAGGGCAGCATCGGGTAAGCCGCTTCCAGTGCCTCGCGGTTGTGGCCAATTTCAACAACGAGCAGGCCATTCGGGGTCAAGTGCTTCTTCGCTTGACGCAGGATGATGTGGGTGAAGTCGAGGCCGTCCTCGCCCGAACCGAGTGCCATTTCCGGTTCGTGCAGATATTCCGGCGGTAGTGCCGCGACGGCTTTGGCATCGACGTAGGGTGGATTGGAAATGATCAGGTCGTAGCGTTTGCTCTGGAGTTGGCTGAAGGCGTCGGACTGGATCGGGTGAATACGGTCGTTCAGGTGATAGTCGGCAATGTTGCGTTCGGCAACGGAAATCGCGTCTTTTGACAGGTCGACCGCATCAACCTGCGCATCCGGAAAGGCGAGGGCGGTCAGGATGGCCAGGCAGCCGGAACCGGTGCACAGGTCGAGCGCAGATTCAACGGCCCAAGGATCTTCGATCCACGGCGTCAGTTGCTCTTGCAACAATTCGGCAATAAAGGAGCGTGGCACGATGACGCGGTCGTCGACGTAAAAGCGATGTTCGCCGAGCCAGGCTTCGTTGGTCAAATAGGCGGCTGGCAGGCGCTCCACACAGCGGCGGCGGAAGACCTCGAGCAGGATTTCGCGTTCGTGCGGCAGCAGGCGGGCATCGAGGAAAGGCTCCAGGCGGTCGAGCGGCAGGCTCAGCGTGTGCAGGGTCAGATAGACCGCTTCGTCCCAGGCGTTGTCGCTGCCGTGACCGAAGAACAACTCTGCGGCATTGAAGCGGCTGACCGCATAGCGGAGGTAGTCGCGAACTGTAAGCAGTTCGCTGCGTGCTGTCGGGTCGCTCATGCGGGCAGTATCTGTTCGAGGATGCGATTGTAAATGGCGGAAAGCTTGGGCAGGGCAGCGATATCGACGCATTCGTCGATCTTGTGGCTGGTCGCATTGACCGGGCCGATTTCGAGCATCTGGGCACAGATTTCGGCAATGAAACGGCCGTCCGAGGTGCCGCCGGTGGTCGATAGCTCGGTATCGATAGCGCAGATTTCACGAATGGCCTGACTGGCCGCATCGGCCAGTGGGCCGCGGCCGGTCAGGAAGGGGCGGGCGCCAAGTGTCCAGGCTATGTCGTATTCCAGACCATGCCGGTCGAGAATGCCGATCAGGCGTTGCTGCAGGCTTTCGACGGTGCTGGCGGTGGCAAAGCGGAAATTGAACTTGATCTCGATGCTGCCCGGAATGACGTTGGTCGCGCCGGTGCCGCCGTGGATATTGGAAATCTGCCAGGTGGTTGGCGGGAAATATTCATTACCCTGGTCCCATTCCGTGGCGGCGAGTTCGGCAATGGCCGGCGCGGCGAGATGAATTGGGTTCTTGCCGAGATGCGGGTAGGCGATGTGGCACTGGATGCCCTTGACCGTCAGCTTGCCGGAGAGCGAACCGCGGCGGCCGTTCTTGATCATGTCGCCGAGCGTATCGACCGAAGTCGGCTCGCCGATGATGCAGAAGTCGAGGCTTTCGGCGCGGGCTTTCAGCGCTTCGACGACGGCGATGGTGCCATCGTTGGCATCACCCTCTTCATCGGAAGTAAGCAGGAAGGCAATCGAGCCGGAATGGTTCGGATTGGCGGCGACAAAGGTTTCGACTGCGGTCAACATCGCGGCAATCGAGGATTTCATGTCGGCCGTACCGCGTCCGTAGAGCATGCCGTCGCGGATTTCCGGGGCGAAGGGCGGCGAGGTCCATTTGTCCAGCGGCCCGGTCGGCACGACATCGGTATGGCCGGCAAAGACGAACAGCGGTTTGGCCGTACCGCGACGGGCCCAGAGGTTGCTAACGCCATTGCGGTTGATGTATTCGATGCTGAAACCGAGCGGTTGCAGGCGATCGGCGATGATTTCCATGCAGCCGGCATCGTCCGGCGTGACTGAGTGGCAGGCAATGATTTGCCGGGCCAGTGCTAGGGTGGGGTCTGACATCAGGTAGTTTCTTCGTCGGTATCGGAGAGGCTGAGCGAAAACTCCTTGAAGGAGGTGCCGCCTAGATTGGTGCTGTCGAATTCCAGCGCCGTATCAACTTTTTTTTCTTCCTTGCCGTTGCCCGTGGTCAGCTCGGAGTTGTTGATCAGCCAGGACAGGTTGGTCGGAGAGTCGGCGTTGGCCAGCGCTTCGTCGAGCGAAATGACATTTTCGCGATAGAGCCGGAAAAGATCCTGTTCGAAAGTTTGGGATCCCGGGGCCAGCGTCTGTTCCATCGCGTCCTTGATCGCCTGGACCTCACCATGCTCGATCAGTTCGCTGATATGGCGGGTATTGAGCATCACCTCGCAGGTCGGCGAGCGCTTGCCGTCCGGCTTTTTGACCAGACGTTGCGAGACGATGGCGCGCAGGGCAACCGAGAGATCGAGGAAGAGGGCGGCGCGGTTTTCCAGCGGGAAGAAGCTGATGATACGGTTGAGCGCGTGGTAGCTGTTGTTGGCATGCAGCGTCGCCAGGCAGAGGTGGCCGGTCTGGGCGTAGGCGATAGCAGCCTGCATGGTTTCCTTGTCGCGGATTTCACCGATCAGAATGCAGTCCGGCGCCTGGCGCATGGCATTTTTTAGCGCCGAATTCCAGTCGACCGTATCCATGCCGATTTCGCGCTGATTGACGATGGATTTCTTGTGCTTGAAGAGAAATTCGATCGGGTCTTCAACGGTCAAAATATGGCCGGAACGATTGGCGTTGCGGTGATCGAGCATTGAGGCGATGGTCGTCGACTTGCCGGAACCGGTAGCGCCGACGATCAGGATCAGACCGCGCTTTTCCATGATCATGTCGGCCAGCACCGGCGGCAGCCCCAGGTCGTCAAGCTCCGGGATATTGCCGAGAATGAAACGGACGACAATGCTGATCGAACCGCGCTGGCGGAAGATATTGACCCGGAAGTTGCCGACCTTCGGCAGGCCGAACGAGAGGTTCATCTCCCAAGTGGCTTCGAAGGCCTTGATCTGCTCCGGCGACATCAGTTCGTAGGCAATCTTGTCGATCATCTCGGGCAGCATGACCTGCTGATTGACCGGCATGGTGCTGCCCTGGATCTTGATGTTGATCGGCGCGCCAGCGGATATGAAAATATCCGAGGCCTGCTTTTCTGACATCAGCAGGAACAACTTGTCGAGGATCATTGCAAGACCTCCGGGTCCGTAGAGCTATTTAGGCACGCAGCAGGTCGTTGATGCTGGTCTTCGAGCGGGTTTGCGCGTCGACCTTCTTGACGATGATGGCGGCGTAAAGGCTGTACTTGCCGTCGGCTTTCGGCAGGCTGCCGCTGATCACGACTGAGCCCGGCGGAATGCGGCCGTAGCTGACTTCACCGGTTTCACGGTCGTAGATCGGGGTGCTCTGGCCGAGATAAACGCCCATTGAAATGACCGAGTTCTCGCCGACGACAACGCCTTCGACCACTTCCGAACGGGCGCCGATGAAGCAGTTGTCTTCGATGATGGTCGGGTTGGCTTGCAGCGGCTCAAGGACGCCACCGATGCCGACGCCGCCGGAGAGGTGTACGTTTTTGCCGATCTGCGCGCAGCTACCTACCGTGACCCAAGTGTCGACCATGGTCGCTTCATCGACATAGGCGCCGATGTTGACGAAAGACGGCATCAGCACGGCGTTCTTGGCAACGAAGGAACCTTTGCGGACGATGGTGCCCGGTACGACGCGGAAACCGCCCTGGCGGAACTGCTCTTCTGTCCAGCCTTCAAATTTGGTATCAACCTTGTCGAAGAAGCGGATGTCGCCGGCTTCCTGGACGCGGTTGTCACGGACGCGGAAGGAAAGCAGCACGGCTTTCTTTATCCACTGGTGGGTGAACCACTCGCCGTCGATCTTCTCGGCAACGCGCAATGTACCAGCATCAAGTTCGGCGACGATGGCGTTGATCGCGGCGACGGTATCAGCCGGGGATTGCGGGGACAACTCGGTGCGACGTTCCCAGAGGGCGTCGATGGTGGCTTGCAGGGGATGGCTCATGGTTGTTTTCTCTGATTAAAGTTGTTGGGCAAATTGACGAATACGATTGGCGGCATCAAGACACTCGGCAAGCGAAGCAACCAGCGCGATACGAATGAAATTGGCGCCTGGATTGACGCCATTGACTTCGCGAGCGAAGAAACTGCCGGGCAGAACCATCACATTATAGTGTTCGAGCAAACCGCGGGCGAACTCGGTGTCGGTGATTGGGGTCTTTGCCCAAAGGTAGAAGCTGGCATCCGGCATGGCGGTGCCCAGCACTTCGCCAATCAGCGGCGTGCAGGCGGCAAATTTCGCGCGGTACTGGTTGCGGTTGTCGAGGACATGCGCCTCATCATTCCAGGCGGCCACGGACGCGGTCTGCACCGGTGGAGCCATGGCGCAGCCGTGGTAGGTGCGGTAAAGCAGGAATTTTTTCAGGATGGCTGCATCGCCGGCGACGAAGCCGGAACGCATGCCCGGTACGTTGGAGCGCTTTGACAGGCTGGAGAACGCGACCAGACGCTCGTTGCTGCGCCCCAGCAGTTTGGCCGCCTGCAAGCCACCGAGCGGTGGGTTGGCTTCGTCGAAGAAAATTTCCGAATAGCACTCGTCGGAGGCGATGATGAAACCGTACTTGTCGGACAGTGCGAACAGCGTCTTCCAGTCGTCGAGCGAAAGCACCTTGCCGGTCGGGTTGGCTGGCGAGCAGATGTAGAACAACTGGACGCGGGCCCACTCTTCAGGCGACAGCGCGTCGTAATCGAAAGCGAAGTCATTTTCCGGCGAGTTGTTCAGAAAACGCGGCTCGGCACCGGCCAGGTAGGCCGCACCTTCGTAAATCTGGTAGAACGGATTCGGGCTGGCAACCAGCGGCACATAGCCACGGCTAGGGTCGATCACCGTCTGTGCAAAGGAGAAAAGTGCCTCGCGGGAACCGTTGACCGGAAGAATCTCGGTTTCCGGATTCAGTTCCAGCCCATAACGACGCTGGTTCCAGGCGGCGATGGCCTGGCGCAAGGCGGGAATACCTTGTGTCGTCGGGTAGCTGGCCAGTCCCTTCAAACCGCCGGCCAGCGCTTCCATGATGAAAGCCGGTGTCGGGTGCTGCGGCTCGCCGATGGAGAGTTTGATCTCTTTGTATTCGGGGTTCGGGGTGACGCCGGCGAACAGGGCGCGCAGCTTTTCAAAGGGGTAGGGCTGGAGTTGGGCAAGGTGCGGATTCACGGCGGCGTCGAATGGGTGTCAAAATGGGAATTATCCTCGAAAATGCATTCTCTGCCTTGTGAACAAACACCTAATCGTTACTGTGATTCTTGTCCCAATCCTGCTGGGCGCCTGCGCCTTTGGCTATCAGGCGCGCGGCAATCTAAGTGACGTGCCGGGCGAGATGCGGGGCAAGGGCTATCCACGTGATGGCAGGTCGGGAGGTTTTCTGCTGACTGACCGCGACGGACGTTTGAGTTGTGAAGGCCTGGCCTACCCGCCCGATAGTCTCGCCAATCCCAGTACATGTGCCGGTGAGAGCGGCGATGGGGTGATCCGTTGTAGCGATGGGCGTGAGCTTGCCATGCGCTGGGAGGCACTCAGTTGTCGGGCCTGGAAAGGGAGCGGCACTGATGCCAAGGGAAATCGGCTGGAATTTCGCGTCGAGCGACGCTGAATCGACCTATCGGGTTTTTCTTGCTTTCGTATTCGCGGCCTCTAATATGGCGGCTCTCGGCTGCACAACCTTTCCCAGAAAACATGGCCAACAACAAGGCGTCACTGTCCCGGTTTCATCACACCTTATGGCTGACGCTTGGCGTCTTCGCTGTTTTTGTCGGCACGTTCGTTATATACGTCCGCTCGGAAAAACAGATCGATCGTGCCAACGATCTACGGCATCTGTCGCTGCTGTTAGCCAGTGAGTTGCGTCAATCCTCCGATGACCTGACGCGTATGGTCCGTAGCTACATCATCACCAGAGATCCGCTCTACAAGCAGCACTATCAGGAAATCCTCGACATTCGGGATGGCAACAGACCGCGCCCTGTCGACTACCGCAATGTTTATTGGGATCTGGTACTGGCCGATGATCAGCGCCCAAGACCGGCCGGGCCAAAGATTGCTTTGCTCGAATTGATGCGCCAGACAGCGTTTACCGAAGCTGAATTCGCCAAGCTGGCGGAGGCCAAGGCTAATTCCGATGCGTTGACCCGTACCGAGTTTGCCGCCATGCAGTTGCTTGAGTCGTCTACGGCACCCAGCGAGGCGAATCGGGAGAAGGCCAGGCTAATGCTGCACGACGCGGCCTATCACCTGGCCAAGGCCAGCATCATGCAACCGATCGCCGAGTTCAATCAGATGAGCGGAGAGCGCACCCTGCAAGCGGTACGAGCAGCGGAAAATGGCGCCGGCCGGATGCGCGGGCTATTCGTCTTGTTCAGCCTGCTCCTGTTATTCATGTTCTGGCGTACCTATCGGGCGCAGCAGGCCACCCTCGGTGGCTCGGTCGATGAACTTCATGGCTATATTTCCCGCCTTGGCAGTGGGGATTTTTCGCCCCGTGATGCCGTCGTTGATAGGCCGAAGGAAAGCGTCTTTGGCTGGCTGATGGAAATGCAAGCCCGTTTGCATACCGCCGATGCCCGGCGCAAAGAGGTCGAACTGACGCTTGCTGACAGCGAATCGAGTCTGCGCGCGATCATCGAGGCGGAGCCGGAGTGCATCAAAATCCTCGATCAAGCAGGTTGTTTGCTTCAAATGAACTCTGCCGGTTTGGCCATGATCGAGGCCGATGAACTGGCGCCTCTTGTTGGTCAGTCGGTGTTCGAACTGGTTGCCCCGGAGCATCGGGAGGCCTTTGTCCGGATGCACGAACAGGTGATTGCCGGCGAAGGCCGGTTCATGGAATTTGAGGTGATCGGTCTGAAAGGAGGGTGGCGCTGGATGGAAACACATGCCGTTCCCATGCGCCTTGGCGAGAGCGTGGTGCATCTGGCCGTGACCCGGGATATTTCGGGGCGCAAGCAGGCCGAAGCCGATCTTGAACGTTACCGCCAGCATCTTGAGGATCTGGTGGCCGAGCGAACGAGCGATCTTGTCCTGGCGAAACAGGCGGCTGAAACAGCCACTATTGCGAAGAGCGCCTTCATTGCCAATATGAGCCACGAGATCCGGACGCCACTTAATGCCATTACCGGCATGGCCTACTTGATCCGGCGCGCCGGAGCCACACCGCAGCAGGTCGAACGTCTCGACAAGATCGATGCCGCCGGCCAGCATCTGCTGGAAATCATCAATGCCATCCTCGATCTTTCGAAAATCGAAGCCGGTAAATTTACGCTCGAAGAAACCGATGCCAGCGTCGGTGCCATCATGGCCAATGTCGCTTCGATGCTTTTCGACCGGGCTCAAGCCAGGAAGCTGAAACTGCTTGTCGACAGCGAGGCACTCTCGCATCAGCTGTTGGGTGACGCCACGCGCGTGCAACAGGCCTTGCTCAATTACGCCACCAATGCAATCAAATTTACCGAGAATGGCAGCGTCACCCTGCGTGCCAGGATGGAAGCGGAGACGGCGGAAAGCGTGCGAGTCCGTTTTGAGGTGCAGGATACGGGTGTCGGCATCGAGCCGGAAAACCTGAGCCGCCTGTTTTCAAGTTTCGAGCAGGCCGACAATTCGATTACCCGTAAATACGGCGGCACCGGCCTCGGCCTTGCCATCACCCGGAAATTTGCCGAATTGATGGGCGGTGCAGCCGGTGTCGTCAGCACGCCGGGAGCAGGTAGTACTTTCTGGTTCACTGTTCAGCTCAAGAAGGGAAGGCGCACTGCCAACATGCCAGTGTCGGCTTCGGGCAACTCAGCCGAGAGTCAATTGCTCAGGGACTACCGGAGTCGGCGGGTGCTGGTGGTTGAGGATGAAATGATCAATCGCGAAGTCATCCTTGAATTGCTCAAGGATGTCTGGCCAAGCGTCGATGTCGCCGGGAACGGCATTGAAGCCGTGGAACTGGCGGGTAAAAACCACTATGGGCTGATCCTGATGGATATGCAAATGCCCCTGATGGATGGCCTGGAGGCAACGCAACGCATACGCCAGCTGGCCAACTGCGCGCGGACGCCGATTATTGCGATGACGGCGAACGCCTTTGCTGAAGACAGGGCGCGATGTTTTGAGGCGGGCATGGATGAGTTCATCGCCAAACCGGTTGCTCCTGAGCTGTTGTTTTCGACCCTTCTGAATTGCCTGTCGCGTCAAGCCTGACCCGGCATCACCCGCTGAAACAGGTGGTTTTTCAGTAGGGAGTACGCTTCGGATTGCTGGCCCAGCGCTGCATCGGCAACAGCGAATCTGCCAGTGGATGGTGTTCCATGACGATGCTGCGAGCCGAAAAATGGCGATTCAGTTCGCTGTACAACGCATCGTCACAGAAGCCGATGGCGGCAGCTTCGGCCCGGCTGTTGGCGAAGACGATGCGTTCGATGTGCGCCCAGTAGGCGGCAGAGAGACACATCGGGCAGGGCTCGCTGGATGCGTAGAGGGTGGAATTTGGCAGATGGAAGCTGTCGACCGCAGCACAGGCAGTGCGGATGGCGCTGATCTCGGCGTGGGCGGTTGGGTCGTGGCTGGCGACGACCCGGTTCCAGCCTTCGGCAATGATCTTTCCCTCGCGCACAATGACCGCGCCGAATGGGCCGCCTTCACCGAGTTCGCTACCTTTTTGCGCCAATTCGATGGCGCGGGCGAGAAAAAGATCGTCCGGGTTCATTTAGTCGCGCATATTTGAATTACTGCCGAAATAGCTCAATTCGACGTAAAACTGGCCTGCATTTTGGTTCGCATACTTTCCCGCAAGCGCAATCCGGCTGGCTTTCGGAGAAATTTCGAGGGCTTTGCTGGCTGGATCAGTCATGCCGGGCGTATTCCAGAGCTTTGAAAATTAGGTGAATGTTATTATACGACCCCCTTAAAGGCAGGGTGTTTCGCCCCCGCCGTCATTTGCATGCGCCTGACCAAACTCAAACTCTCTGGCTTCAAGTCCTTTGTCGATCCGACTGCCGTTGCCTTGCCCGGGCAACTGGTCGGTGTCGTCGGGCCGAACGGCTGCGGCAAATCCAACATCATGGATGCCGTGCGCTGGGTTCTGGGCGAGTCGAAGGCTTCCGAGTTGCGCGGCGAATCGATGATGGACGT
>Ga0209063_1001600_pt1 | contig 11523 bp, 7 predicted proteins | sample KloWWTmeKNB19Kit_FD_187177 | JGI IMG/M metagenome (GOLD analysis project Ga0209063, IMG submission 187177) | Active sludge microbial communities from Klosterneuburg, Austria, studying microevolution and ecology of nitrifiers - Klosterneuburg... | ecosystem: Engineered > WWTP > Aerobic digester >...
TTTTTCAATACTAATTCGGTGATAGGCAAGATACTGGTGTGCAGCTATGGCCTTGTTATACTATCAGTTATTTTACTGAATAATATGGACGAATTACAGCAGCTGATCCAACTGTCCGGTGTTCCTGTTGACCGGTTTCCAGTATTGAATTGGGTTGCGCAACATCATTACCTGGTTTTATCGGTATCGCTGCTCCTCTTTTTTTCAAATATCTTTTTATACTTTATACTTACCAAAGACACAGGAATAATAACTGAATATTTTTTAGTGCAGTTTGCTGTCCTTGTTTTTTTACTTTTTAATTTGCCTTTGTTAACAGGATTTACTTTTTATTTTATTGTATGGCATTCTGTATTATCGTTACAGAATATCATTTCGTACCTGAAAGCGGGGGATAAATATTCTCATGGTACAATTATAAAGCAGGTTATTTTATATAGTGCCCTTGCTTTTATTGGAATACTTATCGTCGGGTCCCTGGGATTTATGTTTATCAGTAACCAGGCAATCATTATTTATATTTTTTTGGGACTGGCTGTTCTTACGGCTCCGCATATGCAGATCATGCATGACATGTATGGTCATCTTCGTACACATCGAAAAATTGGTTAGACACAGATTAACAATGCAGACAGTCAAAGGAAAGGCCGGCCAGTGAAATAACTTGTCCCAATTATTGGGGACTACTAAGTAATATTAAAAAGTATGTCCCGGCAGGGAAGCAGAAGAGCAAGAATGGGAAAACTACTTGTATTACTCGTCCGCCGGGTCTATTAACAATACTTTACGCCGGTTTTACTTTTATAAGAGAAGATAATTTCAGACTTTGTATCAGCAAATTATTCGCATCCGTACTTCAATTGGTAACCTCTAAATACCCTGCTATGAAAACAGCTGTACTTACAAACTTATTTTTTGTGTTGGTTCTCACCGCCTGTTCTTCTGCAAAGAACAATATTCAAACTACGACTGATGATGCAAGTCCAGTAACAACCATTGATCAGCCGTTCCTGGCACCTGAGCAAAAACCGCTGTCGTTGATGGATTTGCCACAGACACAGGACGGAGGATTTGTTCTGCAACCCGGCTTTTACGAGGCGGAGTTTAAAACCTATTGCCTGCAACCCGGCACTCCCGATCCCCGGGAAGGGGATGCTTACCTGCAGGGGCCGGTTACTGGGTATAGAAAAAGTATCGTCGAATCTATCCTGCTCAATTCAAGAGACCAGCAGGATATGGAACAAAAGAATATTCAATTGCTGCTCTGGTCAACGGTCAGTGGGGCTGATTATAGTAAGCTTTCTCCTGCCGTTAAGGCCGATGCAACCAGGCTGCTGACGCCTAAACAGATCTTTGAACTGAAAGGCGGGGTGATGGGATTGATAAAAGATGTTTCCCGGTCAACCGGTGTATTAAACGGCAACAGCGATATAAAAAAATTATTTGAAACAAGTATTGACTCGTATGAGGCGTATGAAAATATAGCCGTTCGCAGGGAGCAATCCAAAGTGATAAAGAGAGGAGTGAAATACGATCAATGGTATAAGCAGCAGGAAAATTATTATGTACGCTATTACCCGGTGAGTTATAAAAAAGTAAGGATACAGGTGTATATGCCCGAAAATATACTGGATGCAGACAATAAGTTGAATAATGAGTATGTAGTCTTTGACCCCACCGGTCAGCAGGCCATCCCTGCTTTTACCAATGCACAGCGGCTTGGTATCGGTGCACCAGTGATTGCTGTAATAAGAGAAATTATTAAAGTAAATAAACAAACCACTCCTCCGAAGAAAGTACCGGAGAAGAAAAAGAACCCGAAAACAGGAGTCTGATTATTTGTTGCCTGGGGCATTGCAGGTGGATTACACCGTGATTAGTGGAGATACACTACAGACAACCCCGGAACTTTATTGAGTTATACCAATATTAAAGAGTAGATTCGGTTTAATTGAAGTACCCCGCCGTAAACATTACTCCGGCAGTTTGCTTTTTCATCTTTAATATTTCACACATGCAATTTTTAAAAGCAACCCTCCGGATTTCTTTTGTTTTCTTTTTTTGTTGGATCAGCCTTTTTGCCGGCGCACAAACAGGGACGGCGTTAACAAAATACCAGAATGATAAATACCGGTTTAGTTTTTCTTACCCTGCACAATTTTTATTGGAAGTGGTAAATGAGGATGAATGGATCATCCGGAATACAGATAGAACATGGGGAATTGGTTTTAAGATAATGCACCTGCAGGGAAAGAGTTATGACAGTTATGTCAACAGTCTTTCAACAAATCTCTTTAATCAACTTGTCAAAGGGTATGGCTTATCTGCAACCTATGACGGAATTCCCTATAAGAGTCCCTATGGTAAATACCTGTTAAATGGATTCGAATTTGACTTATTTATATGCAGTTCCCCGGGTAGTGGCTCAGGGTTTGAAAAATTAGCCAACAGCTGGAGTTTATACTTAGACATTTTCAGGAAAACCAGCCATGTAAGCTTTGTGCCAGATGGTATCATTATCTATGATTTCCGATCACCTATTGATGTAGATGGTCATAAACTCACTAAACAAGTCATTAGTTCATTTGAGAAAACGGTAATATTTAAAGAAGCCACCGTTCCAAAACCAGTGACAACCACTGTTACTAAAAAGAAACCGGTTAAACCCACTGCCGTTGTAAAAAAACCAACTACTGTTGAAAAAAAAACACCTGAACCGCCAGTTGTTGCACCGCCCATAAAGACGAATCCAGCTCCCAAAGATCCAATAGTTGTTAAAGAAAAAGTACCGGCAACAAAAAAGGGACTATATGTTTTTTATGGTCCTGACGGAAAGGCCGGCTTTAAAAACGAACTGAATGAAATTGTATTCGAGGCAATATATAGCACCCATTATGTAACCTGGGTAAGAGGGTTTGCTGCCCTGGGAAAGGATAATAAATGGGGTTTTATTGATACCACCGGAAAGATAGTAGTTCCTTTCATTTACGAAGAGTCAAAAGATTTTAGTGAGGGATATGCAGCTGTAAAAAAAGACGGTAAATGGGGATTTATAAATACCCGCAACGATATGGTCATCCCGTTTTATTATAGTGATGCCCGTTTTTTCAAGGAAGGGTATGCCGCCGTTGCAAAAGATGGGGAATGGGGATTTATTGATTTGACAAATTCACTGAAGATTGCTTATCGTTATGAATATGCTTTTGATTTTAGTGAAAGCATTGCCGCAGTAGAAATGAAAGGATTATGGAGTTACATAAATAAGGAAGGTAATTACTTGTTCACTGAAAAATTTGAAAAAGCCGGTTTCTTCAAAAACGGTAGGGCCGAAGTAAAAAAAGATGGTGAAGAGTATATAATTGATAAAACGGGCAAGCGGGTTGACTAGTTTTAAATAAACTGCTTTCTTGGTTGGTTTTTACAGTCTCGTTGAGGCTGATGCTTCGTCCCGTACCATCAGTCGGGACTAACCATAACTTGTCCCGACACTTCGGGAACCATTCAGTTTTTTTTATTTTTGGAATACTACGGACAACGGGGACAGAAGTGAAAGGGGCAGCTTTAGTTATCTGTAATAAGTATTCTCACCATCAAACCTCCCTGCTCCAGATCCAGGTACTCCAGCCTGATGGTAAAATTGAAATATTTTTTATCTATTGACAAGCCTTCTGTTTTAAGCCGCCATGCGTCGCCTTTCACATACATTTCATACTCACCACCGTTATCGTACTTAGTATTTTTATAGGGTACCAGCGGAACACCATTAAAATCAAGCGAAGCAATTTTGGCTTTCCATTCTGCATAAATTTTATCAAAAACAGACGAAGGCAGGTCGTCATCAGATTCTATGTTAGCGAGAAACTCCAGTTTTCCCGACTTATAGTCTTTTTCCAGGAAGCAATATTTAGTGCCGCTGATATTCACTTTTGAATAAAATTTGTTGTTTTTGATGTCATATTTAGGTACCCCGTTTTTAAGTGTAGCAAAGCCTGACGGAAACGACTCCATGATTTTTAAAAACTGGTCATTCAGTTCTTTACCGGCCTGGGCTTGCACCGTAGCTGAAAAGACCAACGATAAAACAAGCAATACAAATCTGTTGATTTTAATAATAGCTTTCATTATAAATTATTTACCTGCTATAAATATATGTTTTATTAATAACTCACTCTCATTCCCGGGGGAGGCCGGATGGTAAGACAACTTTTCCCCGTTCATTCGGGATCGGCTGAGTAACTATAAAGTTGGTACACCCGGAGGGGAAGGGCAAACTTCTTTTTAGGTTGGATTTTACAGCCTCATTGAGTTTGATGGTTCGTTGCAGTATTTATTCCTTACAAATGGTCGGGACGAAGCAAAAGCATTCAGCATTTTTTATTTTTTGGAGGACTAGAGGCAACGGGGTGAATACTTCGACAAGCTCTGAACACCAACCACGGTATGAAAGCAGAGTATTTATTTTTTTATGTTTCCTATCAGCAGGCTTTTTTTGCCTTCCTCACCACCAATAATGTATACCTTGTTATCTTGAGCTGCAATGCCAAAACGGTTCCTGATAACCGGTAGTGGTTCGATTTCTGTCCATTTGTCATTTATACAATCATATTTTTCTATTGGTCCTTCTGTTTGTCCTATCCGGCCGGCTATTGCATATAAAAAGCTGTCAATGGCCACGAGTCCGAAGAAGCCTCTTGCGGTAGGCATTGGTGATTTTGTCTTCCATTTATCGGTGTTGGGATCATATTCCTCCGTAAAACCTGTTGGGAAGTTATTTATGTAACCACCAATAACAAATATTTTATTGTTGTGTACAATCGCAGCATGCCCGTGTCTAGCTATTGCCATACTTTTTTTACTAGTCCATGTATCTGTGTTAGGGTCATATTCCTCGACGCTGTTTAAATTCATCATTCTATCACTAAGCCCCCCGATAACATAGATTTTACCATTACAGGCAACTACTGCATGCCTGCTGGTAGGTACTTTTAAATTTCGGCAGCTGGTCCATTTTTTTTCAATAATATCGTATTTATTGACAAGCTGGGAAGATTGATTTGAAATAATACCTCCTGTAATATAAATAGAGTTTTCAAGTATAGCTCCGCCTGTAAAGACTCTGGGGGCTGGCAAATTTTGTAATACTGTCCATTTTTTAGTAACGAAATTGAAGGCTTCAAAAGTGCCTGCATAGTTTCCCCCGGTAGTATATAGGTTTTCGGATGTTGATACAGCAATATTATAATGATAGTTGTATTCCGGCTCAGGTCCTTTTATCCAATGTATATTTTTTGATTTGTCTTCAGGGTCGCTTACTATGCTGTCCGTCTGGTCCGGTGTGGTGCTGGCAGTGGGATTTGATTTGCAAGAAACCAAAAGTGAGAAAAACATACTTACTATTGTAAAATTCTTTATCATGATTCATTGTTCTTTTTCCATTCAATTACGCATATCTTAAATTAATTTGGATCACACAAATTGCGGAATAGTGAACTCTATCTAAAGTAAAATATTTTTCCAGTATGGTCAACTGCTATTTGGGGCACGGTTACAGTACGTTCCTTACCTTTGCCGCCTTTACTAAATATTCGATTTTAAACAATCTAATCCCCCCTTTGGGGTACGGGGCACATGAAATATCACAACGAAATAGCAAGACGCAAGACATTCGCCATTATCTCTCACCCCGATGCGGGTAAAACAACGCTGACCGAAAAGTTCCTGCTCTTTGGCGGCGCCATACAGGTGGCGGGTGCGGTTAAGAGTAATAAGATAAAGAAACATGCGACCAGCGACTTTATGGAGATAGAAAGGCAACGGGGTATCTCGGTGGCTACCTCGGTAATGAGTTTTGAATACAACAATGTACTGATCAACCTGCTGGATACTCCCGGTCACAAAGACTTTGCAGAAGATACCTACCGTACCCTCACAGCGGTGGACAGTGTGATCCTGGTGATTGATAGTGTGAACGGTGTGGAAGCACAGACCCGCCGCCTGATGGAAGTCTGCCGGATGCGGGATACTCCCGTTATCGTTTTCATCAACAAAATGGACCGGGACGGTAAGAACCGCTTTGACCTGCTGGAAGAAATAGAAAAGGAATTAGCCATCCACCTGCACCCGATGACATGGCCGATCAACAGTGGTAAGGAATTTAAAGGCGTATATAACCTGCACGATAAAAATTTATTGTTGTTCACCGCGGGTACCAAAGGTGCAGAAGAGGGAGCTATTCCTATTTCTGACCTGCATGACGAAGTGGTAAATGATAAACTGGGAGAGAAGGATGCTCAGCAGCTGCGGGAAGATGTGGAACTGGTGGACGGAGTACATGGGCAACTGAAGATACAGGACTACCTGGATGGAAAAGTGGCGCCGGTTTTCTTTGGTTCTGCTATCAACAACTTTGGCGTGAAAGAAATGCTGGACACCTTTATCCGCATTGCACCTACACCCCGGAGCCGGGAAACAACGGTGCGTCCCGTGGATGTGGAAGAAGATAAGATGAGCGGCTTTGTTTTTAAGATACATGCCAACCTTGACCCCAAGCACCGTGACCGTATTGCTTTCTTCCGGGTTTGCTCCGGTAAGTTTGAACGCAATAAATATTTCCATCATGTGCGCCTGGATAAAGATGTCCGTTTCAGTAATCCTTATTCTTTTATGGCACGGGATAAAAGCATTATCGAAGATGCTTATGCCGGTGATGTGGTGGGTCTGTTTGACACCGGTAATTTCAAGATCGGTGATACGCTGACGGAAGGTGAAGATTTTTTCTTTACGGGTATTCCTTCTTTCTCCCCGGAGATATTTAAAGAAGTGGTGAACAAAGACCCGATGAAGACCAAACAACTGGAAAAAGGTTTGTTGCAGTTGACAGATGAAGGAGTGGCGCAGTTGTTTACCCAGTTTGGTGGTAATAAGAAGATCATCGGTTGTGTGGGGGAACTGCAGTTTGAAGTGATACAGTACCGCCTGCTGCATGAATACGGTGCCTCGGTGGTGTTTAATACTTTGCCTTTTTATAAAGCTTGCTGGTTAACTTCTAAACATGCTGCCAAGCTGCTTGATTTCTCCCGTTTCAAACAGGCCAATATTGCAGAAGATAAGGATGGGCATATGGTGTACCTGGCACAGAGTGAGTGGTTTTTGAATACGGAACGGACGAATAACCCGGATATTGAGTTTCATTTTACGAGTGAGATACATAAATAATAAGGTCTTTTACTTTTTTGTCTTGACACAAAAAAGTAACAAAAAAGGTCAAGGCTTCAAAAAAATGGCTAAAAATTATTCCGTAAGCCTAAACCCGGCGAACTCGCCGCTAAATTTATTATAATTCAAAAAACTGCCGGCTCAAACAACGCCGGCTTTTTAACGGCTTACTTCATAATTTTTTTAACGCCATTTTTTTGAGGCCGTGCTTTCATATTTGAAAATCTTTACCTTTCGAACTGTATGGAAATTATTTTTGAAACAGAACGGCTTATAGTCCGGCAGTTCACCACTGCTGATTATGATAACCTGTATCTGCTGCATGGTAACCCGGAAGTGATGCGGTATATCCGGCCTGTAAAAACAAAAGAAGAAAGCGATGTTTTCCTTGATATGGCACTGGAAACGTATGTCTCTTCGTACATGGGCCGCTGGGCGGTTGATGAAAAACTTACCGGGAACTTTGTGGGCACTTTCGTTATTGTTCCCATCCCTGATGATACGGAGAAAATACAATTGGGTTATTCGTTTACCCCGGAGAACTGGGGAAAAGGATTTGCTACGGAAGTGACGAGGGCAGGATTGGATTATTTCCGGAATAATACCCCGCTGACAGAAATATATGCAGTAACTGAATCTCCAAACATCGCTTCGCAAAAAGTTTTATTGAAAGCCGGGTTTTCTCTTTACGGCAATAAGATGGAAGGAGAGAAGGAATTGGTTGTGTTTATTGTAAGAAAGTAAACTGTTATTCTATCTTATCAGCGTAAATGTTCCTTTACGGAAAACATCACCACAAGTTGTTTTTGCTTTGATCATGTAAACAAAAACGGCAGCATCCTGCCGGTTGCCTTTATAAGTTCCGTTCCAGCAATCGGAGGGATTTTTAGAATGAAACACCCTTTCTCCCCAACGGCTATAAATACTGAAATCAAGTTCCAGGATAGTACCCCAAAATTTTATTCCGTAGCAATCGTTGATGCCATCCCCGTTGGGCGTAAATGCCGTTGGCATCAGGTATCCTCCGGCATTTGTACTGGTTACATTGACCAGTACGCTGTCTTTATTGGTACAACCGTTAATGTCTTCACCTGTTACAATATATTCTGTTGTTGTAAGTGGTGTAGCAACGGGATTGACTATTGAGGCATTACTGAGTGAGGCGGCAGGTGACCAGCTATATTGTACACCCCCGGTGGCCATTAACTGGCTCTGGTTGTTGCTGCAGTCAATATCATTGGAACTGGAGGCTGTTATCATTGGTAAAGGCAACACTGTTACTGTAGTACTTAAAGTAGCAATGTTATTACAAACAGTGTCGGTTATCGTTACAGAGTAGGGTGTAGTAGTTTGCGGTGAAGCCAGCGGATTTGCAATAGCGGGGTTATTTAATGCCAATGCCGGGCTCCAGCTGTACAGGTCACCACCGGCTGCATTTAACTGCACCGATTCCAAAAGACAAATATCTACCGGTGAGTTAACGGTAAAATTATTTGTGGCCCTGACATCAACAGTAACAGAGTCCACGGTATTGCAATTAACAGCATTGGTAACTGTTACAAAGTATTTAGTGCTGGTTGCCGGGGTTGCAACCGGGTTAGCAATAGCGGGGTTACTTAATGATCCGGCCGGAGTCCATACATAACTGGTGCCACCGGTAGCCAGAAGTTGTACAGAAGCATTCTGGCATATAGTGGTATCGTTGGTGATGGTAACTATAGGTTTAGGATTGACTGTGATCAGTACGGTGTCTTTTGCAATACAATTATTGGCCGTTGTACCGGTAACAATGTATTCAGTGGTGGTTAATGGTGTAGCAATTGGATTAGCAATGCTGGGATTCGAAAGACCGGTTGCCGGTGACCAGGAATAAGCAGCAGCGCCGCTGGTAGTTAACTGCACCGGGGTCCCTTCACAAATTGTTGCATCGCTATTGGTATTGACAATGGGGTTGTCCACATTAATTCTTACACTGTCTCTTTTAATGGCGAAAGGTGCAAAGGAGATATCATCGAGAGCAAAATCGTTGCCCAGGAATATAGTGTTTTTGTTTATAATCGAAATTGTTGCCGTTGTAGCACTTCCTGAATTCCATGTAGTATAAAACTGTACCCATGTACAGGTTGGGAGAGTAGCGTTAATTAACCCGCCAATACTATTACCATTAATTGAAAAAGCAAGTTGTGCAGGGTTAGGATTTGATATAGAACAAATCCAAACAGAGAAAGAATAGTTCGTATTAGCTGTTACAGAAACGTTTGTTCTCCAAACTTCAAGATTAGGAGTTGCAGAACCATTGACCAAAAGCATATTTCCATTTCCCGTTGTATGATCTGTGCAGGGATGATGGGCGAAATACCATGCCTGGGGACTGGGTCCAACAAAATATTCAGCATCGGTAGTATTATTGCTTGTATAAGTGTATTGAGAAGTAAATCCTGTGTTGCCTGCACTAAAATCAGGGTTCGGGATGAGGTTTGATCCTGTTATCAGCGATTGTAAATAATAGGTTATTGATTGGCTGGGAGCACTGATAGGATTTGCAACATTAGGGTTGTTCAGGTAAGTAGAAGGTGTCCAGCAAAAATTTAATCCCGGGGTTGTAATTATCTGTTTTGTTGTTCCAATACAAATTGTTGTATCTGCTGTTGAAATAAGTTGGTTATCATTTTGTATGCCTATTGTAATAGTTTTCCTGACAGTATCAGTGCAATGAGGATAACTTGTAATTAATGTGACCTGGTAATTACCCGGATTTGTATAGGTGTTTGTTACAGTTGTGGCTGTATTGGCAATATTGCCATCTCCGAAATCCCATTTTAAAGTACTTTGCCCTGTAACTGTTGTTGAAAAAGTAACATCATTTGGAGAACATGGATTTTGGCTAAAGGAAAAATCATTTTTCTGAGAGCATTGAATAAAGCATGTACCAACAATGGAGTCTACTTCCTGCTTATTTAGTACCCTGTTATAAATTCTGATCTCATCCATTTTTCCCTTATACCAGTCTCCTATGGCGTCACCTTTTCTGCCAAATGCGATCCTCGAAGAGCCATCCTGGAGGATAAATTTTGTCTGTGTAAGGTCTTGCGAAACAAGTATCCCGTTAACATACATTTTCCATATCCCATTTTTGTAGGTCATGATGATATTGTACCAACATGGATTAGCTATGCGTGTATCAATACTGCTGCTAAGTAAATGTGTAAGGGCATACCCACCCATCGGGGTGTAATCCCATAAATAAACCCCATAGTTCCAATTCGAAAGTGTAAAATCAGGATGAAAAGGAGACTTGACTACAAGGGCCTGTGCAATCCAGGATTGGCCAGCTTCAGGTGCTACCCATACAGAAATAGAAAAAGAATCTTGAGGAGCAAAATTATACAAGTTAGAAAAAGGCAAGAGAATGTGAGCATTGGTACCATTAAAATAATATGCACTATTCGCTGTTCCTGCTTTGTCTGTGGTTAAAGTTGCATTACTGACAGTTCCATTAATATTATTTCCGCTTACATCATTGGCATTTCCATTAAAAGGATAATGTGCTATCAATCCCTGGTTGAGATTTATCTGGGCATAAGCCCCAAAACTGACAATTGTAAATAGCAGTAATAAGGTTTTTTTCATGAACGGTCAGATAGTCGGGAGTGAATTTACTTAAAAGAACTGACCCCTGTATAATTATGCGGGGTTATTTTCTTCAATTCCTTTTTTAATATTTCGCTGACCTTCAGTCCTTCGATAAATTTATGAATCGCCTTCTGGTCAATTTTATTATTACCCCTGGTGAGCTCCTTTAATGCCTCGTAAGGATTAGGATAATTTTCACGGCGTAAAACAGTTTGAATTGCTTCAGCTACCACTGCCCAGTTATTATCGAGGTCGTCATAAATTTTAGCATCATTGATCACCAGTTTATTCAGCCCTTTTTCAATGGAGCGGAAGGCAATCAATGTATGGGCAAACGGCACACCAATATTTCTTAATACAGTGGAATCAGTTAGGTCTCTTTGTAATCTTGATACAGGCAATTTGGCAGCAAGATGTTCAAAGATCGCATTGGCCAGGCCGAGGTTGCCTTCTGCATTTTCAAAATCAATCGGATTCACTTTATGCGGCATGGCCGATGAACCCACTTCTCCTTTCTTGGTTTTTTGCGTGAAGTATTCCATGGAAACATAGGTCCAGGTATCGCGGCAGAGATCTACCAGTATATTATTGATCCGCTTCATGCAATCGAAGTGAGCAGCAAGGCTGTCGTAATGTTCTATCTGCGTAGTGTATTGCTGCCTGTTCAGTCCCAGG
>Ga0209063_1001601_pt1 | contig 11518 bp, 13 predicted proteins | sample KloWWTmeKNB19Kit_FD_187177 | JGI IMG/M metagenome (GOLD analysis project Ga0209063, IMG submission 187177) | Active sludge microbial communities from Klosterneuburg, Austria, studying microevolution and ecology of nitrifiers - Klosterneuburg... | ecosystem: Engineered > WWTP > Aerobic digester >...
TGTAATTCAGTAATTTGGGATTAGAAAAATAAGGAGGAATTATTTTTAAATAAAGTTTCGGATTTCGAAAATGATTAAAACCGGCTATTATATATATAGCAGACATCAGGTACAAATGCCAAGGTAAATTCATAAATGAATTGCTTTGTTCAATACGAATTTATAAAAAAAATGTTAATAAAATGAAGAACAGTAAAATATTTTACAAAATAAGCATTAAATCTTTCTTATGAATTTGATATTCATGACAACAATCGCAAGAATGATTAGAATGATTCCAAGCCACTGTAAACCATTTACTTTTTCACTTAAAAGGAAGTAAGCCATAAGAACTGAAACCGGTAATTCTAGCGAGGAAACAATACTTCCAAGTCCAATGCCTGTCAAAGGAAAACCGGCATTTAATAACATTGGTGGAATGATAGTGCCAAAAAGAGCAACAATAATTCCCCATTTTAAAAAGATTTCAAAATTAAATGGGGTTGATTGTGTAACTATTGAAAAGAGAAAAACAATGATTGCTCCCCCTTGGAGCATGTATAGACTTCGTTGTGCAGAGGTAATTTTTGTGGCCACGCGATTGGCTGTAAACATGGTAGTCGTAAAGGAAGCAGCTGCTAAAATTCCCCAAAATAATCCACGCCAATCTATAGCAATTTCATTTTGAATTAAATTTGTTGCTAAAACTGTTCCAATTAAAACAATGACAACAGCCATTATTTTTTGAATAGAAGGTAGTTTTTTATCTAAAATCATTTCTAACAATACACCCATCCAAACAGTTTGCATGAGTAAGACAATAGCAATGGAAACATCGATATATTTTACACTTAAGTAATAGAAAACACTTGTCATACCTAAGGAAGTTCCTGCCAACATTAAATGGAAAATATTTTTACCTGTTGCTTTAAAGGCTATGTTTTTATTTTTAACTCGTTGGAAAGAATTGATAAGAAGCACGCCAATGATTCCATATACAAATTGAGCTGTAGTGACTTCAGCAGTGGTAAAATTTTCGTGATAGGCTAATTTTACAAACGTAGCCAACATGCCATAACTTGTCGCTCCAAGGGCAACTAAGAAAACTCCTTTCAGTACTCGATTTCCGAACATATATGATTTTTAAAAAGCGGGCAAAGATAAGTAAAGTTGAGGTTAGAAGGATACAAGTTGTAAGATTATATAAAAATTTAATATACTAAATAACAATTTAAATAGTTTAGAAATTAAAAAGACCAATGCAAAAATTATCCTTAATTATCTTATTAAGTTTTGTATGTTGTCAAAATACAATTCATGAAGTACCTATAAATTATAATTCTTTTCATCAAGAAGCATTGACTTTTTGCAAACAAAATAAATTTAATCAGGATTTTTATTTTTTTGTTGATTTAAGTATTCATTCCGGTAAAAACCGCTTTTTTATTTATGATTTTAAAAACCAAAAAGTAGTTAATCAAAATCTTGTAACGCATGGTGCCTGTGATGTTTTCCAAGAACATCCAGAAAAATATAAAAAGGTAAAATTCAGTAATAAATCCAATAGCCATTGTTCAATGAAAGGAAAATATAAAATTGGAAAACGTGATTACAGTTCGTGGGGAATTAATATAAAATATTGGCTTCACGGTTTAGAAAGTGGTAATAATAATGCAGTTAACCGAGTAGTGGTTTTACATTCTTGGGATGCTGTATCAAATGAAGAAATTTATCCCAGATACTCTCCATTAAGTTGGGGCTGTCCGGCCGTTTCAGATGAATTTATGAAAGTGTTGGATGAAAAATTAAAAGCGGATAATCAGTCCGTTTTATTGTGGATTGTGGAGTGAATTAATTTGAATTCTTTTTTAGAGTTTCTAAGTCTAATACATCTCTTAATTTATGAAGACTACGTTTGGATAAAATTCTGAATGCAATTTCAATGAAAAGGAAGCGAATCATTAATGTTTGTAAAATTGCAATAAATGGTAATAATAATGGGATTTCTTCCCTTCCTACTACAATAGCAAGTGCTATTCCTATCAGTGGAAAACATAAAATAAAACTAAATAAAATTCTGAAAGGTTTATTAATTTCAATCTTTACCTCGCCTGTTTTATTTTCAATTTTACCTGTTAGCACGCAAAGGGCACCTTTACCAATTTCGGAGGAAATTATTCTAAATGAATTCCTATCGATGATTCCTCGAAATGATTTGTCGGTGCATTGAGAGGATAGACTTTCGCTAAACTCTGTTCGTCTTTTTAGGCGATCTAGAGCCTCAGTTTCTTCACCAAATAATTTGAAAGTATAAGTGTTTGTTGGGAATAATTTCATTTTCTCTATCAATTAATCCACCAAATCTTTTAAATGTACCCGTAACGCTTTCACAGAAATACTTATTTCCCAAAAGGAAATTCCTAAAGAAACCAACAAGCACAATAAACTGGCTCCAAAAACAATGATTCCTGCCAATTGCTGTTCAAAAAATAATACCAGCATCGCAAAAACCGATAAGAACAGACTTAATACACCTGCCAATTGCATGTAACGAATGAGTGATAATCGTAAATTCAGGTTTTCAATTTCGATTAAAATGCTTTTGTTTTCTTTTTCATCATAGGTTTTTTTCAACCCACGAACAATTTGAGCAATGGTCAGAAATCGATTGGTGTAGGCCAATAAAATCAAGGAAGTGGCGGAGAAAAGTAGGGCAGGGGTTTCGATGGTTAATAGCATGAAAATTAAGTGTTGTGCGTTAAAAATTCAAAAAATTTTACAAGATTGTTTTTGCTTATTTTAAAATATCAAAACTTTCAGAATCTTTTTTAAAGTAAAGTGTTACCTTCTCAGCTTCTTTATTTAAAATGAAATCTATATTTAAATCAGTTATATCAAAACTAAGAAATGTAATCCATCTATTGGAAATATTTGAAAAGTCAGAAACAATTTCCTGCATATCCGATTTTAATTTCATTTCATTTTCTTTTCCAACAAAAACAAGCTCACAACCGTTAAAAGTTTTGATTTTCTTTTTGCCAACTATAATTACATTCATAAAATGGTATTCAGCGAGTTCTTGAAATTCAATCCAAATTCCTCCGTTTTCAGAAGAGGCTATTTTTTCTCCTTTGATGTTCTCTATTTTGCTTTCAGTAAATGTGTCAGTATGATTGCGTTGCATGGCTTTCAGATTTCCCATATTTGCCAGGAAAAGATCAAGTTTTTTTAAAATACTCATTATATTAAGTTGTTTTGGAATTCAAATTTACAAAAAACCTATAGTTACTCAATCTCAGGTTTTATTTAATTTTATATCACTCATCCCGTCAATTAAAGCATGTTGAAAGTTGGTATGTATTTTACCTATGATGCAGATATTTTTTTTAAATTACTAATGAAAACTTTTTTATTCATAAGTTTTACAATGACAATTTTTATTATTTAGATAGTTACTCGCTTACAATATTTTGTAAATAATTTAAAATTCGGGATAATATTCCATGTTTTTTTCTTTCCGGATTGTCTAATTTTGTTGCATATTCGAATGCCTTAAGAGTGGAGACAAAAAAAGCCAAGAAAAAAATAACTACTATTATGGTCAATATTATAAGGTCCAAATTTTCCATTTATTTTTTAAGTTTTAAATTAAAATAAATTAAAAATCCAATCATTGTTGGTGGCCATAATCCAATAAATAAAGCCCTTTCGGGATTATCCAATACTACATAATAAAATTCAGAAACAAAGATTAACGCAATTGCTAAAAAAAGAATAAGCAATTCTGATTTCTTAAATTTAGTAAACATGCTTTGTTGTTTTAATATAGATTTGAGATGTAAAGTTACAAATATAATTGTAAGTTTTTTAAAGTAAAAGTTAATAAAAAAACCTGCAAGTTTTCACTCACAGGCCTTTCTTCTATTCTCTATATTCTTTCCTCTTATTTAATCATCTCAAAACTTCTCTTCACAAAAGCAGTCAACTCTTCACCTTTCAACAATCCTTGTGAGATTTTTGCCAAGTCCATCGCTTGTTTCACTAAATGTTCTTGAGCAGATTTGTCTTCGGTTGAAAGAATGGTAGTAGCTAAATCAGAATTTGTGTTTACCACTAAATTGTACATTTCCGGGAAGTTGCCCATGCCGAACATTCCACCGCCTCCGGTTTGACTCATTTCTTTCATTCTTCGCATAAATTCCGGTTGCGTAATCATGAAGGGTGCGGCAGTGCTGTCCATTGGTTCTAATTGCACAGTATACGTTGCTTTTGGAACCAATTCTTCTAAAACGGTTTTTAATTTGGTTGATTCTTCATCCGATAATTTTGAAATCTGCGTATCTTCTTTTTGAATCAATTTGTCAATGTGATCTGAATCCACACGAACAAATGTCAGGTTTTCATTATCAGCTTCTAATTTCTGAATCAAATGCGACACAATCGGACTATCTAATAACAATACTTCGTATCCTTTTTCTTTGGCAATGTCAATGTAACCATGTTGAGCTTCTTTATTGGAAGCATATAAAACCACCAATTTTCCGTTTTTATCGGTTTGATTGACAGCGATTTTTTCTTTTAATTCGGTTAAGGTGAAATACTTTTCATCAACAGTTGGATAAAGAACAAAATCGCCTGCTTTTTCATAGAATTTATCTTCCGATAACATTCCGTATTCCAAAACAATTTTGATATCGTTCCATTTTTGTTCGAAATCAGGACGGTTTTCATTGAATAACGATTTCAATTTGTCTGCTACTTTTCGGGTGATGTAATTCGAAATCTTTTTCACATTTCCATCCGATTGTAAATACGAACGTGAAACATTCAAAGGAATATCAGGAGAATCGATCACCCCGCGAAGCATCACTAAAAATTCAGGCACAATTCCTTCCACATTATCCGTTACATATACCTGATTTTGATACAATTGGATTTTGTCTTTCTGAATTTGTAAATCGGCCGACATTTTAGGGAAATATAAAATTCCGGTCAAATTAAACGGATAATCCACGTTCAAATGAATGCTGAACAACGGATCTTCAAATTGCATCGGGTACAATTCGCGGTAAAATTCTTTATAATCTTCATCCTTCAATTCCGTTGGAGCTTTGGTCCAAGCCGGAGTAGGGTTGTTGATGATATTATCCACTTCGATTTCTTCCGGTTTAACATTTTCTGCAGCACCTTCGGGAACAGGAAGTGTTTCTTTTTTGGTTCCGAATTTAATAGGCACCGGCATGAATTTGTTGTATTTTTTCAACAATTCACGAATTTTAAAATCTTCTAAAAATTCTAATGAATCTTCGGCAATGTGCAAGATTATTTCCGTTCCTCTGTCAGTTTTGTCATGAGGAACCAAAGTAAATTCCGGACTACCGTCACATGTCCAATGAGCAGCAGGTTCGTCTTTGTATGATTTGGTGATGATTTCCACTTTGGAAGCGACCATAAAAGCCGAATAAAATCCTAAACCAAAGTGACCAATGATGCCTGAATCTTTAGCAGAATCTTTGTATTTTTCCAAGAATTCCTCCGCACCGGAAAAAGCGACTTGGTTGATGTATTTTTCTACCTCTTCGGCTGTCATCCCCAATCCTTGGTCAATTATGTGTAGTTTTTTGTTTTCTTTGTCGATTCTAACTTCAATTTTCGGATGGCCATATTCTACTTTTGCCTCTCCAATACTGGTTAGGTGTTTCAGTTTTAAGGTTGCATCGGTTGCGTTAGAAATCAATTCACGAAGAAAAATTTCGTGATCACTGTATAAAAACTTTTTGATTAAGGGAAAGATGTTCTCTACAGAAACATTAATTTTTCCTGTTGTCATAATTAGCTATTTTTTAATTAAACATTTGTAGAAACAACTCTTGCAAAATAAGTACCAAAACTAAGAATCTGACAAATTGACGTGTGAATTATATAAACTATTTAAATAATTCTAAAAATTCTATTTCTTATCTTTGTGTTGAATCTAATAATTTAATTCACGATGAAAAAAATACTCTTTATAGGATTACTTTCCTTGATTGTATTCGCCTGTAAATCCAATCCGGCGAAACAATTGGACAACAAAACCGAAGCAGGAATGAAAGGCACTTGGACCATTAGTTCTGTTACTTATCCCGGTTCGGATTATATCAAAGTAAAATCTTTTGAAATAGCCGACTCACAATGTTTTGTTGGAAGCACTTGGAATTTTGTTTCAAACAATAATAAAGGAGATGTAACTATTTCGAAATCCGGTTGTACAAGTTTTACTTCGCCTATCACATGGTACATCAACTTGGAAGGAAACTTTGTCATGAAAGTTTTGAATGCCGATGAAAAAGCAAAAAAAGTTCGCAGTGGTTATGTTTTGAAATTAGCCAATCAAACGGATAATTCATTTCAATTGGTGGATCGAATCAATGTAGGAGGAACTTTAACAGATGTAGTTTATCAATTTATAAAACAATAAGAACATGAAAAACATAAAAATAACAATTGTTGCAATTGTACTTTTAATTGCATTTCCTTTTACAGGTTGTAAATCGGTTCAAAATGCTAATAATACGCAAAAAGGTGTGGCCATTGGTGCCACTACTGGAGCTATTATAGGTGGAATTTTAGGGAATAATCTTGGTAAAGGTGGAAATACTGCTATGGGAGCTGTAATTGGCGGTGTAGTTGGTGGAGCTGCCGGAGGAGTTATTGGCAACAAAATGGACAAACAAGCCCGTGAAATTGAAGAAGCTTTACCAGGTGCTGAAGTAGAACGTGTAGGAGAAGGAATCGTTTTGGTTTTGGGTGAAAACTCAGTTAATTTTGATTTAAATAAATCTACCCTAACATCAACAGCAAAAGCAAATTTAGACAAATTGGTTCCGGTTTTTCAGAGTTATGCGGATACCGATATTGTGATTTACGGTTACACGGACAGTACAGGTCGTGTTGAATATAATCAGACTTTATCTGAACAAAGAGCTGCTTCGGTTCGAACTTATTTAGCATCCAAAGGGTTGAGTGGTAGTAGAATTAAAACCAAAGGAATGGGGGTCAATGATCCTATTGCCAGCAATGATACTCCCGAAGGAAGATCTAAAAATCGTCGGGTAGAGTTTACTATCACTGCAAATGAGAAAATGATTCAAGATGCTGAAAAAGAAGTGAAAAATTAAAAATCTTAATAATTTTTGTAAAAAGGTTCTCAATTTGAGAGCCTTTTTTTATGTCAAAACTTTAACAAATTTTTGTTTAAATATTTTTCATAAAAATTAAACAAATATATATCTTTGTAACAGATTTAAATAACTAACAATATGACCGCAGTAAAAAAAGCTTCAACAAAAAAAAAGGCATTGGACGACAATCAACTTGTTGACTTATATATGAATCAGGTTTTGCAAAATAATGCAGAACCTAAAAATGTATTCCTTTTTTGTCAAGAGAACAAAATTGTTGAAAGCGATTTTTATGCGTTCTACGGTTCGATTGATGCATTGAAGCAGGACATTTGGGTAAAGTTTTTTCAAAATGTAAAAACCACTATTGAAAACGATGAAAATTATGTGACTTATTCTAATAAAAATAAGTTGTTGACTTTATATTTTTCATTGTTTGAGGTATTGACTTTGAACAGGAGTTATGTGGTATTTGCTTTAAAAGAAGACAAAAATATATTGAAAAATCTGCAACAACTCAAAGAATTCAGAAATCATTTTAAAAATTTTATTTCAGAAATAACGGATACGCAAACAACAGAAGAAGATTTTAAAGTCAACAAAATTACCAAACCCTTATATGTTGAAGGAGCTTGGGTAGAATTTTTATTTCTCATGAAATTTTGGTTAGACGATACTTCGAAAGGATTTGAAAAAACGGACATCATGATTGAAAAAGCGGTAAAAGCCACTTTTGATTTATTAAATACAACTCCCATTGACAGTTTGATTGATTTTGGGAAATTTGTTTGGAAAGAAAAATTTAATTAGAACTATTGAAAACACTAGATAAAATACCCACCAACAAAATTGAACGTGCAGGTCAGTTAGTCAAAACCGGAATTAAAGTCGGCGGAAACTATATTGCTTACTACGGCGAAAAAATGGTGAATCCGAGTTTGAACCGCGACAAGTTGAATGAAAACAATGCAGAAGATATTTATGACGGTTTAAAAAACTTAAAAGGCAGTGCTTTAAAAGTAGCACAAATGTTAAGCATGGACAAGAACATCATGCCCAGAGCTTATGTGGAAAAATTTTCATTGGCACAATTTTCAGTGCCGCCTTTGAGTGCTCCATTGGTTCGAAAAACATTTAAAAATTATTTAGGGAAATTCCCGGATCAACTATACGACACCTTCACGCCGGATTCTATAAATGCTGCAAGTATCGGTCAGGTACACAAAGCAACGAAAGATGGGAAAAATTTAGCTGTGAAAATCCAATATCCCGGCGTGGCGGAAAGTATTAGTTCCGATTTGGCTTTGGTAAAACCATTTGCCATTAAAATGTTCAATCTTCAGGGGAAAGATTCCGAGAAATATTTTAAAGAAGTAGAAAACAAATTATTGGAAGAAACCGATTATGAATTGGAATTAAAACAAAGTTTGTTTCTTTCAAAAGCTTGTGCAAACATTGAAAATTTACGTTTTCCAAAGTATTATGCTGAATTATCCTCGAAGAAAATTTTGACGATGGATTGGATGCAAGGCGAACATTTGTCGGAATTTACGGCTCATAACACCGATCGAGCGAAAGGAGATCAACTCGGACAAGCGTTGTGGGATTTTTATATGTATCAAATGCATCACTTAAAACAAGTGCATGCCGATCCGCATCCCGGAAACTTTTTAGTAGATGACAAAGCCAATTTGATAGCCATTGATTTTGGTTGTATCAAACAAGTGCCTGAAGAATTTTATATTCCGTATTTTGAATTGGCACGACCTGAGATTATTGATAATCCTGTGTTGTTTAAAGAGAAATTATTTGAATTAGAAATATTACGGGCCGATGATTCACCCAAAGAAATAGCTTATTTCACCGGATTATTTCATCAATTATTAAGTCTGTTTACGAAACCGTTTCATGGGGAATTCTTCGATTTTTCAGACGAGGAATTTTTTGGAGCCATTGCTCAAATGGGAGAGGAGTTTTCAAAAGATTCTCAGTTGCGTAAGATGAATGGAAACAGAGGTTCAAAACACTTTTTGTACATCAATCGAACGTTTTTTGGGTTGTATAACTTGCTTCACGATTTAAAAGCAAGAGTGCATACCCAAACGTTTCAAAAATATATTGTCAACTAATTTAGTTGAAATGTAGTTTGTTTATTTATTGGTTAGGTTGTTAAGAGCGGCACTCCACGTTTGAGTTTTGCCGCTCTTATTTTTTTTGAATTATCTTTGTTTATTCAATTTCCAAAATTAGCATGCTCCAAGTACAAAATATTTCCTTTTCCTATTTAAACGAAATTACGATTGACTCTCTTTCTTTTTTGCTTGAAAAAGGAAATAGTCTTGCTATTATTGGTGAAAGTGGTTGTGGAAAAAGTACGCTTTTAAAACTCATTTATGGCTTATATGATTTGGATGATGGACAAATATTTTGGAATAATTCAGCAGTTTTAGGGCCTAAATTTAATCTTATACCCGGAATGCCCTATATGAAATACCTGGCTCAGGATTTCGATTTGATGCCTTTTATTACTGTTGCTGAAAATATCGGAAAGTACCTTTCTAATTTTTATCCGGAAGAAAAAAAAGAGCGGATTGCCGAATTGCTAGAGATTGTTGAAATGAGCGAATTTGCAACTGTCAAAGCCAAATTTTTAAGCGGTGGGCAAATGCAACGGGTTGCTTTGGCTCGTGTTTTGGCTTTGGAACCGGAGGTATTATTGTTAGACGAGCCTTTCAGTCACATCGATAATTTTAGAAAAAATAGTCTGCGTCGTAAATTGTTTGCCTATTTGAAAGAGAAAAAAATTACCACGATTGTAGCTACACATGATAGTACTGATGTTTTGTCATTTGCTGATGATGTTTTGGTGATGAAAAAGGGACAAATTTGCACTCAAGGCAGTCCAAATGAATTGTATATAAATCCTCAATCTAAATATGTTGCCTCACTTTTTGGAGACGTGAATGAACTACAGGGACATTTTTTGGATTCGAAAGATACACAGTATTTATATCCACACCAATTGAAAGTCACCGAAGTGTCAAAATTAAAAGCAACAGTTACCCATAGTTATTTCAGAGGTAGTCATTATTTGATTGAAGCAATCTATGAAAATGGTGTTTTGTTTTTTGAACATGAAAAGGAACTGATTCCGGGTTATGTATTGTTTTTGGATAGAAGATAAAACTAAAACAATATATTTCAAATAAAGATTGTTCCAATCGAATTAAGGAAAATAGAAAGAATGATATGGTGAATCAAAAATAAATTAGTGACTAAAAATTCAATATAGAAAATACAAAAATTATATAAATTTCAGTGGAGTCAAAGTAAGGGATACTTAAGGAATAAAGAAGGGATACTTAAGGGTTGTGGTGCTTCAAAAACATGAAATAAATTAAACTTCGAAGTCTTTCCTTCAGCACTGCTCAATTAAAATGTCAACAATATGAATAGTGAAATTCATTTATTTTACATTTTTATTTTCAAAAAATTACTAATCAAGTCTGCGTTACAACTCCTAGCAATTCATATAATTTCCAAAATGTATTTTCAAAAGAAAAATACGAACCCTCAATTTCTGTAAAAAAATAAACCCTAAAATTTATTAATTTCAGGGTTCAACTATTTTGTTTTTTTATATTCTTAAACTTAATGCTTCAAATATTTTTCCAAAAACTGATCTTGTTCCCAAAGTAAATGAAGAATATTTTCTTTTGCAGCATACCCATGACTTTCTTTCGGTAAAATCACCATGCGAACGGGAGCACCTAGGTTTTTCAACGCTTGAAAATAACGTTCCGTTTGCAAAGTAAATGTTCCCGGATTATTATCAGCTTCACCGTGAGTTAATAATAAAGGTGTTTTCATTTTATTAGCATTCATAAACGGCGACATCGTGTTATAAACTTCAGGAACATCCCAATAATTTCGTTGTTCACTTTGAAATCCAAATGGCGTTAAGGTTCTGTTATAGGCACCACTACGAGCAATTCCACAAGCAAATAAGTTAGAATGTGTCAATAAATTTGCCGTCATAAATGCTCCGTAAGAATGTCCGCCAACCGCTACTTTTTTACGGTTGATATACCCCAATTTATCCACGGCATCTATCGCTGCTTCAGCATTGGCAACTAATTGTTCGATGAAGGTGTCGTTTGGTTCCGTTGTACCTTCTCCAATAATTGGGAAAGAAGCATTGTCTAACACAACATAGCCTCTTGTAACCCAATAAACAAAAGAGCCATAGGTAGGAAAGGTAAATTGATTTTCATTTTTATCGCTTTGTCCCGCTGAATTTTTGTCTTTATATTCAGCTGGATAGGCCCAAATTAAGAGCGGAAGTTTTTCTTTTTTGACTTTGTCATATCCAATTG
>Ga0209063_1001602_pt1 | contig 11503 bp, 5 predicted proteins | sample KloWWTmeKNB19Kit_FD_187177 | JGI IMG/M metagenome (GOLD analysis project Ga0209063, IMG submission 187177) | Active sludge microbial communities from Klosterneuburg, Austria, studying microevolution and ecology of nitrifiers - Klosterneuburg... | ecosystem: Engineered > WWTP > Aerobic digester >...
AAGATCAGGTCTTAGACCTCGGCAATGGAAATGAATTCGTTATCGCAGGCGCTGAAAATGAACGGCCAACAAACCAGGTCACTGCAGTCGAATGGGATTGTGAAGGCTTCCGGGCTTTGAATATCACAGGAATCCACCGGTTCACACGTGACTGGCTCCTGCCCGAAGGATCCGATGGCCATATCCTTCCATCTGGAAAAGTGGAAGCAAGATTTACAGGCCGTTTCGTGCGCGGAGGCAATATCATGATCAACATTGATATGGATCCGTTCCAGTTGCCCGGCGTAGAAGGGTGGGGCTTTACGGTGGCGCACAATGCATGGATTGATCTGTCAGATCTCGAAAACCCAGAGCGTTTCATGGCTTCATTACCTCGCGATTATGTGCATCCTTCGCTGACATCCTCCGGTATGCAAAACACATGGAAAGGGTTTTTCCTTGAAGAGGTCAGTGTTCGAACACCGGAACACCTGCAAGGACCTGATGGCAACAGACTTAGTTTTGCATTAAGAAATATTTTTATCGATCACACCGGCTTGACTTTTTCTGCCCGGGCTGAAAATATCCTGAGCTGGGATGGTGATGGTGATATGGCAGGCTGGAAAGCATCACTCGATACTTTCTTCGTTGATATCCTGCAGAATAATTTCCGACAGGCAGGCTTCAATGGTAAACTTGGATTCCCTATAGCTGAGGAAACGGAGTACATGAAGTACCAGGCCGCATTGCAGCACAGCGATGGTGATTTTGCTTTCGTCCTGTCCGTGCGCCCTGTCGAAGCCATACGCATCCCGATCTCCATGGCGGTGGCTACTATTTTACCATCAACGTATGTGCGTGTAGTACTGGCAGACTCATCCTTTATTGAAGCCAATCTATCTGCTACCCTGACGATCGGTAATAGCAATCTTCCAAGTGGCACGTCTATGCCTGCCAGTATGTCCATGCCTGGTATACGTATTGAAAACCTGAGGATAAATTCTGAAGTAGGATTTGACACCACTGATTTTGCTTTTTCACTCACAGGTATGGAGGGCATGGGCATGGGAGGCCCCGGTGGACATGGAAACAGTTCGATGGAAGATCCATATATGATGATGACCACAGGGGACAGCGAATCGACACTATCCGGATTTCCGATCGGGCTTGATCATTTTAGTTTTTCCAATGAAGGCATCACCATACAGCCTCGTATTACGCTGACAGGCAGTGAAGGAGGATTTAGTGCGGCAGCAAAGATTTTGCTCAACACGGATATGGAACTGGCACCAACTCAACGGTTCAATCTGACAGGGGTCACCTTGCAACGAATAGATCTCAATGTGGAGTCCAGTGACGTTACGTTGCGTGGTTATCTGGAGTTTTATAAAGATGCTACGACAGAAGGAGTTAGAGGAGGCATCACGCTGGGTATAAACATGGGTCAGCGCATAGGTATTGATATCAATGCTGATTTTGGCACTTACAAGACACCAACAGCAACTGTTTTTAACAGGCCGGATTGGTATTCATATTTCTATGTGGATGGTACGGTATTTCTCAGTAGTGGTATACAGATATTTTCAGGCTTGTCCCTGTATGGATTGGGTGGTGGATTTTATCATCATATGGAAATGACTTCAAGTTTACCACCAAGCACCGCTGTTGCCAGTGGAGGATCAACAGGCAGACCATCCGGCGTACGTTACAGACCTAACTTCAGCAATGATCTCGGACTGAAGTTTAAAGTGATCCTTGGATCAAATGGTGATGAAGGCAAAGCATATAATCTGGATGTTGGCTTGCAGGCAGAATTCAGTTTTACACATGGATTGACACTTCTTCGTTTCGAAGGATCATTCCGGGTGATGACAGATGGTATTACCATTGCCACTATCGGCCGTGAAGGCAACAGCCCTGTTGCAGGATATCTTGATATGGAATTGAATCTTCCACCAGGTGCTCCTGCCACTTTCAATGGGCAGTTTTTTGTTAAAGTAAAAGTGCCCGTTAGTTCGCCGTTACTTACCGGAGTTGGTACCATACCCAATCCGCCAGAAGGTTGGACAGCGGAGAATGCTTTGGTGTGGGCAAGTTTTTATGTGGGTCCTGATAAATGGTATTTTCATATGGGCAGTCCGACTAACCGAGGTGGATTGCGCTTACGGATAGGAGATGTTGATGTGGCACGTATCACCGGCTACATGATGATTGGCCATGACATTCCTGTGTTGATGCCTGAGCCTGATGCAGAATTTGTGCGCATTTTCAATGCCAGTCGGGGAGGAGGAGTTAGTTCAGATCTGGGTGATCCGGAATCATTGACGGAAGGAAGGCCAAGGCCCTCTGTTCCATTGGGAGAAGGAGTTGCCTTTGGTATTGCCATGGCTATGAATCTCGGCGCCGAATTTTTTCCCTTCTATTTTGATCTCTCCACGGTGATGGGTTGTGATATCAATATCACCCGTGCTGTAGAGGGTGATCGGACATGTGCGGGAACAGGTTTGGTTCCTGGTGTTGATGGATGGTATGGCATGGGGCAGTTTTATGCAGGGATTCAGGGAGCTTTCGGTATACGTATCAATCTGTTTGTAGAGCAAATCACGGTCCCGATTCTGCAGGCAAGTGCTGCGATCATCTTGAGAGGTGGATTGCCCAATCCTGAGTGGGTTGCTGGTCGTGGAAGCTTTTATTACAATGTATGTGATGGTCTTGCCGAAGGCACCTGTGATTTTGCCCTTCAGGCCGGCACCGTTTGTATCCCTGTCAGTACCGGAAATCCTTTTGGTGAACTCACCCTGCTTCAGGATCTAAGACCCGGCGAAGGGGAGACCGTCGAAGTATACTCAGATGCTGCAGCCGCATTTTCCATGGGCATGAACAGGATATATGAAATTGAAGAGTATGTGACTGCAATCGATCCTCCAGCTATCCGGAGACTGGAGCCATACATGCATTCGTTCGAGCTAAAATTAAATGGTCGCGGAGCTTCACTTCCAGGCACAGGCGAGTGGTCAGAAAACAATCACATCTACACCTTTTATCCAACATCCTTATTTGAAGGTGAATCAAATTATACAGCAAGGGTGGAAGCACGTATCCGCGAAAATGGACGAGACCTGATGGTACGTGGCTCAGCGTATCGGGAAGAGCTTCTACATCATTTCAGCACAGGGCCAATGCCTGATCACATCGTACCGGAAATGATCAATTTTACATATCCCTACATACGGCAGCAAAACTTCCTTAAATCAGAAACCCGTTCCAACCAGGGATATATTGTACTGTTGCAACGCAATCCGTTGCTAAGCGTCGAAGGTGATGTTTCGAATGTAGATGTCAGTTTTACAGCCCGGTTCACTTCTGAAGATAGCGAAGTCATCAGCACACCTGCCATCATTGAAAGAGAGCAAATCATCAAGTTTGATGTCAGTCAACTTCAACCCCGGAAATTGTACTGCCTTCAGATCATACGTAAAGATCAGCCAAGAGGTACCGTCTCCCTGCCTGGCAATATGAGCCTCAATAGTATGACAGGAGGCCCGATTGCCGGAAGCCTGAGTGTAAGCTCGCTGCAGATTCAGAATCTGTATGCCGTCTTAGGCAGAAGTACAGTCACCTCAAACCAATTTAACAGGATACAGTTGCCCTCAGGTCAGGTCCGGCAACACGAGAAAGAACTTTTTAATTATTTTTTCAAAACATCCGGCCATGCAGATTTCAGGAGTAAGCTTGCTGCTGAGCAAACTGACTGGGATCATGAAATCGTCACCTTTGGTGTAGACGTCATCAAACTGGAAAATTCTTTTTCTGAAAACCTCGAATGGGTCGATGTGAATACATTCAAGGTGCTCCCACATAGCAGATCCCGTTCTTTTACAAGGCGTGTAGATTTTTATTTGCGACCACCTCTGGATGCAGAGTTTGAGACCTACATACCCGGCACCATATTGCCCAATCAATATTTTATGAGTATCACAGCTCCAAGGATACTCGTGCCATACCTGGATGGCGCATTCCTCAGGCAACGTGTGGTCAATAATGTATTGGTTTCATGGGGAGTCAATGTATCCTCACATATACCACAGTTTCCATTATATAGTGGATATCAGGCTTATGATCGTAGTATTTTCTTTTCGAGTATTACACCTTTTAAAGAAGCATTGGATGATGCAACAGTCAATATGGCTTTTACGGAATCTACCGGCGGAATCGGCATCTCCATGACAGAATTTTCTATGCCGGTAATGCCACTGGGATTTGTGCCCATGACTGCTCATAAAACCACTGTATTATATGGTATGCATTTGACGGGTATGACACAGTACAGAGCGCTTCAGCGAGATTATAGACGATATGCATATCAGTCACTCACATTGCCGGTTGGTGTGGGAACCGTTACAACAAGTCCTTATGAATTGATGAACACGACGGATAAGACCTCCGTAACCCGGTTACTTTCACGGGAACCTATCAGCATGACAAAACCCTTGAAAGGCCCTCACTCATTTGGGTTTGTTTACAAGTATCCTTTGACAGATGGTACGGATACGTATAATGAGATTATTCCATTCAACTTTCAGAACTGATCATGATGAAAAAAGTTCTTTGCATACTCCTCAGCCTCTGGATCCATGAGAGCGCGGCACAATCTACTGTCAAGGATACGTTGCGTGACGAAGTCAATATCATAGCAGGCTATCTCGATACCAGGGCCGTCATTGTGCGGTGGGTACCATCAACACCTGCCGTTTGGAGTTATTCTGCATACTATGGATACAGACTCGAACGATGTGAAGTAGATACGCTTACAGGAGATCAGTCAAAATGGATGCCACTAGGTGATACAATTCTAAAACCTGCATCCCTTGAACAATGGAGAGTATTAGTCAGCCAGAACCCAAAGGATTATTACCTCCAGGCCGCAGGCCAGGCGCATCATGGGGAGCGGAGAGAGACAGGGAAAACAATTTCGGAGCTGGTGCAGAAAAGTGATGAATTCAGAAACTATTATGCTGCTGCGATGCTCTCCGCTGAGTTTAGCGCTTTGGCGGCAACCACTTCTGCCTTGCGTTATGAAGACCGGGATATCGTTCCAGGCAAGCTGTACATTTATCGCATACGATCACTTTGCCCTGTTTCTACGCTGGCTATCCAGGAAGGCATCACGTCTGTTTCAACTACGCACTTTGAAACATTTCCAACAATCACCTTTGATCATATTTATGAAGGAGAAAATTTGATTGAACTTGCGTGGGATAAAAAAATTTATGGTCAGTTTTACTCTGCATTCAATATCTATCGTTCAACAGATAAAGGAAAGACATGGAAGAAAATAAATGATATTCCTTTTGCATCCACAGGTATCAAAAATGAGGAATTGTATTTTTTCAAGGATAGCCTGGACCAAAATTATGTCACGATGCAATATCAGGTAGAGGGTATTACGCCTTTCGCCGTGACAGGACCCAGATCCGAAATGATCACTGCTATGGGTCGCGACAGGACTCCGCCAACAGCACCATATGATATTGAAACCAAATACCTGGGAGGCGGACGTATGCAAATCACCTGGACAGTTGATCCGAATGATAAGGATATAGCAGGTTTCAGGATCTCCAGGTCCAATGTTGCGAATGAAGGATTTTTGGAACTCACCCATGAAGCACTCGCACCTGAAGCCCGCACCTTTACGGATACTGCATGCAATGAGCTGATCAACAATTACTATTATGTAGGCGTATTTGATAAGGAAGGAAATGTCAATGTTGGATTTCCGGAATACGGTACGATCATAGATTCTATACCACCTTCACCTCCGACCGGTTTGACAGGTGCAGTGGATACCAATGGCATAGTTACATTGACATGGAGGTTGGGATCAGAACCCGACCTGAAAGGTTATTATGTTCATTCGAGTAACCGCTCGGATCAAACCTTTATCAACCTGACTGGTCATCCGGTTCAGGATACCGTATGGCGGGATACACTGCCACTCAATGTGCTGACAGAAAAAATCTATTACAAACTGGTGGCGGTGGATATGCGGTCAAATTATTCTGTGTACTCTGTTATGCTCACGCTGCAGAAACCAGACAAAGTTCCACCCGTTGCCCCCGTGATGATTGATGTGCGTAATGAGCAAGATGTGGTGAAGTTGAGATGGTATAACAGTACCTCGCTGGATGTGGTCGAAAATGTGTTAGAAAGAAAGTCAGCAGGAGATACTTCATTTGTAAAGATATATTCATGCCGTAGCGATATGGCTGAAGGCTCTTTTGCTGATGCTACAGTGCAGGATGGCAAGAAGTATGAGTACAGGGTGTATGCACAAGATGATGCTTCGCTGAAATCTGGTTTTTCCGGATCAGTATCCATCACAGCATTTGTCAACAAGACAATGTCTCCGTTGTCCAATATTCAGGCTGTGGCCAAGAGTGAAGAGAAGAAGGTTATACTTTTTTGGGAATATCCTCAACAAGGGGATATTCATTTCGTCGTATACAGATCTGTTAATGGTTCTGCGTATCAGTCACATAAAACCGTAAAGGGCCGTACCTCCCTTGAAGATTTCGGATTCAAAGCCGGGGATATAGCTAAATACAAAGTCAAAGTGATCAATTCGAATGGCTGGCAATCCGACTTCAGCAATGAGGTATCGGCTACTTTCAGTGCAAATTGATTCTGCCCTCTGGTTGAAGGTTACCTGCTGGCGGCGATGACTTCCATTTCCAACAGAACCCCATAATGAAGTTCTCCACATGGTATCACAGCTCTTGCTGGTTTGTGGTCACCCATGCATTCTGCATACACCCGGTTGATTTCAGGCCAGTAGGAGCTGTCAGGTATATAGATCGTTGCTTTCAGGATATTGTCCAGTCCGGAGCCGGAGGCCTCAAGTATAGCACTGATATTAGCCATGACCTGGCGTAGCTGGGGTTCGATCCCTCCTTCGACGACTTCCTTTGAAACCGGATCCAGGGGTAACTGACCGGATACGAAGACCAGACCGTTATGCCTGATGGCCTGGCTATAATGGCCGGCTGGTGCGGGAGCAGCGTTTGTTAATATTTTTTCCATTGTTAAGCATTAATAATGAGTGAATTAGGTGACTCTTTTGGCTAAAATATTCTAATCCAGTAGAACAATAGGTATCTTTGCACCGTTTTTGTAAAACATTAAAGCAAAAAAACTCAATATCATGCAGGATCAGATGGTTGACCAACAACTGAAATACAAAGTAAAAGATATTACACTGGCCAAATGGGGCCGGATGGAAATAGAACTGGCAGAGGCTGAAATGCCAGGACTGATGGCGCTCAGAGAGCAATATAAAACCATCAAACCGCTCAAGGATGCACGTATCGCCGGCTGCTTGCATATGACTATTCAGACAGCCGTGCTGATTGAGACGCTGGTTGATCTGGGTGCGGAAGTAACCTGGTCATCCTGCAACATCTTTTCCACTCAGGATCATGCTGCTGCAGCCATCGCTGCTGCCGGTATTCCTGTATTTGCCTGGAAAGGCATGTCTCTCGAAGAAGCAGACTGGTGCATCGAGCAAACCCTGTTTGCATTCAGCGATGGCCAGCCATTGAATATGATCCTCGATGACGGAGGTGACCTGACTAACATCGTACTGGATAAATATCCTGAGCTCGTAGATGCCATCAAAGGGATCACAGAAGAAACTACGACCGGCGTTCTTCGTCTTTATGAAAGAGAAAAGAATGGCTCGTTAACCTTGCCGGCGATCAATGTCAATGACTCTGTTACTAAATCAAAGTTTGACAACAAATACGGTTGCCGCGAAAGTTGTGTAGATGCTATCCGCAGGGCTACAGATATCATGATGGCAGGTAAAGTTGCTGTGGTGGCAGGTTATGGCGACGTAGGAAAAGGTTCAGCTGCATCATTGCGTTCTGCAGGATGCCGTGTGATCGTTACCGAAATCGACCCGATCTGTGCATTACAAGCTGCTATGGAAGGTTTTGAAGTAAGGAAAATGATTGAGGCTATTCCGCATGCAGATATCGTGGTGACCGCTACAGGTTGTATCAATATCCTGACTGCTGAACACTTCAAACTCATGAAGGATAAAGCAATCGTTGCTAACATCGGTCATTTTGATAATGAGATCGATGTGGCATGGCTCAATAAAAATGCCGGAAGCACCAAGGTGGAAATCAAACCTCAGGTAGATAAGTATACAATCAACGGTAAGGACATCCTCCTGCTCGCAGAAGGTCGTCTCGTCAACCTGGGTTGTGCCATGGGTCACCCATCTTTTGTGATGTCAACATCATTTACCAATCAGGTCATTGCCCAGATTGAACTCTGGACAAAAGGTGACCAGTATGGTAACCAGGTTTATGTACTGCCAAAACATCTTGACGAACTCGTAGCGAGATTGCACCTTGATAAGCTTGGTGTGCAGCTCGATACACTTTCGACAGAGCAGGCTACGTATATCGGTGTTACTCCCGAAGGACCTTACAAACCGGAATACTACCGTTACTAATGGATAACCTGCTGCCCCGGACAGGGTGGGGGTTGAAAGCAACTTTATTGACCATACTGCTTTCCGCTTGCCTGTCTTCATGGGTCTCCGCAACCAACTCGCACGATATTCACGTGAGTGTTTGCGAGTTGAGATGGAATGAAGAATCCGGAGCATTCGAAGTGTCTGTAAAAATATTCATAGATGACCTGGAGCGTGCCCTCACCATGGAGGGCGCTCCAGGTCTTTTTATTGGTACCCCGAAGGAATCTGAAGAAGCTAACCGATATATCGCATCCTACCTGCAGAAGCATTTTACGATTGATGTGGATGGAGCCCGGCTTGTTCCTGGTTTCCTGGGCAAAGAAATATCGGATGATCTACTCGCCGTCTGGTGTTATGTGGAATTCCCGGCAAAGGTGAGTCGCGCTGTAAAGTGCACATTGTCTAATGATATCTTACTGGAACTCTATGATGACCAGCGTAATATCATGGATATACGCATGAATAAATCGCATAAGGATTATACCATTTTCCAGCCGGGTCGTACTACCTGGACGTATACCTACTGATCCATGTTTAAGAAACTCTTCATCTGGCCTATCAAGCTATATCAGATCACCTTATCTCCATTACTTGGTGCTAACTGCCGGTACACACCTTCGTGCAGCCATTATATGGTTGGAGCGATCGAGGAGTGGGGACCAGTCAAAGGAATCTGGATGGGCCTCCGGAGGATTTCACGATGCCATCCTTGGGGTGGTCATGGGCATGACCCGGTCCCGAAAAAGAAACAAGAATAAATACGTAGAGACGCGATTCGTGTCTCTATTTATTAATTGTCGTGTCTCTTCAAAAGTAAGTCAATCGCCTGGCGATAGCCATCTAAACCATAACCGGTAAAATGGGAAGCACACACCGCAGTCAGGTAGCTGTGCCAACGGAAGGATTCTCTTTTGTATATGTCAGAGATATGCACTTCTACTACAGGATTTACGATAGAAGCCACAGCATCTCTCAAGGAGATAGAGGTATGTGATAAGCCACCTGCGTTGAGAATGATTCCGGTGTTTTTTTCGAAACCAAAATGGTGCAACTGATCAATGAGTACACCTTCATGATTTGTCTGCATACAAGTCAGTGCAATGCCTGGATACTTTGTCTTCAGGGTTTCAAAATATTCTTCAAAGGATGTAGTGCCATATACCGCGGGTTCCCTCTTTCCCAGAAGATTGAGGTTGGGTCCGTTGAGGATATGGATTCTGTTGATCATGAAGAGTTAAAAGTGGGCAGTATTCAGTAATCAGTGTTCGGTAAGCAGTAGGCAGTAATTTAGTAAGTGGTTGAGTGGTTGAGTCTCACGTCTCACGTCTGGCATCTGCGAGTCTGGCATCTGAAGTCTAAACGTAGGCGTCTGGAATCAGTTTTTTAATTGGCAATATCAGACAAGAACTTTATCCTAACCAACTGGATCTCTTCCACGGTGATATCGTCATCCTTCAGGGCCTGGTAGGCGTCATTGAAGGAATCTGAAGTGGCATTCATAAAATATTCATAGATATCTTCCTGGATGCTTTCATCGACAGTCTCGAGACAGTATTGGATATCCAGTTTGGTGCCACTGCTGACGATGATGTCCAGTTCTTCGAGGAGTTCATCCCAACCGAGGTTGTTGGTCCTTTGAATATCCTCGAGTGGCATCTTGCGGTCGATCGATTGGATGATCTGGACTTTCGTCCTGGATTTATTGGCGACCTGTCGCACGACCATATCACTGGGTCGTTCGATTTCATTGTCTTCTACGTATTTCTTTATGACCTCCACAAACGCCTTTCCGTATTTCTGCGCCTTGCCCATGGACACCCCACTGATACTCGAGAGTTCTTCCATATTGACAGGATAGTGCGTGGCCATTTCATGCAGTGATACATCCTGGAATACGGCCCATGTAGGCACACCTTTTTTCTTGGCTTCTTTCCTGCGCAAATCTTCAAGCTGGGCAACGAGTACTTCGTCCAGTGCAACCATCTTCGCCGGTACTTCGTCAGAGGCCATTTTCTCTTCCGAAAAATCACGGTTAAGTGGAATCTTAAAACTCTTTGGTTTCTTGATATACGCTTTACCCTGTGCGGTAACCTTGAGGACCCCGTAATTTTCAATTTCTTTTTCCAGCAAACCGGCAAGTAATGCCTGGCGAAGAATCGAATACCAGAAGACTTCACCTTTTTCTACCCCCGCTGCATATCCTTCCAGTTTACTGAATTCATACTCATTCATTTCCTTGCTGGACTTGCCCATCAGGAAGTCCACGATGACTTTGGTGGAATAGCCTTCCTTGAGTTTCAGGACGACTTCCAGACCAGTCTTTACTTCATTCTTGACTTCGTGTTTTTCTTTCGGATACCGGCAGTTATCACAGAAGCCTCCACAATTACTATCATCATATTCTTCACCGAAATAGTGAAGTAAGAATTTGCGACGGCAACCACTGGTTTCAGCATAGGCTACTACCTCTTCGAGTAATTGTCCGCCCATTTCACGCTCGGCAACCGGTTTGTCACGAAGAAATTTTTCCAGTTTGTATATGTCCTTAGGCGCGTAGAAGGAATAACATGAGCCTTCCATGCCATCGCGACCACCACGCCCTGTCTCCTGATAATAATTTTCTATACTCTTTGGAATATCATAGTGTATCACTACGCGTACATCCGGCTTGTCAATACCCATCCCAAATGCGATAGTAGCACAAATGACCTTTACTTCTTCACTCAAAAAAGAATCCTGAACATGGGCCCTTGATTTGGCATCCATACCAGCGTGGTACGGAGCTGCGGAGATCCCATTAAGGTTGAGCATTTCGGCCAGTTCTTCTGTTGTCTTCCGGGCCTGCACATAAATAATTGCGGAAGGACCTCCTTTCCCTTTCAGGATTTGAAGTATTTCTTTTATCGTCTGCTCCTTTCCAAGTTTGGGACGAACTTCATAATAGAGGTTAGGCCTGTTGAAACTGGATATGAACTTCCG
>Ga0209063_1001604_pt1 | contig 11497 bp, 9 predicted proteins | sample KloWWTmeKNB19Kit_FD_187177 | JGI IMG/M metagenome (GOLD analysis project Ga0209063, IMG submission 187177) | Active sludge microbial communities from Klosterneuburg, Austria, studying microevolution and ecology of nitrifiers - Klosterneuburg... | ecosystem: Engineered > WWTP > Aerobic digester >...
GACCATCCTTGGAGATCGATGAACCGTCGATCCCTTCGTAACGGAAAGCAACATTCTCCGCATCGGCGCCAGCGGCCAACAATACATCGTACTTCAAATGCCCATTGGTTGCATGATAGCGAACATCAATGCCTTCCCAAACGCCTTTATACACCAGCTCCCCATAGGCTTGCACATGACCATACCATTTTGAAGGGTCGTTGCCAAAGAAGAAATTCTCATAACCAGGTAACACCGACTTTGCTTGGATGGTGAGATCGCCTTGCGGTTCGTGGAAGCGCAAGCGCCAAGCATGCCCGCGAAGTACCGTGGCGGCGCGTTCTTCTTTCGACATTTCCATGGCGTCGTGCATCGCGCCATCCACATCGTCCGCAAACTTCACCCATGAGGAGCCGTTCCGCTCCATGAATACCGTGGCTCCATTCACCCCCGTGCGGAACAGAACGTTGGCATCCCATTGGCCCTTATTCTGAGTGAACCGAACCTTCACTGGTCCGTGATCGTGGGCATCCGGTTCATTGGTCACCGCAGCCACAGCGGACATTGCAGACAATGTGAAAAATATCCCCGAAAAAAGTGTACGCGTTGATGCCATGTCCCAGAATAACTTAGAGTATGGAATAGACGCAATGTCGACCACGGTCGTTGCCTGCACGATCGGTGACCATGCTATCCATTGCGACCCTTCAACACAAGATCCCAGACGCTCGTAAGCGACTAAATAATCAATCACCTGAATTGCAGGTCATACAACTTCCGATACGCCCCATTGTATGCTAGCAGCTCCTGATGGTTGCCCTGCTCCAGGATCCGGCCCTTGCCAAGGACGATGATACGATCGGCCTTCTGGATGGTACTTAAGCGGTGTGCGATCACGATGCTGGTGCGGTCCTTTGTGATGCGTTCCGTTGCTTGCTGGATCAACTGCTCGCTCATGCTGTCCACACTGCTGGTGGCTTCGTCCAGTATGAGGACGCGCGGTTGGTGAACAGCTGCGCGGATGAATGCGATCAATTGCCGTTGGCCTAAGCTCAGTATACTACCTCGTTCGCGCACTGACATATCGTATCCATCGGGCAAGCGCATGATGAAGTCGTGCGCACCAACGGTTTTTGCAGCCGCGATCACTGCATCGCGTGAGATCGTCGGATCTCCAAGCGTGATGTTGTTGTGGATCGAATCACTGAAGAGGAATACATCCTGTAGGACCACCGAGATGCTTTTCCGAAGATCAGAAAGTGTGTACGTGCGAATATCATGTCCGTCCAAGAGCACCTCACCGCGTTGGAATTCGTAAGCCCTGCTCAGGATATTGATCGTTGTGCTCTTCCCGGAACCGGTGGCCCCTACCAAGGCGATCATCTCCCCTGCCTTCGCTTGGAAACTGATATCGCGAAGCACCCAGTCCGGTTCCTCTCCAGGTTCAAGATCACCATAAGCGAACCACACGTTCTTGAACACGATATCGCCGCGAAGGTTTTCGGTTGTGCGCGATCCTGTGTCCTTCAGGTCCGCATCCGTGTCCAAAACCGCGAACACCCGTTCACTGCCCACCATGCCCATCTGCAGGACATTGAAACGATCCGCGAGTTGGCGTATCGGTCTATACAGCATGTTGATGAACAGGATGTAGGCAAAAATGTCTCCGAGGGTGGCCACTCCTTCAAGTACATCCTTCACGCCCCACCAAACGAGGAACGCCAAGGAGACCGCGCTCAGGATCTCCACCACCGGGAAGAAAATGCTGTAAGCAAGAATGCTACGGACGTGTGCTTTCCGATGTTCCCTATTGATCGCTTGGAACTTGTTGTATTCCTGCCTTTCCCGTCCGAAGAGCTGCACCACGGCCATGCCTTGGATGTGTTCCTGTACGAATGCGTTCAACCGGGAAACCTGTGTGCGCACATCCTGAAAGCTCTTCTGGATGCTGTTCTTGAAGATGTTGGTGCTCCAAAGCAAGAGCGGGATCGGCACCATACTGAGCAATGCCAATTTCCAGTTGTAGACGAACATGACCACGACCACCACGACAAGTTTGAGAATATCGCCCATGATCGAGAGCAGCCCCTGTGAGAAGATGTCGTCGATGGTCTCGATATCGCTGATCGCACGGGTGACCAGTGTTCCAATAGGTGTCTTGTCGAAATAACGAAGCTTGAAGCCGAGGATCTTTGAATACAGCTTCTGTCGCAGATCGAAGGTGACGGCTTGCCCCAACCAACTTGTCCAATAGGACTGGAAATACTGCACCACGGTCTCCACCAAAAGAAGCACTGCAACTGAAATGGTGATCGACCAGACCAAGGTCATTGTGCCGACACCCACGAGGTTTTGCACCACGTTGGCGATCCATGCAATGCTCCTCGCGTTCCAGTTGGAGTTGGCATCGAGGTGGAATAAGGCGGTGTAATCCGTGGCGGCAACGTCAATGAGCCAGCCGAGCATGATCGGACGTACCACACCCACGATGCTGAGGACGATCGTTAGGAAGACCGTCCACCGGAAGATCCCGCGATACGGGCCAGTAAAGGCGAACACACGCGCGAAGAGCTTTCTGTCGAAGGCTTTTCCTTGAACGGTCTTCTTGGACTTTTCTTCGGCCTTTGCCAATGGAGGTGCTGGGGTCGCCGTCGTCATGGGCGCTCCAACGGGGTATAGTTAGTTGGAATGAACGGGTACACCACGCGTTCCAAGTAGAGGCCACGGGCAGGTGCGCTTTTCCCGGCTTTGCTGCGGTCTTTGGCGGCGATCACTTCGAGCATGGATGCGGCGGATGCATCACCCTTACCGATACGCATGCACGTACCCACGATCGCGCGCACCATGTTACGCAGATAGCGATCCGCAAGGATCCGGAAGCGGTATCCGTTCTCGATGTGCTCCCATTCGGCGTGGCGCACATCGCAGATCATGGTGCGTTGATCACTTCCTGTTTTGCAGAAACTTGAAAAATCCTGTTTTCCGATCAGGGCTTTGCAAGCCTCGTTCATGGCATCCACATCCAAGGGTGGGTAAAGCAAATGCGAACGACCGGTGAGGAATGGATCCTTGCGGCGGTGGATCAAATATTTGTAGCCGCGTTCTGTTGCACTGAAACGGGCATGCGCATCATCGGCCACGGAGATCACGCGTTTCACCGCGATGCTATCGGGAAGCATAGCACTTATGCTGAAGGCGAAGCGTTCATCAACACGGCGATCGGGCGGGGCATCAAAATGCAGGAAATACTCCGTAGCGTGCACACCAGTATCGGTTCTTCCGCAGCCCACCACGTACAGTTCCGGCAACTGAAGAGCGGTGCGCAGGGCGCGCTCCACAACTTCTTGCACACTGGGGTCCTTCAGCTGGCGCTGCCAACCGCGATAAGGCGAACCATCATAGGCGAGTTCGAGGAAGTAACGAGGCATGATCTCCATTCACCGGGAAAGCGCGCAAAGGTAAAGGCCGCACGGGGCCACGCATTTCGACTTTTCTTTGCGGCATGCCCCGCATTGGATTGATCAGCGACACGCATGGTTGGCTGGACCCTCGCGTAGAAGTCCATTTCACGGAGTGCGACGAGATCTGGCATGCCGGCGACATCGGCGGGCTTGCCATAACAGAACAGCTGGCACGCTGGAAACCGCTACGTGCCGTGTACGGGAATATCGACGATGGTCCTTCCCGCAGGGAACACCCGGAACATCAACGTTTCACCATGGGCGGAGCACACGTCTGGATGACGCATATCGGAGGAAGACCGCCACGTTACACGCCGGAGGTTCTGGCGGAATTGCGAAGTGACCCACCCACCCTGTTCATCTGTGGACATTCGCACATTTGCTTGGTGCAATTCGACCCTAAGGTCAACTGTCTATACATGAACCCGGGTGCTGCGGGTCGGCATGGTTGGCACAAGGTGCGAACACTGCTCCGGTTCTCGCTGAATGAAGGTTCGGTGAAGGACTTGGAGGTGGTGGAACTTGGAGCACGCGGGCAGATCGATCAGTCCCTCCTCGAGGAAGGAAACGGGCGGTGATCGCAGGACGAACTTGCCCCAGCGCAAAAGTTCCTTCCGGGTCGACACAACCAACGATCGATCGTGGAATACGACCCTAAAGGCCATAATTTTCGCTCATTCAGGCCGCTACATTCGTTCCCGTGAAAAAGCTCATTTCCAAGATCCCTCTACCCTTGCGCAACAGGTACAGCATAGCCGTATTGGCAGTGGTTGGTTGGGTGCTCTTGTTCGACCAGAACGATGCGTGGACCACCATCAAGAACCGCCGTGAGCTGGGCCGAATGGAGGAGCAGAAGGAATGGTACGGTGCAGAGATCCAGCGGACCAAGGAGCAGCTGAACGAGATCTCAAGCAATAAGGAACTGCTGGAGAAATTCGCTCGCGAGCGCTATTTGATGAAGCGGGACAACGAAGACATCTTCGTGCTGGTGCCTGAGAAAAAGTGACCATTCACTTTGGTTGCCCCCCGCAACACTTCACCATTCCCTTACCACACAAGTCTTTGATCAACTGGCGGGTGCGTATTTGCCGGCCAACTGCCCTAAGGTGGTAGTGTGTGTCGTAGAACGCGGTATCCGGCAAGACGAGGTCCACGGAATTCCCCAAGAGTTCTATGTCGTGTGTTGCTAGTACTTGGGCTATCGTGTCGTTCCGGCCCTGCCTGAAACTGGACGTCGCGATCACTGGCCAAGTCCACACCACATCTGCACCACTGTTCTTGGCATGATCGATCAGATCTTGGGCAATGGGGTAGAAATCATCTGAAACGGTCTTTGTCGCATACACCACTTTTTCAATGCGTGCAGGGTCCCGGTGGGGAAGTCCAATGTGGCTCACGATATCTCCCCGCTCGTTAAAGCCACTTGCGCGATAGACCTTGTCCTCTGAAGCATTCTTCCAAGCCCCGGTGAAGACTTTGTACAAAGCTTGCATGCGCATGAGCATAACGCCCATGAGCACGCGCGGCCGAGAATACCAAGGGATGAATTGGATGGCACTGGGAACACGGTCCACTGTAAGGATGTGGATATCGTTGTCCTTTTCCGGTATGGAGTATCCTGAATGCTCCAGGGAAACAATGACAAGATCGCCCTTTCCGAGAGAATTCTTCACTTCATCGACCATGAACCGGAACCCGAGGCTGGCGTGCAGGCTCATGTTCACCACCGGCATGCACAGCGCATTCTCCAATACTTCACTATCGATCCCGAAGGTGGCGTTGGAACCACCTACAATGATCACTTTTGGCGAGATCGTGGCTCTCAAAAGCGCCTGTTTAGCACCGGATACTTCCAGATAATCCACTCGGGACGCATGTGGACCGAACCAAGCACAAAGCAACAGGACCACCAGTACGATGGATGCGAACCCCACTGCCCTGAAAAAGAAGGTGGCAGGTGTCATCTCACTAGAACTGGAAATAGATGAATTCGTGGGAGGTCTGCAGATCGGTGTGTAGCATGATCTCGATCGTGATCAGTAAATAGATGGCCCAACGCAATGCCATGGCCGCCGGCATAACTCGAAGTGCATGTTCTTGCTTTCGGGCGAACCATTCCACTAAAAGCATCAAGAGGATCCATGCCATTTCCGACCGGAAGGTCCAAACCAGAACTGCACCTGGTGACATAGTGATGTTGGCGACCGAATAATACAAGTAGGCCACGGCGGTATGCACCGAAGAAGATCGGAAGAACACCCATGCGACCAACACCAAGAGGAACGTGGTGACCATTTGGGGCCAATCCTTCAAGGTGGGCTCATTACGGCTGGCTTTGGCGTTACGGAAAATATCGGGGATGTAATAGAGCCCGTGTAAAATACCCCATGTAACGAAGGTCCAATTGGCTCCGTGCCACAGCCCGCTTACCCCGAATGTGATCATGATATTGCGGAACCTACCGGTCTTGGTACGCCATCCGCCAAGGGGTACATACACGTAATCGCGGAACCAGGTGCTCAAGGAAATGTGCCACCGGCGCCAGAACTCGGTGATGTTCCGCGAGAAATAGGGATAAGCGAAATTGCGACTGAGCTTGAATCCAAAAAGACGTGCGCAACCGATGGCGATATCAGAATAGCCCGAGAAATCGCCGTAGATCTGGAAAGCGAAGAAGAAGGCACCGAAGAACAGTGTTACACCCGGGGTTTGCTGCACATCGCCTTCGAAGATGCCATTCACGATGGAAGCGCAGCCATCGGCCACCACGATCTTCTTGAAGAAACCCCAGAGCATTTGGCGGAGACCATCCTTGGCTTGCTCCACATCGAACGTTCGCGGTGCCAGGAATTGGGGCAGCAGGCTCGCCGCACGTTCTATGGGGCCCGCCACCAGCTGTGGGAAGAAGCTCACAAAAGCAAGGAAGGCAACCCCGTTGTGAGTGGGCTTGATCTGGCCACGATAGACGTCGATCGAATAGCTCAACGACTGGAAAGTGTAGAAACTGATCCCGATCGGCAGCAGGATCCCCACGGTCGGAAAGTCCGGTTGCATACCGAAGGTGAGCAGGATATCGGAAAGGCCATCGACAAAGAAATTGAAGTACTTGAAGGTGGCGAGCAGACCCAGATTGATAACCAAACTAAGCCACACGTAGGCTTTCCTCTTGGATGCTGTAGTCGTGTTCGCCAGTGCCCAACCGATGAAGAAATCGGCGAAGGAGCTGAAGATGAGCAAACTTAGGAAGCGCCAATCCCACCAACCGTAGAACACAAAACTGGCAAGCAGCATGAATGCATTCTGCACCCTCAACCTGCTCGGAAAGACATACCAGTAAAGCCAGTATACCAGCGGCAGAAAAACGAGGAATGCAAAGGAGGGGAAAAGCATTACGACTGGACAGGACCGGAGAACGAACGGGGCGAAAGTAATGGGTACCCTGAAAATCCGTTTGGAAAGAAAGCGATCAGAATTTTGCCGCGATCGAAACGGTTACGGAGGTATTGTCCTGTGTTGCTCTATCCTGAAATTCGAAAACATAGAACGTGGAACGAAGCAACCGACCTTCCAGCCTAACAGTTGAATTGGAAGTAATGTGATAGTCCAGTCCGAGCGAATAACCCGTTGCGGTAAGCCCCCTCGGACTTCCAATAATAGGAGGAGCGATGTACACGATAACTTGATGCGGATCGTAATAGTACTCGCCCCGCGCCGTAGCGAATAGCTGCTTCCCCAGTCGCCTACGGATCACTATCACCCCATCGGCCCACAAATTCCATTTTGTGGACGTGGCCATTTCTTGTATGCCGATGTCAGCGGCCACCTTGGCACCCCATTTCTCGCCTTCCCAGCTCCACCAAGCACTGTTGAAGATGCGATATAAGCCAAGACTATCCGGTGTATCGCTTCCGAGGAAGGTGCTCCAATTCAGTTTCATTCTTTTGTTCGGAGTCCAATGAACTTGTGTTCCGAAGCACGGTGTATTGTTCTGGACCCGGCGCATGCGTTGCCAACCGTTCACATAAAGTGCTGCGATCTTAAGTTTCTCTGATGGATCCCAGGAAACCTGCACCCCACTGAGGTAATACGGCGAATTCTCTGCGTTCAGGGATCGGGTCAAGGTCCAATTGTCCATGCCCAAGGCGCTCTCCATGCCGATATGCGAAGGCAAGATCCCTGCATCCAACCAGATCGCTTTGTTCCGGCTCAGCCTAATGCCCACATGGGCCTCGAACACATTCCTCAACAGGGTGGGTTCGTGCACCAAGTTGGCTTGTGGATAGGTTCCGGCCATCAATGCGAACGCGCCGCGCACCCTGTTGTTCGTGTAGTCCACCCTAGCGAGGCCCAAATTGAGCGCAACTTCGTTGTGCCTGTTGAAATTGTACAAGAAGGGTCGATCCCCGGAGGTGGGCTTGCCAAAATCATAAGCGCAATAGACTTCGACGTAAGCCGAAACATTGACTTCAGCCGCATTCTTCAAGGCTTTGGTGGAATCGATAGGAGCTGGATCTTGGGCTAGCGCATTTCCGACCCCAACAAGGTTCCAACCGACACACAATAGCAACTGGACCCAATGCAACTGATGTTTCATTCAACCACAATTACATCATCCTGAAATATGCCACAGGAACGTGCTCAATGGTGGTGTCCACCCTCGCCATGCACATGGCCATGGCTCAGTTCCTCTTCGGTTGCATCACGCACATCCTTGATGTCCACATTGAAATGAAGGGTAACACCGGCCAATGGGTGGTTCCCGTTCAGTACCACGAGTCCTTCCTCAACGCCGATGACTGTGAACACGCCCATTTCGCCGCCATCTTCATTGCCTGCTTGGAATTGCATGCCAAGCTCGATCGTTTGATCACCAAAACGGTCGGATGGGACTTTATGCACCAAGGTCGGATCAAGATCACCGTATCCCTCGGCAGCGGGTACTACTGCCTTTACACTGTCGCCAGCCTTTTTGCCTTCGAGCTGGCGTTCCAGTCCCGGTACGATCATACTTTGACCTTGGATGTACGCGAACGCCTCACGCCCTTCGCTGGTATCCAGCAATTTGCCATCTGGATCATTGAGGGTGTAATGGAAGGAGACAACGGAATTCTTCTTGATCTGCATGGTAAATTCAAAATTGCGGGGACCCTGTAGGTTATAGGTCCGCGGCCGTGGTTTGGTCGGCTAAATTACCAAAACCGGATCGGCAGTATTCCAGCCGACCGGAATATCAGGAATGGAGCTATTCTCCAAAAGGAAAAGCCCTGCTACCGAACGGTAGCAGGGCTTCAGATCCATTGGAACGAATTACTTCTTCGCGTGGCAATCGGCAGCGCACTTGTGCCCTTCTTCACCACACGCCAATGCGTGTGCGTCACCTTTGCAGGCATCCGTGCAAACGTGTGCCTTGGCACTTGCGTGATCATGTCCATGTCCGTCGGCATGTCCGTGACCGTCCCCTGCACCAGCTTTAGCATGGTCGCACTTGGCATCCTTTCCTTTACCTGCGCAGCAACCAGCGGCCTTTGCGTCCTTGGCACCTTCCGACTTAGCGGCCTCTCCCGCCTTGGCGGCTTCTTCCTTCGTTGTTCCTACAGCTTCTTTGGCATCCATTGTACCAGCTTCTGTAGCTTTCACACCGTCAACAGCGGCTTCCTTTACAGGGGCAACGGGTTCGGTGGAGGTTTGTGCAGTGGCAATGCCGAATGTGCCTAGGAGGGCAACGATGGTCAAGAACTTCTTCATGTTATTGCGTTTGATTTTGGTTGATCGTGTGTGCGCGAAGTTCAATTATCGTGCCAGAATGTAAGCCATCACTATTCAAGTAATGCTGTCCACTTCCCCACTTAACTATCCCAATTCGGAGATGGCCAGATCCTTCATGAACATGCTGTGATCCATCCCCAACCCCGAACTTCGCACCAATGGCCAAAGACCGACTATTCGATGCCTTCCCCCCTGCGACCCGCGCCCAGTGGGAGGCCGTGATCCTCAAAGAACTGAAGGGCAAGGAATTTTCCACGCTGAACGTGGAGATGAGCGGCATAGCGCTCGTTCCATTCCACGTTGCTTCTGATGGCGTTCCTGCCGGTGAACGTCGTCGTGGCGTGAAACGCAACGGCAACCCTTGGCGCGCAACGATCGCCGTTGATGCTGCTGATCCGGATGCCAACGACCAATTGCTGAGTGGCCTCATGGGCGGAGCAGATAGCGTGGAGGTTTACGGCCATATGAAAAGCCTTTCGCCCGTCCTCGACGATGTCCTCTTGGGCGCCATGGACCTGCAAGTAGATGGAGAGCATGGCACCTTGGGCTTGTTGCTGGAACGTGCGGAAGAACAAGGCGTAGCACCAGCGGACTTGAGTATTTGCCTTGGAATACCGCACGATGCAGATGTGAGCGACATGAAGGACCGCCTTGCGAAGTATCCAAGGATCCGATTATTCAGCATCAGTGACCGAATCCTGGGAAATTCGGAAGTGGCGATCGGTCATTCCTCCGAAGCACTTGAACAGGGAAAGGCACTGCTCTCCCACCTGATCGTACTAGGATTTTCTGTTGACGACGCTTGCGCCCGACTGCAATTCCGGTTGCATTTAGGTGATGATCTCTTTCTTGAAGCAGCTCGATTGCGGGCCTTCCGAGAAGCTTGGGCGAAAGTCGTAGATGAATTCAAACCAGAACATGACTGCTCCCATAACACGTGGATCCAAGCCGTGGTGGGGTATCCAGAAATCGTGGGATCGCCTCACGAGAACGTGATCCGTGCCACGCTGCAAGCGATCAGCGCCATAACCGGTGGTTGTGATGGTTTGACCATTCCAACACCGACGATCTCCGAAGGTGATCTTCTCGCAAGACGCATCGTCCGCAACATCCACAACCTACTGCGCGATGAGTCTTTCTTGGATCGCGTTGCAGATCCGCTCGGTGGTTCTTTCACTGTGGAGCACGTGACTGACACCTTAGTCCGCGCATTATCCATGGATCCCAGGTCTACCGCGAAAAGTGGAGATACTTCAACGGTCGAAGCAAGCAATGCAGATCTTGTTGAGGGGATCCCGAATAGGGAAGAATTGCCGCTCAAGTCCTACTACACCAGCGTGGACCTCGATGGGATGGAGCATTTGAACTACACCGCTGGAATACCGCCCTACCTGCGTGGCCCATACGGCAGCATGTACGCCATCCGTCCGTGGACCATCCGCCAGTACGCGGGCTTCAGCACGGCCGAAGCGAGCAACGCCTTCTACCGCCGCAACCTCGCCGCAGGGCAGATGGGACTTAGCGTCGCGTTCGATCTCGCCACGCACCGTGGTTACGACAGCGACCACCCCCGCGTGAAGGGCGACGTGGGCAAGGCCGGCGTGGCCATCAGCAGCGTGGAGGACATGAAGATCCTCTTCGACAGCATTCCGCTGGACAAGATGAGCGTGAGCATGACCATGAACGGCGCCGTACTGCCCATCATGGCCTTCTTCATCGTGGCGGCGGAAGAACAAGGCGTTGCACCGGAGTTGCTGCAGGGTACCATCCAGAACGACATCCTGAAGGAGTTCATGGTGCGCAACACCTACATCTATCCGCCGGGGCCGAGCATGCGCATTGTGGGCGACATCTTCAGTTACTGCGCGAAGAAGATGCCCAAGTTCAACAGCATCAGCATCAGCGGCTACCACATGCACGAGGCCGGCGCACCTGCGGACCTGGAGCTCGCTTACACGCTGGCGGACGGCATCGAGTACGTGCGCACGGGTATCGCGCAAGGCATGCAGGTGGATGAGTTCGCCGGTCGCCTCAGCTTCTTCTGGGGCATCGGCATGGACCTCTTCATGGAAGTGGCCAAGATGCGCGCGGCTCGTCTGCTCTGGGCGAAAATGCTGAAGGAGGTCGGCGCGAAAGACGCGAAGAGCCTCGCGCTGCGTACGCACTGCCAGACCAGCGGCTGGAGCCTCACCGCGCAGGATCCGTTCAACAACATCGCGCGCACCACAGTGGAAGCACTCGCTGCAGTGCTCGGAGGAACACAATCGCTCCACACCAACTCGCTCGACGAA
>Ga0209063_1001605_pt1 | contig 11497 bp, 9 predicted proteins | sample KloWWTmeKNB19Kit_FD_187177 | JGI IMG/M metagenome (GOLD analysis project Ga0209063, IMG submission 187177) | Active sludge microbial communities from Klosterneuburg, Austria, studying microevolution and ecology of nitrifiers - Klosterneuburg... | ecosystem: Engineered > WWTP > Aerobic digester >...
GACCCGCACAATATTGCCCAGTTCCTCAGGCTTCACATTCTTGCAAGTCACTACGCGCAACACTTGCGCGATGTCGTCGATCAACCCTTCGCTGAACAAGAACCCGAGTGCCAGTTCGTTGTCGTGGCCCGGTGTGCGCATTGTCACGCTCATCCGAAATTCCGTGCGCGCATCTTCGGGTCCGTGGCCCAATCGGATCTCCAAAGGTTCTTCGGTAACGAGTAGATCATCCACGATGACACTTTCGTCCACCGTAGTTCGTTCGACCTTCACCGCTTCCACTGGTGCGTGCATGCCCGAAAGATACAGCGCATCAACGGCCGGTCCGCCGCCAGCAGGTGACCAGGTGATCATCAACCATGCCCACCGCTTGCATGAATGCGTAGACGATGGTGGTGCCGACAAAGGAGAATCCGGCTTTCTTCAAGTCCTTGGCCAATGCATCACTGATCGGTGTGGTGGCAGGTACTTGGCCCATTTCTGTCCAACGACCCACCTTCGGCTTGTGATCGACATGCCTCCAAAGAAAATGATCGAACGATCCTTTCCCGTTCTCCATGATCCGCAAATACGCCTGTGCGTTCTTGATCGCCGAAGCCACTTTCGCTTTGTTGCGAATAATGCCGGGATCGTTCAGCAAGCGATCCACCTCTTTTGGTCCGTACGCCGCGATCTTCTTCGCATCCCAATTGTGGAAGGCTTTCGCGTAGCTCTCTGTTCGGATCAAGATGGTGTACCAACTGAGTCCGGCCTGCGCTCCGTCCAAGACCAATTTTGCGAAGAGCTTTCGATCATCGTGCTCGGGAATGCCCCACACGGTATCGTGGTAGTTCTTGTAGATGTCGTCTTTCAAACACCATGGGCATCGATCTCGCTCTTTTGTCATGTACGTACGGAACGGACCACGAGTCCGTTCCGTGGAACGAATCTCGTGGTCCGTGACCGAGTTCGCAAGTAGTAGCCCTACTGCGCCACAACGAATCGTTCGTTCCAGAGCTTCTCTCCGGAGAGGACACGCAACATGTACGTGCCCTGTGGCAACGTTCCTTCAAATGAAAGCGTATTTCGCCAGATCGGTGGTTCCACAGCGAACCGATCCTGGTACACCAGCTTTCCGGTAGCATCGTACACGGTCACCTGCGCATCTTCCGCATCGCGGTCCAAGCCTTGGAGGTTCAGCTCCAAGTTGGTCCCGTTGTTCGGATTCGGCCAGATCAAGAGGCTTTGTTCGGCAACGGGTGCATCGAGGTTCGAAGTGCCTCCTTCCGGAGCAACATTGGGCGCGATCGTGAGCAAACATTCAGCACCCCAAGGACACCACGTGCTTGCGTTGTTGCGACTCGCACGCACCCTTACACGATAGGTTTGACCGGGAACCAATGCAGGTGTGGTCCAATATAAGGTGCGCACATAAGTCGTGCCTTGGATGATATAGTAATATGAGCCTTCAAGATTCCGGAATTCGAACTGATAATTGGTTGCACCCGAAACCGGTTGTGCCACCACAAAACCGGTGCGTGCCCTCGTTACACCACAGGAGAAGAATTGATGGCCGGGAATGTCCAACAACTTGGTAACAGGACAGATCTCCGGTGCCGGCAATACTTTGAAACGGCAGGCAGGGCCCCATGCATTGTTCACCCCGTTCACGCGACCACGGATACGCACGTTCAGCACTTTGTTCGTGGGGATCTGGTCAGTAAAGGGGAACCAACTAAGGCGCTGGTAACAGGCGCGCAAGGCACCACCGCCATAGCCGCCAGTGGTGGCGTGGTTCCGGAATTTCCGCTGTGAATAGGAACCATCTGGATCGAAGAACCAGAATTCATATCCATCGTCCGTTTGATCGCCGACGCCCCATTGTGCGCTTACGGCTGCGACCGGAGATGCGATCATGAAATCATTCGGAACGAAGTTCATCTTGTCACAGTTGGACACGATCACGCGATCCGGGCTCAGAGGCAAGCAGAAGCGTTCAGCATTCGCCAAGCTGCTTTCACTTGCGAAAACACCATCGTTGCTGTCATCGATGATCCGGTTTCCCGCTTGGTCACGCAAAACATAACCACCGGTCGACATTCCATCGCCGGCGCTGTCCAGTACGCGCAACCGGATACAACTATTGGGTACGCAGCAAGAGGCCGTAACAGTGGAATTATTGCTGTAGCCTGAGCCGGAACATAAAGGATACGTAACCCCTTCACCGACCAATTCCCAACTCGTTTGTGCTCCGGACCCGTCGGTGGTCAGCGTCAGTGCGATCGTATCATCGCAACCCGTTTGTAATCGAATGATCCGGTTCTTCGCTCCTCCGTTGAACAAGGTAAAACCACCTGCTACGGTAACCTTTCCTTCCGGCTGCCATGTGACCGCATACACCCAGTTGTTGAAGGTGCTGCCCGTAACGAACGAAGCATCCAATGTGCCATTCGGGTTCAGTCGTACCAAGCGACCACGCGTCGCTCCGTTGTATGTTAAGAAGTCGCCACCGGCGAGGATCTTTCCATCGCCTTGCAGTGCGAAGGTGTATACCCAGCTATTGAACCCGGTACCGGTGGTGAACAACGCATCAATTGATCCATTCGGCATGATCCGGGCGATCCGGTTGGCAGTCGTTCCGTTGTAAGTCGTGAACAAGCCACCGATAAGGATCTTGCCATCGCGCTGATGTGCAACCACATAAGGTGCACCGTTCACGCCAGTGCCCGGAGTGAACCCGGTATCGACCGTACCATCCACGTTCACCCGAGCAATTCCAGCGCGTGTTGTTCCATTCACTGACGTGAAGGAACCAACCACCACCAAACGCCCCTGATCGTCGAGCGAGGCCGAATAAATGTCTCCGTTGGTCCCTGTGCCGATCGCGTAGGTCGCGTCCAACGAACCATCGTTGTTCAGCCGCACCAAGCGCCCTGCACCACTCCCATTGTATTGGGTGAAGGTTCCGACCACGATGACCTGGCCATTTGACTGCATCAGGATCGAGTTCACATTGCCACCCGAGAAGCCGGCACCCATAACGAAGGTAGGATCCAGTGCGCCGGTGCTGGTGAGCCGGATCATCTTGTTCCGGAAAACACCATTGAACGAACTGAACGAACCACCGATGAGGACTTTTCCGACCGCATCGACTGCGGCGCAATTCACTTGTGCATTCGCCCCGGAACCGATCGAAAAGGTGGCATCCAAGGTGCCATTTCGGTTGATGCGGGCCACTCTGTTCTGCGCAACACTGTTGTAGGTGGTGAAGGCACCTACCAAAACCTGCTTACCGTCCGGTTGCATTACCATGCCGAACACGCGGTTGTTGGCGCCGGTCCCTACGGTGAAGGAAGGGTCCGAACTACCGGATTGTGCCGAAGTGCTTGCCACAGTGAACAGTGACAATGAGGACAGGCACACCAGCTTCCGGATGGTCCTTCTGTTCAATTTGGCGATCAATGAGCGGTGCAGGGTTCCAGTGTGCATTTGGAGTTGGTCAATAAGTAAGTCGTGAGGGTTAGGGCGCAGCACTTTGAAATTGCACTATACCTATTGTACGGATCGCCGAAAGCAAAGTTTCGTTCGACGAATGCCACAAGTTCGTGACACCTTCTCCTTTCCAACTATTCCGAGGCGCGAACATGTATCGATCGGCCATACCCACGGCCTAACGGCCAGTGAGACCTTCGAGAAGAGAAAGATGACCGTAAAAACAAATGACCGGGTAAGGATCATTCCCCACCCGGTCATTTGTAGTAGATAAGCTCCTTAGCGTGTTACCACAAAGCGCTGGTGCCAGCTCTTTTCGCCCACGCGGACCTGAATGATGTAATGACCCTGATCAAGTGTATTAGAGAACTCCAACTTGGTGCGCCATTCCGGCGCCTCTATGCCAAAGCGCTGCTCATGCACGCATTGGCCGTTGGACCCATAGACCGTCACTTCAGCGAGATGATCGTTCTCATCCAAGTCGGGGATCAACAACTCCATCCGATCGCCCGCATTCGGGTTGGGCCAAACCTGTATGTCCTGGTCACCGCCAACGTCAGCGAAAGACAGTCCACCATTGGGTTCCAGCATCGATGCGGAGATCGTTATCGTACAGGTCTCGCCCCATGGACACCACGTTGCTCCATTGTCCAAGCTCACCCTAACGCGAACATCGTAGGTGTGTCCGGTAAGCAAGGCTGGCGATGCCCAGTTGAGATACCGGTGATAGTTGTTGGACTGGATGGTGTAGGAATAAGAATCCGCGGTGTTCACGAATTCGAAATCGTACTTGGTGGCACCAAGTACAGGGAGGGCCGTGACATACTGCTTCCGCGACCGGGTCACGCCGCAAGAGAAATAGCGATTGCCTGGAATGTCCATCAAGCGGGAGAGCGGGCAATAAGCCGCATCCACTTTGAAGGTGCATGCGGGGCCCCAAGCATTGTTGACACCATTCACCCGGCCACGAACACGAACGTTCAACTTCACACCGGTGGGGATAGGATCCACGGCAGGCGTCCAACTCAAACGCTTGTGGCAGGCGCGCAATTCGTTTACGCCATAACCATCGCTCGTAGCATGGCTGCGGAACTTGCGCACGGAATAGGTGCCGTCCGGATCGAAGAACCAGAATTCGTACCCGTCATCCGTTTGATCGCCCACGCCGAATTGCGCAGATACAGCAGGTATTTCCGAAGCGACCATGTAGTTGTTCGGCAAGAAGTCCAACTTGTCGCAATCGTACGTGATCACGCGATCAGTGCTCATGGGCACGCAGAAAACACCTCCACCGGCAATGCTGCTTTCGTTCGTGAACACGCCATCGCCCAAGTTGTCTATGATGCGCGCGCCACTTCCGTTGGTGAGCATGTATCCGCCACTGCCCATGCCATCACCCGCAGAGTCGAACACACGCAACCGGTAGCAGCCATCCGCCACGCAGCACTGTTCCACAGCGGTCGCGAAGTTGCCATAGCCTGAACCGGAGCACGCCGCGTACGCGAAGCCTTCGGGCTGGATCTCCCAACTGGTTTCCGCACCTGCACCATTGGTATTGATGGTCAACTGCAGGGTCTCTGTGCATCCCGTGCTCAACCGGATCAAGCGATTCCGCGCGCTTCCGTTGTAGGAGGTGAAACCACCTGCTACCGTTACCCTGCCTTCATTATGGTACGCGATGGCATATACCCAATTGTTGAATGTGGTACCGGTCGTGAACCCGGTATCGAGCGTGCCGTTCGTGTTCAATCGAACCATTCGGTTACGCGTTACACCGTTGTAGGTCACGAAATCACCACCGATCAAGATCTTGCCATCCGGCTGGAAGGCGATCACATAGGGCCAAGAGTTGAAGCCTGTTCCCGTGAAGAACGTTCCATCCAATGCGCCCGTACTGGTCAAACGCGCGATACGTGTCGCGCTCGTTCCGTTGTAGGTGGTGAACAGACCACCGATAACGATATTGCCATCGGGTTGGTTGCCGATGCAGAAGACCGCATTGTTCGTTCCTGTGCCCACGCTCAAGCTGCCATCGATAGTTCCGTCCGTATTTATCCGTGCAACGCCTTGGCTCGATGTCCCATTGTAGGTCGAAAAGGTTCCGCCGATCACGAACTTGCCATTCACGTCCAATGCGCCGTGGTAGATATCACTATTCGTTCCCGTACCGGTTACATACCCGACATCGCGCGTACCATTGGTATTCAGCCTTACAATACGATTTTCGGTGGTGCCGTTGTAAGAGGTGAACGTACCGACCACCAAGATCTTTCCATCTGCTTGTACGGCGATCGCATTCACGTTACCACCTGCGAAGCCCGTTCCGATACTAAAGGTGCCGTCCAGCGTACCATTGCTGTTCAACCTCGCGATCTTGTTCAACGTGGTACCATTATAATCGGTGAACGAACCACCAATTAGGATCTTACCCGATCCATCTATCACTACCGCGTTCACCTGTCCGTTGGCTCCTGTCCCTACCGTGAAGGTGCCATCCAAGGCTCCACTGCGGTTGATCCGGGCAACCCGATTGATCACAGTACCATTGTAATCCGTGAACGCCCCTACGATGACCTGCTTGCCATTATTCTGAGAGGCCATTCCGAAGACCCTTCCGTTCGCCCCTGTTCCAATGGAAAAAGTAGCGTCGATGGAACCGGCCTGTCCTGCTACTTGTTGCCAAGGAGCTAGTAAAACCAAGCAGAAGAGCCATATCCAGCGCATTGGGTGAAGATCTACGTCATGGATCGCGGCGTGCATTTTTATCGTATTCATGGTGGTGGGGTTTGGCGGTAATACGGTATGTAGACGGACCAAATGTATGATGGATGCGTTTGATCTGTTATTTATTCTGACATAAAGTTATCGACCGGATATACACCTACCGCCAATGGCTCGTTTCGTTCCTTTGTGACATGGGAGGATCGCTTATTGATAGCCACAAGCGTGTACACCGTAGCCTGCGCATCAGCGTGGTGGACAAGTGCGACCTGCGCTGCACCTATTGCATGCCCGAGGATCAATTGTTCCTGCCGAAGAAGGACCTTATGACGCGCGAAGAGATCGAAACGATCGCTCGGCTCTTCGTTGAACGTTACGGGATCACCAAGATCCGGATAACAGGAGGTGAACCGTTGGTTCGGCCAGATACTGTGGACATCGTTCGGGACCTCATCGCCCTGCATGTGAAGGTGGGGATTACCACCAATGCACTTTCGCTCCACAAGCACATCGATGAATTGATCGATGCCGGGTTGAAGAGCGTGAACGTGAGCTTGGACACCTTCGATGCTGAACGCTTCAAGAAGATCACACGGCGCGATGGATTCCGGATCGTACACGGGAACATCCTGCTTGCACTAGAACGAGGCTTGCGGGTGAAGGTGAACATGGTAGTGATGCGCGGCGTGAACGACGATGAATTGTTGCGCTTCGTGGACCTGACCCGCGAACATGATCTGCACGTTCGCTTCATTGAGTTCATGCCATTCGCAGGGAACAAATGGGGTCGCGAACGGGTGTACACCTATTCTGAAATGTTGGGTCACATCGGCAGCGTGCATTCCTTCGAGAAATTGGACGACGATCCGCACAGCACCGCGAAGGCCTATCGTGTGCCAGGTTGGAAAGGCACCTTCGCCGTGATCAGTACCGTTACCGAACCCTTCTGTGGCAATTGTGACCGCTTGCGCCTTACTGCAGAAGGCAAAATGCGCAACTGCCTTTTCTCACGCGATGAGACCGACCTGCTCACGGCATTGCGCAACGGTGAAGACCTTGCTCCATTGATCGAAGCGAACGTATTGGGGAAACACGCGATGCTCGGCGGCTTACCGCAATTCAAACCGGAATGCGAAGAAGAAGTGTTGCACGACCTGAGCACACGACCGATGGTGAGCATTGGCGGTTGATCCTTTCGGTTCCCGCTGATCACGTCTCCAACTCGTAGTAGATCTTGTAGAATTTCCGTCCACTATCGTCCACGCCGTGCTCGATCTTGTTGCGGTCGCCGTGGATGTAGATGTGGAAGTTCTTGTCCAACTTGAGCACGGTCTTGAAGATGCGTGCTTGCCGTTTCACCGCGTGGGAAGAGATCTCGAAGTTATCGTCGAGCTCCATGCCGTGGCTCTCTTGGAACTGTTCCCCGAACTTTTGGAAAGAGCCCATTACGCTCTCCTCTTGGAACACCTCTTGCGCGAAGGCATTCTTGTCGAATTCTGAATTGTCCTTGAAGTACTGTACCGAACGGTTGAGCAGATCGATCTGGTCGGCCTTGGGGATCTCGAAGTCCTGCGGAAGCTTTTCCGTGATGAACGACTTGGTCATCTCCAGCACACTGCTCGTGCTGTTCACATTGTCTCGCTTCAACCGGTGACCGATAAAATCCTGTTGCCATGACGGGTTGTGCGAGCGATCGTCGATCATGAACAACGTGTATCCTTTCTTGGTGAAGACCACCAAGCACGCCATGTTCGGCTTGGTAGTGCCCAACCCGCGTTTCAATTGCATGCCCAGCTCCTTGCCCTTCACCTTGCTTTCGATGAAGACTTCCTTCTCATCGAACTTGTAGATCCCGACGGCCTCGTACATCGAAGTGCCCAACACCACATGGCTGAATTTCACAACGAAAAGGTCGCCGCCCTTGATCGCGTGGTTCTCTGATGCGTTGATCAAATGGTTCGCAATAATCGTTGACGATCCAACCAGATCATCTCCTGTTTCGATCGCCTTGCACACGGCATGGAGCACATTCTCCTTCCCGTCGATCTCCGGTGCGAACTCCAAGGTCTGAGCCATTGATGCGAAAGGCCGCAGGAAGAGCTTCCGCAGAAACTCTTGCTCCTCCGGGCCTTGCAACACGGCACTGTGGTCACTGAACACACTTTCCGCGCTGTTCGCACCAATACGGTGGAGCACGAACTCATCCACCATCGATTCTTTTCCGTCTATCATCCTTGATGTTGCTTCCTATCGAACCTTTTTCGAGCTGGCAAAAATACCTGGACACTATTGCCCATGCCGAAACGCCATTTCCTGCACTTTCACCACGTGCAATACGAACGGAAAGAGTGCATCCATTGTCTCTTGCGCTCCACGTGTGGATCCCGGCAGCGTGATCACCAAGGTGCGACCGATCATGCCTGCGATCCCTCGGCTCATCATGGCCAGGGGCATTCGCGCTTGGCCATACGCGCGAGCGGCTTCCATGATACCGGGAACTTCGCGATCCAGCAACGGGGCAATGGCTTCGGGCGTAATGTCGCGCGGAGATAGGCCAGTGCCGCCCGTGGTGAGGATGAGGTCGTAGCCTTCACCAGCCCACGCTTTTACTTGTGCCGTGATCTGCTCCGGTTCATCAGGAACGACCGTTGTACCGGCGCATTCAACTCCGAACTGGCCCAACCTCTCAACCACTTCAACTCCGCCCCTGTCTTCCTTCTTTCCTGCAGCCACTCCATCACTGATCACCAACACTGCCGCTTTCACGGGTGTTCCGAAACGGTCCTTCCAATCGCTTTTGCCACCCTTCTTCTCCACCAACCGAATGCTTCCGATGGTGACCCCCTTGTCGATCGGCTTGAGCATGTCGTAGATCGTGAGCGCGGCCACACTTGCCCCGTGCATCGCTTCCACCTCCACACCGGTGCGGTAGATCGTTCGAACGCGCATACGCACTTCGATCTCCATGTCGCGCACCTGGAAAGTACACTCGGCATGTTCGATCGGCAACGGATGACAATCCGGGATCAACTCGTGCGTCTTCTTCACCCCGAACAAGGCAGCGACGCGCGCACTTTCCAGCACATTCCCTTTGGGGACACGGCCTTCCTTCACGGCAAGGATCGTCGCAGGATCACTCACGGCTACGATGGCCGATGCGATGGCCTCACGCAGTGTTGTTGGTTTATGGGTGATGTCGATCATCGGTTTGAAGAAGACCGCGGAGACGCGGAGGCGCAAAGAATACGCGAAGAAACAGGCATGATCATGTGTTGTGTTTCCATTGATGTGTGTTGTCCGCGAAGATCTCTTTTCCGAAGATGGGCAATTCCGATTTGATCCGATCCACGACGTAGGCAACTGCTTCACGTGCGTGTCGGCGATGCTTGGAACTGGCGAAGACCATGAAACACAACTGACCGACGGGGATAATGCCCAAGCTGTGGTGCACATGCAGGCATGTCATTTCCGGCCATCGTATAAAGGCTTCTTCGCGGATCGCGGTCATTGCTTCCAATGCCATTTCGCGGTAGGCGGTGTATTCGATCGCGGTAACCGGTTGGCGCGTCTCGGCTTCGCTCGACGTGACAACCGGACCGTCGGCGCGAATTTGACCTAAGAAGATCTCGTGTGCACCGATATCGTGGCGCGTTGCGTGTTTCGCAATGCTGGTTCCGACGAACGATGGATCGATCGGGCCCTGCACGAAAATGTCCTTCACTTTATGTTGCTTGACTTCGTTCATCCTCCAGCGAATGGGGGCAATACAGCGATCTCTTCCGTTCCATTCAATGCACGATCTGCGAGCACTACCGCACGGTCCACGGCAATGGCATAGCTCATACGATCAAGGTCCGGTATGCGCGCGGTCAAAGCGGTGCGCAATTCTGAAAGCGACGTTGCACTGATCTGGATCCGATCCGCATCGGCCTTCTCGGCGATCATTCCAAAGAGCAGTACTTCCATCGTTCAAAGATCGGTAGGAGCGTTAATGTTCCGGAAGAGGTCCGCCGGCCAGCCGTCTTCACCCGGGCAGATCTGCGCGTAGGTAGCATTCACTTTTTCCAACGCGTCGGTGACTTTCCATTTGCCTTGCGCAATGCATGCTTCGAAGGTTGCCCTGCACCGCCGGTGATAACCAGCGACCAAGGGTTCCATCTTTCCATCACATACGGGAACAAAAGCATCGCGCTCCATCGTGAGGCCGACTTTGATCCGTTCAAATAAGGTCCCGTTCACATGCGGCATGTCCACTGCCAACACGATCACACGGTCATGCAACGCATAATGCAACGCGGTGGAAATGCCGCCCAATGGCCCAATGCCCGGCACATCGTCCGGGAACACGAAAGGCCCAACGTGGCCATATTTTTCCGGATCACCCACAACGAGCAGGTCGTTCACATGGGGTTGCAAAATGTCCAAGGCACGGTCCAATAACGTGCGACCATCCATCTCGACCATGGCCTTATCACGACCCATGCGCGAGCTTCTTCCACCGGCAAGGACCACACCTGTCCAGCCATTGCCTATCTGCCATGGGTTATTGGGTTGCGCGAAAGGATCCATCATTACAGCGGATAAAATTGAACGGGATCATTCTTTTCCCAGTGGCTGCGATCCGCCGGAAGGTACACCAGTGCATTGGCATCGATAAGTGAGCGAAGCATGTGCGAACCTTCATCGCGCAGCAATTCGATGGCTCCATTGGCGATTCGCGCTGCGCGAAATTCCGCTCGATCGCCTTTCTTCTCTACCGCTTCTGTAAGTGGTGATCGTTCACAGTCAGGCCATGGGATACCGGCCATGGCGCGAAGAAATGGCAACACGTACACGAAGCACAAGACGAACACCGCACGTGGATTGCCAGGTAACCCGATGACCGGTGTTGTACCGAGTTGCGCAAAGAGCATGGGCTTTCCTGGTTTCTGCTGAACACCGTGGAAACGTATTTCGGCATGGAGATCATTCAACACACGCGCCACCAGATCGTGATCGCCAACTGAAACACCACCTGTGGTCAAGATCAGATCGTACTGATCGGCTCCACGACTGAACTGATGTGAAAGTGCGGTTATGGTGTCCTTGGCATGCACCACATCGATCTTCGCATAGGCTGAAAGTATCGAGACCAACAGCACATCGTTGCTACTGAAGATCTTCCCGGGTGCGGGGTGATCGACCTCGGTGAATTCATCGCCGGTAACGATCACGAGAACGTTCGGTCTTTGAGCAACTTCAACCATTCCCACGCCAACAGAGGCCAACAACCCGATCGCTGCTGCGTTCAGTGTGATGCCTGCTG
>Ga0209063_1001610_pt1 | contig 11457 bp, 9 predicted proteins | sample KloWWTmeKNB19Kit_FD_187177 | JGI IMG/M metagenome (GOLD analysis project Ga0209063, IMG submission 187177) | Active sludge microbial communities from Klosterneuburg, Austria, studying microevolution and ecology of nitrifiers - Klosterneuburg... | ecosystem: Engineered > WWTP > Aerobic digester >...
TCGGTCGTGCGCAGCAGTCTCTCGATCAATTGGAGCTTGAGGAGATCCGTGGACATGGGCCGATGGTTTGCGATACGAAGTTAGGGCACTGGACCTATTCAAGTTGTTTGATGGAACACGGGACCTGAGTCAGCATCGGCGTTCAACTCCCTCAAAGCCAACCACTAATTTATTTGATGGTTGTTTGATACATCGACGAACGCTCGCGAACGTCATAAGGAATACGCTCGTGTTGTCCATGATGGGGTTTGTTGAGCATCAAAATTGTCCACCATTCCAGTACCTCTTCTTTATAAAATTTGAAAGCAGATCAGGCTTTTATACTTTTGGGTCGATTATTTGAAAAGCGGTCGACACTTTTCAATTTTCAACAAAACCCTGACCATGAAGGACTTTCGAGCCGGTAAGCCTACCCGCACCCCACAAGGGTACAGTGCCTTCATGCCTGAAAGCATCAACCGAGCCTATCGGCTTGACGACCCCAAGCTCCAAGGATTAGTGGAACAAGCGACCCTCAAACTGGGTGTTCTGGATGCCTTCGGGGAGCTGGTCCCCAACATCCAGCACTTCATCCGACTACACGTGGTGAAGGAGGCCACTGTGAGCAGCAAAATAGAGGGCACGAACACCAACATCCAGGACGTGCTCATGGAAGAACGCAACGTGGATCCGGAAAAACGGGATGACCGTCACGAGGTGAACAACTACATAGCCGCCATGCAGCAGAGTTTGGACCACATGCACGAGCTCCCGTTATCATCGCGGTTGCTGCGGGAAGCACATGCCACCCTGATGCATGGCGTTCGCGGTGAAAAGAAGACACCCGGTGAATTCCGACACAGCCAGAACTGGATCGGCGGGGCGAGCCTGGCCGATGCCACGTTCATTCCGCCGGTGTGGGAGGAAGTGAACCCGCTCATGAGCGACCTTGAAAAGTTCCTGCACAGCAGCGATACGCAGTTACCGCACGTGCTGAAGGCCGCACTCGCGCACTACCAATTCGAGACGATCCACCCCTTCCTCGATGGAAATGGTAGGATCGGGCGCTTGATGATCACGCTGTACTTCGTGCATGATGGCATACTGAAGCAGCCCGTGCTCTACCTCTCCGACTTCTTCGAGCGGAACCGCACTGCGTATTACGACAACCTCACCCGTGTGCGCACGCACAACGATATCGAGCAGTGGTTCAAGTTCTTCCTTGTGGGTGTGATCGAAACGGCGGACAAGGCCACTAACGGCCTACGCGAGATCCTTCGTCTGAAGAAGGAATGCGTTGAAAAGCGCATACCAAGTCTTCCACGCAAGAGCCCGGCTGCATTGAAATTGTTGGACCAGCTATTCCAACAGCCCTTGGTCGATGCATCCATGGTAGCGATCATGGTGGATCAAACTCCTGCCTCGGCCTACAAGCTCATCACCGATTTCGAGCGCATCGGAATCCTAAGCGAGATCACCGGCAGCAAGTGGGGGCGCATCTACCGGTTCGAGGAGTACTTCAAGGTGTTCGAATAGAATGCCGGGATGACACGAGCCCGCACGCCGCAGGCAGGCGAGATGGTGAAGCAGTGGACGATGAGGCGGGGCATGGTGGGATTGTTGTGTGTCAAAGTTGAGGGGTTTTGTACGATTGCGCATCGGTCGCTGGCTTTAGGGTAATATTGAGCCTACTGATAGTCGGCTATACTAAAACGAACACTATGAATACGTCGGTCATCATCATCACTGCGGTCGTTTGCATCGCTGGTGTGTTCGCATATTCAAAGTCTCGCGCGCAGAAACCGGGCGGCGCGGACCCGGCTATCTATCCCAAAATGCGCGATCAAGCGCTTTCCGTATCCCGAGCGAAGCTTGGCCTACCGCCGTCGTCTGCTCCCCTCGCCGTGATCATGGATGTTCGAGATACTGATGGCTCCTCATACACCACGGTTGCCTTTGAGGACGGGACCGCAAGCATTTACCTCAGCAGCGGGGGTGGATCCATCGGAGGTAGCCAAAAACACGAGTCTATCAAGAATGCCGGCTTGGGAATGTTGAGAACTGCAGCTTCAACATTGGGGAGTATGGCGATCGTGAAGAGCTACCCTCTACCAGACAAAGGCCACACATCTTTCTTCGTCGTTACCGACGCTGGCACATACTCCATTACCGTCCGCACTGTGGATGTAGAAGGACCAAAGCATCCGCTCAATGGACTGTACGCTACCGGCCAGGATGTAGTCACTCAGTACCGTCTCAGTCAGACGAAGTAATCACTCATACATAGCCTCAGAACCGACGTTGAGCGGCCCTGTAGCGATTGACCAGGGCCTGCGCCGTAGACGTCGAGGGAGATGGTGTAGCTATGGACGATTAGGCGGGGCATGGTTGGAGTTCAATGTTCGTTCTCGCGATGTAAATGGCTCGCGCAAACGCACCCCGTCTCAGGAGTTTCCTCCAAAACCAGAGAATCAGGGGTCATTAATAAGATCTTTGCACCGTCCCAAGTGCTACCCCCGACATCATGCTTCCAGAGCAGAGAATCTCCTGTAATCTGGTAAACACCATTTACGCCCCAAGCGCCTTCAACTTTTGGGTCCATCCATGTCCGGAAGGAACCATCACGCCTGAACTCAAAGTGCAGTTCGCCTTCCTGACGGTCATCGATGTTCGTTTCCCCTTGGCACGTACAGAGCATCCGTCCAGACCATTCCCCATCGAGCCCCTGATCAGCCAATGAGCAGGAAAGCAGCAAAGCACCGACGGCGAGCGAGATGGTGTAGCTGTGGACGATGAGGCGGGGCATGGTGTTAACTGTCACAAATCAAGTGCTGGCGCACATTGGTTAGGCAGCACTGACTAAGTAGGTTTTGAGTGTGATTGCATTCTCCAAGTCATTCTTGAATTGCCTCAGAAGTATTATCACATCATCACACAGACCGATAAACGCACCGTGATCAATGTCCAAGTATTCGCCATGCGCTATCATGTTCCGACGCTTAAGAAGAGAAACATCAATGAGATTCCATTTAGCCGAGTACGGAGCTACATTCACGCCAATAGACAAAGCCAATTCGACGAATCGTTCCGAGTTGAGGTTAGAGAATGTGGCCACAGGAGAATTTGGGGACAACTCTGACGGTTGATTGAGAGATGCCAGCAGATGATATACTCCCGCGATGGTCTGCGCGTAACTACCCATGCCCGAAAGACCGGCAATATGACCTCGAAGGCTGCGCACAACAAAGCACGGAGCTAACTCACTATAGGTGATGGATTGGTTGGAGACGAAGTTGATGAAGTGCTGAGCACTGGCTTTGACAAATCCTTCCCAGTGCGCATATAACAATGGCACTCCAGATCGAATCATTGTCTTTCGTCGTTCACCGATGGTCAGGCTCGTCTGCAACTTCAAATCGGCAATCTCCTTGAGGCGCCAAGCAAACTCTTCATCAATGCGATCTTGAGCGGCACTGGCGGTTCGAAGCTTCATGGTTTGAGATACTCGACTCCCCATTTGAGGAGATTTGAAAGTCTAGTGGTACCACGTACTCCAGCCCCTGTGTTCTTCTTGTAGAATTCCTCTGCTCCAAGTGCTTGGGCTTTGCTCTTTATGAAAGCCCTAGAATCGCCCATGGCTTGAATAGCTTTCAAATTGCTCGCTACCCCAACGGCAAGGACTTCGAAAATGGAAGTCAGGAACTGGCCTGAATGTGTAGCGCCATCAAATCGCCTAAAGGCCCCAGAGCCCAAGCTGCTCTCAATAAGCGTGAAAGTCTCCTTGAATCTTTTCAGTTCCGCAACTCTATCCAGAGTTTTGTCCGTCGCCAACTTGATAGCAGCGCTGTCTAGATACTCATGCACATCCAACCCACTTGTGTATGGAATGTTCATGAACGTCATAAATCGAAGCGCGTACTCCATGTCCTTTCTCTTAACGTCTGCTGTGTCCGTCAATTCGACTGTGCCGGAGAATGCAGAGTCCTTTGACAGGCCTTCAACCCAATCATAGAAAGCAGGGTCAATCATGATCATCACACAATTCCGAACCTCTTGCTCTGACAATGGGGTTCCGCCGGTATTGAGTCGCTGAAACAATTCAAACTTGGCATTGGGTGAACTACCCTTCTGCAGAATCTCAACACGAATACGCGTACGCTTGATCTCAATCTGCTGCGACTTAGTCAATGAGTTGTCCTCGTCTGTTTCATTGTCCCATTGCTTTCCACCTAAAGATGGGAGAAGGTTAGTTCCCTCCAAAATAGAAGCAGGATACATCTTGTCTTCCTCTTTCCGCAGTATCCCCATAAACTCAAATACTGTGGATAATCGCTGCAGTCCATCGATAAGTTCCCAAACGCCATCGTGTCTTTGAAAAACGAAAATCGGCGGTACCGGAATCCTAAGGAGAATGGACTCAATAAACTTCGTCTTCTGTGATATCTCCCATCGAAAAAAGCGCTGGTATGCCGGGTTGATGATTAGCTCCTTGTTTTTGTAGAGACTTACCAACTCCCCGAAGGACATGTCGTAACCCTCCGCATAAACATCTTGACGTCCTGCTTCAATTTCCTTTTCTAGTGACATGTGTTGGCGAGTTGGCATTTCAAAGTGGGAAGTTGATTCGCGTGAGCGATTGCAGCGAAAAGCCCACAGCGCGGTAATCCGCGCGAGGACTTGGAGCGGAAAGCGCGACCCGAGGCTTTTGCGAGGGGCACGCCCACAAAAAGAAAGGTGAAGTGTGAAGTGTTATTTGTGAGGTGTGATGTGGCGCTACTTCACAGCTCACCACTCCACAATCACCCCTCACACTTCGCATTAATTCAGGTTGAGGTACGCCCCCAACCCATGCACTCCACCTTCCCGTCCGTACCCACTTTCCTTATACCCACCGAACGGTGAAGTAGGATCGAACTTGTTGAAGGTGTTGGCCCAGATGACGCCTGCGCGGAGTTTGGTGGTGAGGTTGAAGATCTTGGAGCCTTTGTCCGTCCACACGCCGGCGCTTAGGCCGTAGGGGGTGTTGTTGGCTTTCTGGATGACCTCGTCCACCGTACGGAATGTTTGGATGGCGAGGACAGGACCGAAGATCTCTTCTTGTGCGATGCGCGCGCTTTGGGCTACGTTGAGGAATAGTGTTGGGCGGCACCAGAAGCCTTTGCTGGGCAGGTCGCAGGCGGGTTGGAACATTTCTGCGCCATCATCCACACCGATCTTCAGGTATTTGTTGATAGTGCCCAATTGCTCTTTGCTGTTGATCGCGCCGATGTCGGTGTTCTTGTCCAGCGGATCGCCAACCACCAAGCTCTTCATGCGGTGCTTCAGTTTGCGCACCACTTCGTCGTGTACACTTTCTTCCACATACAAGCGGCTGCCCGCGCAACATACGTGGCCTTGGTTGAAGTAGATGCCGTTGATGATGCCTTCCACCGCTTGATCAATGGCAGCGTCGGCGAAGATGATGTTGGCTGCTTTTCCGCCGAGTTCGAGCGTGAGCTTTTTGCCGGATCCGGCGGTGGAACGTTGGATGAGTTTACCAACGCCTGTGCTTCCGGTAAAGGCCACTTTGTTCACGTCGGGATGGTTCACCACGGCGGCACCTGTTGCACCTGCTCCGGTTACGATGTTCACCACGCCTTCCGGTAGTTCGGCTTCTTGTATCAGTTCGGCCAACAGCAATGCTGTGAGCGGCGTTGTCTCTGCTGGTTTCAGGACTACGGTGTTGCCGCATGCCAATGCCGGTGCGAGTTTCCAGCTGGCCATGAGCAAGGGGAAATTCCACGGGATCACTTGCCCGGCCACGCCCAATGGTGTTACCTGCTTTCCGGGGAACGCGTAGTCCAGCTTATCTGCCCAACCGGCGTAGTAGAAGAAGTGTGCGGCTGCCAATGGCACGTCCACATCGCGGCTTTCGCGGATCGCTTTGCCACCGTCCATGCTTTCCACGACGGCAAAGTGTCGTGCCTTTTCCTGCAACAGACGAGCGATGCGGTAGATGTATTTCGCCCGTTCACTGGCTGGCATTTTACCCCACGGCCCTTCGTAGGCTTTGCGTGCGGCTTTCACGGCGGCATCCACATCGGCTTCGTTGGCTTCGGCGATGCGCGCGAGTTTTTGCTCGTTGGCGGGGTTGATCGTGTCGAAGTATTTCCCGCTCTTGGGCTTCACCCATTTGCCACCGATGAACAGTTCGTACTGCTCCTTCAGTTTGAAGTGGTCCTTGCTTTCGGGTGCCGGGGCGAGTTGCCAGTCGAGGGTTTTCTTCTTTGCCATTGGTTTCCAAAGATAGACGGCCAGAGCCCCACTCACTTCTTCTTTGCTCCAGCCATGGGAAACGACAAGTAACGCTCCGTCAACCCGATCAGGAACTTGGCCAATTTCTTCCGATCACCACCTGCACTCAATTCCGTAAGCGCTGGCAAGTGCTCCATCGCAAACTCCAGCGAATGCGCCATCTCGATCAGCATGGTGGCGAAGGTGCGCGGCTGCTTACACGTCTTGTCACAGGCCTTGATCTCACTAGCAAGATGCGCGCAAAGGTTCTTGTACGGCTGAAAGAGCTTCAGCTTGTTGTCCTCATCCACGTTCCGGTGAAGGAAGGATTTGGAACCTTCAACAATGACCAATTCCCGTAATACAATTGGATCCAACTGCGCCGCCATGGCATCCTTGGCCCAAAGACCACACAACGCCCGAATGTCGCCCTGCACACGTTCCCAAGGGTCCAACAGCAAACGCCCTTCTTGCTGGCAATGTGTATCCAACCACATCCAATAGAGCTGAAAGTAGTATTGCAGTAATCGCTGCTTGTTCGGAAAGTACTTGTAGATGGTGGCCTCGGTGCACTCCGCGTACTCTGTGAGCTTCTTGAATGTGAATGCCTCCAGGCCAAGCTCGTTCATCAGAACAAGCCCCTCGCTCAGGATACGTTCGCCAATTGCAGATGTGGCCGGATCACGTAAATGAAGCGACGTATCCGGGACCAAATGATAGTATGTCATCTGCGACAAATATAGTATTACTTTAATATCTAATTGCTTTACTATATTTGCACCCGATGACCAACCCCATCACACCTTGGCAGCGTCTTGCACGACTGTTACGCGTGGACAAGCGTGAGATCGGACACATCTACCTGTACGCCTTGGTGGGAGGGGCCATCAGCTTGAGCCTTCCACTCGGCGTGCAAGCCATCATCAACCTGATCAGTGGCGGACAGATAGCCACGAGCTGGGGCGTGCTCATCGCCTTTGTCACCGTCGGCGTGGGTTTCACCGGAGCGCTTCAAGTGATGCAGTTGGCCTTGGCAGAGAACATTCAACAACGGTTGTTCGCACGAAGTGCGTTGGAGTTCGCCTACCGCATTCCACGGATCACCTACGAGGCTGCTAGCGGTCGCTACTTGCCGGAACTGGTGAATCGCTTCTTCGATACCATGACCGTGCAGAAGGGTTTGGCGAAGCTGCTCTTGGATATTCCATTGGCGCTCTTGCAGATCATCCTTTCATTGATCCTACTCGCGATCTACCATCCCTTCTTCATCGCCTTCGGCATTTTCCTAGTGTTACTGCTCGTGCTCATATTCCGATTTACTGGACAACGCGGATTAGCGACCAGCTTGGAGGAGAGTTCCTACAAGTACAAGGTGGCTTACTGGTTGGAAGAACTCGGTCGTAACCAAGGTACATTCAAGATGGTCGGCCGCACCCAAATGCCACTGGAACGTACAGACGAACTGGTAGGGAAATACGTAGGCGCACGGAAAGCACATTTCAAGATCCTGCTAGGCCAATACAGCGCCATGGTGGTGTTCAAAGTGGTGCTGACGCTTCTTTTGCTCGCTATCGGTGGTGTGTTGGTGATGAACGAGCAGATGAACCTTGGCCAATTCGTCGCAGCGGAGATCGTGATCCTGCTGTTGATCAACGCCGTGGAAAAGATCATCCTGAACATCGCCAGCGTTTACGATGTGGTCACCGCATTGGAAAAGATCGGACAGGTCACGGATATCGAATTGGAACGCACTGGTGGCTTGGAGATCCTGTCCACCACAGCTGATACTGGACTTGAAGTGCGCGTGAAGGATCTCCGATACCATTCCGGATGGAGTGAACGCAATGTGCTTGAAGGACTGGACCTGCACTTGGCCCCCGGCGAAAAGGTCTGCCTCGGCGGAACGACAGGTGCCGGAAAATCAACCCTCCTACGCATCTTGGGCGGAGGCATTCCCGCTGCCGCAGGCTCTGTTACCTTGGATGGGCACCCAATGACGAGCTTGGACCTGGAGCATGTGCGCTCCATGATCGGCGATAGCTTGAGCGATGAGAATGTTTTCTCAGGTTCCGTGATGGACAACATCACCGTGGGGCGCGACTGGATCACGGAAGAACAGATGATCGAAGCCTGCAAGGTGACGGGACTGTTCGATCAGCTCGCTATGCTCCCGCATGGCCTGCTCACGCAATTGGATCCACAAGGCGCGCGCCTTCCGAGGAGTTTGGTGAAACGCATCGTCCTTGCTCGTGGGATCATCGGAAGGCCACGACTGCTGCTATTGGAGGACAGCTTAAAGGATTGGGAGACCGTACAGCGCGAGCAGCTGCTCGGCTGGATCACGGATGCCGAGCGCCCATGGACCTTGTTGATCGTTAGCAACGACAAGTGGGTACAGGAACGCTGCTCCCGTGTTCTGGAGTTGAGGAACGGAAGGCTCGAATCACATTGATACATGTTGGACCTAAGCCCACAGAATCCTGTACCCGTTCTCGATCGAAGTTCGTTCGCATCCTTTCGTACGATCGGGATCGCCAAGGCCAATGAACTCTTCGCAAAGTGGCTGATCGCGATCTGTGTCCTTGTGTTGCTCGGCTTGTTCTTGCCGTGGACACAGAACATCCGCGCACGTGGCACGCTCACCAGTCTTTCCCCGGACCAGCGTCCCCAAACGATCCACTCGATAATTCCTGGACGGGTGGAAGAATGGTTCGTACAGGAAGGTCAATTGGTGGAGAAGGGTGATACGATCCTGCGCTTGAGCGAGGTGAATTCGGAGTACTTCGACCCCTTGCTCTTGGACCGCACACAGCAGCAGATCACGGCCAAAGAAATGACCGCCCTGAGCTACGATGAAAAGGTGCGCTCGCTCGATGCCCAGATCGATGCACTGACAGGTGGACTGCGTATCAAACTGGAACAAGCACAGAACAAGATCCTACAGGCCGGGCTCCAGATCCAAAGCGACAGCATTCGCGTGGTGGCCGCCAGTACCGAGACCAAGGTGGCCAACGATCAATACGTGCGCGGCGAACAGCAATTCAAGGAAGGACTCGTGAGCAAAGTGGAACTGGAGAAGCGACAGGTTGCAAAGCAACGGGCCAATGCAACCTTGATCGATGCACAGAACAAGTTGCTTGAAGCGCGCAACGAACTGCTCAATGCCCAACTGGAAGTGAACAGCATCCGGAATGACTTCCGCGATAAACTGAGCAAGGCGGAGAGCGAAAAGTTCGCGAGCATGAGCCAGTTCTACACCACCGAAGGAGAAGTGAGCAAGATGCAAGTGGACCTCGCGAACTATACAGTGCGCGCTGGCAACTACTACGTGACCGCTCCGCAGCAAGGCTACATCACAAAGGCAGTAGTGACCGGGATCGGCGAAACTGTGAAAGAAGGCGATGATCTGGTTACCGTTATGCCAGCACGTTTCGACCTTGCCGTGGAACTCTACGTGCGCCCTATGGACATGCCATTGATCAACAAAGGCCAGAAGGTCCGCTTCATGTTCGACGGCTGGCCCAGCATCGTATTCGGTGGGTGGCCCAACCACAGCTACGGAACTTTCGGTGGAACAGTGGTGGCGATCGACAACTTCATCAGCCCCAATGGGAAGTACAGGATACTCGTAGGCCCCGACAAGGACGATGATCAATGGCCGACAGCATTGCGTGTTGGTGGCGGTGCCGTGGGTTTCGCCTTGATGAGCGACGTGCCGATCTGGTATGAATTGTGGCGACAGGTCAATGGCTTCCCTCCTGACCTGTACACCGACATACAGAATGTGAGCACCATCGAAAAGGAAAAATGAGAAGTTCGTTCCTGATCGGCCTTCTATTCCACTCGTGCATGCTTATTGCGCAGTTACCTTCGAGTGGGGTGCTCAGCCGGGAGGTCTTCGTAACACTTGTGCTGGACAACCACCCGGTGGCGCGACAAGCCGCATTGCGCACGGATCTTGGCCAAGCAAGCGTGCGAAGTTCCAGGGGTGGTTTCGATCCGATGGCCGTGGCCAACTATACCGAAAAGCGATACGATGGAACGGACTATTTCGACCTTCTGGATGTCGGTTTGAAAGTGCCTACATGGTTCGGTGTAGAGCTCATCGGAGGCTTTCAGGACAACAGTGGTGTGTACCTCGACCCACAGAACACCACAACCAGCGATGGACTGGTGAAGGCCGGCGCGGAGGTATCCATCGGCCAAGGTCTGTTCATCGATCAACGGCGCGCAACCCTCCGTAAGGCCCAAGCCTACCAGCGTGGCACCGAAGCTGAACGACAGGAGATGTTGAACGCACTCCTGCTCGATGCCCTCGGGGACCACACGGATTGGGTGATGGCCTTTGAACAATTGCGCATCAGCGACACGGCAGTGGTACTTGCACAACGCCGATTCGATCAGGTGCGCGGCAGTTTCCGTGGCGGCGACCGGCCCGGCATAGACACCCTTGAAGCCTATCTCCAAGTGCAGGACCGGCAGATGCGTCAACAGCAGGCCCAGCTCAACTTCCGAAACTCCGCCCTGCGCTTGAGCAACCATCTTTGGGACGATGCACAACGACCACTTGAACTCCAACCCGGTGTGGTCCCGATCGTTTCCGACCTCGCTTCCCCGATCATTTTCGCACTGGCCGATAGCAGCATCGACCGCGCGATCGAAACACACCCGAAGTTGTTGCGGACGCAAGCGAAACTGGACCAATTCGAAGTGGATAGACGCTATCGCGCGGAACTTCTTAAACCACAACTGGACCTCCAGTACCTCTGGTTAGGAGGAGCTGGTGCGGTGAATAACGAGGCAGGTACTACACTCTTTGGTGAAGGTCACCAACTCGGAGTAGGCTTCAAAATGCCATTGCTACTGCGCAAGGAACGCGGGGAATTGAGCTTGGCAAAGCTCCGCTTCACCGATGCCGAACTTGGGCTGGAGCGCGATCGAACGATGATCCGGAACAAGGTGCTGGAACGGTTGAATGACATTGCGACATACAGGAGACAGACCGATCTCGGCGCGGATATGGTCATCAACTATTCCCGTTTACTGAGCGGTGAAACGCAGCGCTTCAGCCTTGGTGAGAGTTCATTATTCCTTGTCAATGGTCGTGAAGTTCCGCTTATTGAATCTCGCTTGAAGCAGGTGGAATACGAAGCCAAACTGCGCAAGGCTTATTTCTCATTGGACCATGACGCAGGAACGCTCTGG